>OLVZ01000430.1_pt1 | contig 41814 bp, 49 predicted proteins | sample 1673341 | NCBI WGS metagenome assembly OLVZ01 (sample SAMEA3178944, study PRJEB25190) | human gut metagenome | biome: human gut; feature: human-associated habitat; material: faeces | place: Austria | collected 2013 | reverse complement strand
TCAGGGTCAGACCCAACTCCTCGCTGATGACTTGACCGCCGGTGAGGATGGCGATATCCTGCAGCATCTCCTTGCGGCGGTCACCGAAGCCGGGGGCCTTGACACACACCACGTTCAGGGTGCCACGCAGACGGTTCACGATCAGGGTGCTCAGGGCCTCGCCCTCAACATCCTCAGCGATGATGAACAGCTTCTTACCGGCCTGCACCAGCTGCTCCAGCAGAGGCAGGACGTCGGAGATGACGGAGATCTTCTTATCGGTGATGAGGATGTAGGCGTCGTCGATGATGGCCTCCATCTTCTCGGTATCGGTGACCATGTAGGGGGTGATGTAGCCACGGTCGAACATCATGCCCTCCACCACCTCGGAGTAGGTCTCAGCGGTCTTGGACTCCTCGATGGTGATCACGCCGTCGGAGGAGACCTTCTCCATTGCCTCGGCAATGAGCTTGCCGATGAAGGCGTCGCCGGAGGAGACGGTACCCACACGGGCGATGTCATCGGTGCCGTTGACCTTCTGGCTCTGGGCACGGATGGCGCTTACTGCGGCCTCCACGGCCTTGGACATACCCTTCTTCATGACGATGGGGTTGGCACCGGCGGCCAGATTCTTCAGGCCCTCACGAACCATGGCCTGTGCCAGCAGGGTGGCGGTGGTGGTACCGTCGCCGGCCACATCGTTGGTCTTGGTGGACACCTCACGCACCAGCTGAGCGCCCATGTTCTCGAACGGATCGTCCAGCTCGATCTCCTTGGCGATGGTCACGCCGTCGTTGGTGATCAGGGGAGTGCCGAACTTCTTATCCAGCACCACATTGCGGCCCTTGGGGCCCAAAGTGACCTTTACGGTATCCGCCAGCTGATTGACGCCGGACTCCAGCGCCTTGCGGGCCTCGTCGCCACGCTTAATGATCTTGGACATATTGATTGCCTCCTATATTGCAGATAATGATTTTACAAAAATGTCATTCCGAGGGAGCAAAGCGACCGTGGGAATCCGTAATACCCTTTCTATAAGGCCGGGGAGAACGGATTGCCACGACCAGTCTGCGGACTGGTCTCACAATGACAGCGCAGAAGTCTTACTCGACGATGGCCAGAATGTCGCCCTGCTTGACGATGATATACTCTACATCCTCCAGAGTGACCTTGGTGCCGGCGTACTTGTCGGTGATGACCTTGTCGCCGGGCTTGACGCTCATGGTGACGGTCTTGCCGTCCACCACGCCGCCAGGGCCAACGGCAATGACCTCGGCCACAGAGGGCTTCTCCTTAGCGGAGCCGGTGAGGATGATGCCGCCCTTGGTGGTCTCCTCCGCCTCCGTCATCTTCAGCACCACACGATCAGCAAGCGGTGTCAGTTTCATGGTTGGTTCCTCCTTATATCTTTTATTAAAAACGAAATCAGCGTTAGCACTCATTGTTCAGGAGTGCTAACGCTGATTATCATACCACACTTTTCCGGTTTTGCAAGGGGGAAAACGGAAAATTTTGAAAAGTTCACAAAATATTAAATTAGGGGCTTCCGAGCGGTTCGGTTGCAGCTGCATCCGGCAGGGCCGAAGAAGTTCAGCCGCTTGTCGGAGAGCTGGATGGTCACATCGTCGGAGGTGATGCACTCGCCGTCGAGACAGGTAACGATGTCCGGCTTTTCCGAGCGGATGCGGATCACCTTTGGGGTGGAACATCGGGCCAGATGGGGAAACTTATAGTATTGCCCCTTGGAGTAGGGATTGACGAACTTCATAAAGGTCAGGCGGCTGACCTTCTTCACCACCAGCGTGTTCAGAACGCCGTCATCCATCCGGGCCTCCGCCACCGGCATGAAGCCGCCGCCGTAGTAGCGGCCGTTGCACACCGCCACCAAGGCATAGTCATCCTCCACGGCCTCGCCGTCCAGCTCCACCGTCCAGTGGGAGCCGATGCCCTTGAAGAGGAAATTCACCATCAGGGACACGATATAGCTGCTCTTGCCGTCCAGAATGGGACTCTCGCTGAAGTTATGTACGTCCTGGGCCACCCGTGCATCAATGCCGGAGCAGGCGATGGTCAGGGCGATGCGGCCGTTGACGTCGATGGCGTCTATGGGGAATTGGGGAGCGTCCCACAGATTTTCGGCATCCCGGAATTTCTCCATATCCTCCGGGCCAAAGTTTTTCAGGAAGTCGTTGCCGGTTCCCACGGGGATGACGGTCATGGAGGCGTTGTCGTAGCCGATAATGCCGTTGGCCACCTCGTTGACGGTGCCGTCGCCGCCGCAGGCATAGAATCGCAGCTCCTCGCCGCTCTGGCACAGGCGGCGGGCGATCTCCGTGGCGTGGCCCTGCTTCTTGGTCAGCAGGCACTGCACCTCCAGCCCGTGATCCTGCCGCAGCTTCTCCGCCATGTCATAGATCTTCTGGCGGCTGTCGGACTTGCCCGCCGTGGGATTGATGATGAAAACGTGCTTCATAGCAAACGCCTCCCGGTTCTTTAAGAAAAAGTTACAAGGGCTATTGTAGCATCAGGGCAGAAAATTGAATGAACAAATTGAAAACTTGTGGGGAAGACCGTGGGATGTTGACGGAGCCCTTACACATTGCCGTACATGAACAGGTCGCACTTGATCATGCCGTTGTAGAGCTTGCGCTTCTTGGCGGCGGGCCGTCCGAAGGAGCGTTCGAACTCCGTATGGCTGCTGAGCACCAGCGTCCGCCAGCCCTCCGGCAGCCGACACCAAACCTGTCCCAGCTCCCGGTACAGGTCCTCGGCCTCCCGCTTCTCCATCAGCCGCTCGCCGTAGGGGGGATTGGTCACCAACTGGCCGTAGGTGCTGTCCCGGCGGAAGTCTCTCATGTCCGCCACCTCGAAGCGGATCATATCCTCCACCCCCGCCTTGCGGGCATTGTCTCTGGCAATGGCCACGGCGCGGGGGTCGATGTCGCCGCCCCAGATGTCGTAGTGGCCGTGGAATTCCTTGTCCATGGCCTCGTCCGCCGCATCCATCCACACCTTGGCCGGAAGGAACGCCCACCTCTGGGCGTCGAAGCTGCGGTCCAGCCCCGGCGCGCGGTTTTTGGCAATGAGCGCCGCCTCGATGGGAATGGTGCCGGAGCCGCAGAAGGGGTCGCAGAGGGGATCCTTCCCCCGATAGCGGGACAGCAGTACCATGGCCGCCGCCAGCGTCTCCCGCAGGGGAGCCTCCACGCCCACGGCCCGGTAGCCCCGCTTGTAAAGCCCCTCACCGGAGGTATCCAGACACAGGGCTGCCTCGTCCTTGAACAGGGAGAAGCGCACCTGATACTTCACACCGTCCTCCGGGAACTGCTCCCGGTGATAATGGGCCTTCATTCGCTCCACCATGGCTTTCTTGATGATGGACTGGCAGGCCGGCACGGAGTGCAGCTGGGAGGAAATGGAGTACCCCTTCACCGGGAAGGCGGCGTTCTCCGGCAGATAGTCCTCCCACGCAATGGCACGGGTCCCCTGAAACAGCTCCTCGAAGCTGCGGGCCGGGAAGCGGCCCAGCACCAGCAGCACCCGTGCGCCGCACCGCAGGTTCAGGTTCAGCCGTGCCGCATCCGCCAGCGTTCCCCGGCAGAGGATGCGGCCGTTCTCCGCCTGCACCTCCTGCAGGCCCAGTCTTTTCACTTCGTCGCTTACCAGCTTTTCAAGCCCCAGCAGGCAGGGGATCAGATACGTTTCCATAGACGGCGGTCCTCTCAGTATGATTCACGGACAGGGGCTGCGCCCTGTTTCTCCCAGTATATCGGATATTCCCCCAAAGCGCAAGAGCGGCAAAAAATTTCACCGGAGGGCTTGACAGCAAACCGTACTACTCGTATAATACGGTTAGAAAGCGTACTATACGAGTAATACGGTTGAAGGAGGCGATGCCATGATACAGTTTGATTCCTTTATGCAGGCGGAGGGCGTACCCATCTACCAGCAGATCATCCGCTATGTCAAGCAGGGGATCGTAGCCGGGACCATCCGGGACGGGGAGGAGCTGCCCTCCCGGCGGGTGCTGTCGGCGCTGCTGGCGGTGAACCCCAACACGGTACAGAAGGCCTATCGCATGATGGAGGAGGAGGGACTGGTGGAATCCCATACCGGAGCCAAGAGCTGCGTCCACGCCGACGCCGGACGGGTGGCGGCGCTGCGACAGGAACTGACCGAGACGGAGCTGCGTGCCATGGTTCGCAGCATGAAGCGCATGGGGCTGGACAGGCAGAGTGCCTGGAGCCTGTTTGAGAGACTGTATGCAGAGGAGGAGACGGAATGAACAAGCAGCTTTCGGTGATGGGACTGGCGGCACGGGCCAGCATGGTCCCGGTACTCATTGTCTCCGGACTGACGGCACTGGCGGTGGGTGCGCTGACGTATCTGGCAAATCCCGAAAACACAGGCGGTGCCGCCGGTGTGGGAGCGGCGCCGCTGGCTGCCGCCGTGGGCTGTCTGATGGTGATGGTCATGCTGTGCCTGGGGGGCTGCGGCTTCGGCAGCCAGACGGCCTACACGGTCCGCCGCCTGCGCCTGCGGGAGGAGCTGGTGGATCTGTGGTGGGCGGCGTACCACGCCGCCATGCTGCTGGTGCTGTGGGTGCTGGTGGCGACGGCAGCGCTGCTGGGGATGCAGCTGAAGCTTCAGGGGCTGGAGCCCAACTGGGGTGTCGGCCCCCAATCCCTGATTCTGCTGGTGTACAGCGACTCCTTCCTGCACCACCTGGTGCCGCTGGCGGATGCGGCGGTGTGGGTGACGGATCTGGCGCTGCTGATGGCCAATGCACTGGCGGCGGCCCTGTTCATCCGGAGCCAGCGGCGGGGACGGCTGAACCTGTGGCCAGTAGCTACCACCATCGTTACCCTCTATACCTTTACCATACGGCTTAGCGACGGCACGTGGATGATCTTCCTGCTGGCAGCGCTGGCCATGGCCGGCTGCACGCTGGCCCTGCTTCTGACAGGAGGTGAGCGCCGTGAAGTGTAGCTGGTTTTCGCGGGAGGGCCTGACGGCGGCCCTGCCCCCCAACGTGGAGGCCGGGCGTATGGCCGGCATCATCCGTGGTACCCTGCTGGGGGCCGTTTTTTGGGGCGGCATCCTTTTTGCCTGCCGCTATGGCAGCGCCTATCAGAGCTTGATGGAGTGGGACCCGGTGCGAAACCGCTCCGTGGTACGGGAGGGAGCAAGGATGCTGCCCTTCTGGCAGACCATGGAGCCTGCGCTGGTGCTGATGGCCCTGTTCGCCTTGGGGACGCTGCTGTCGGCCACGGTGCTGTACGCCTCCTACTATCAGGGCGGGCGCAGCATCTATCTCATGCGGCGCCTGCCGGATGGCGGCCGCACCCTGCGCCGTCAGGTGTGGACGGTGCCGCTGCGGTGGATGGTGGCCTGTATAGCGGCTGCGGCGGTGCTGTCGGTGCTGTGTTGGGCGGCTTGGCGTCTCATTACCCCGGCGCAGACCTTGGGCCACGGATTATTCGGAATATGGAGCTGAAGGAGGGAGCCGTTATGCTGGAAATTTCTCATGTAACAAAGAAATATCGGGACAAGGAGGCCCTGTCGGATGTGTCGCTGACCATCCCGCAGGGGCAGATCGTGGGGCTGTTGGGGGAGAACGGTGCCGGGAAAACCACCCTGATGAAGTGTATTTTGGGCTATCTGCGCCACAAGGGCGTTGTAACGCTGGACGGCGAGGCCATCGGGCCGGGGAATATCCACAGGCTGTCCTTTGCCACCTGCGAGCACTCCTTCTTTCCGGCCCTGTCCCCGATGGATCACCGGGACTTCTATCAGGCCCATTTCCCTGCCTTCAACGATCGGCGGTTCCGCCTGCTGACGGAGTTCTTTCAGCTGCCGCTGCACAAGCCCCTGCGGAGTTTTTCCACCGGCATGAAGAACCAGCTGGAGGTGACGCTGGCCCTGTCACAGGGGGCGGACTACATCCTCATGGACGAGCCCTTCTCCGGCAGCGACCTCTTCAACCGGGAGGACTTCTACCGGGTGATGCTGGGCCTGCTGTCGGATCACGAGACGGTGATCCTCTCCACCCATCTGCTGGAGGAGGTCAAGACTTTCCTGTCCCGTGCCGTCCTGCTGCGGCAGGGGCGGCTCATCGGAGACATCTCCCAGCAGGAGATGGAGGACGAGGATCTGGTGACCCGTGTGAAGCAGACTTATCACTATCAGGCGGATCGGGTCCGCAAGGCCCTGAGCCAGCTGCCGGACGAGGAGGGGTGACATGAAACGCACATGGAGAGCCATTTTGGCCCTGACGCTGGTGTGTGCCGTGGCCCTGACGGCTGCCGCTATGGCCTTGGGCTCCAAGGCCCTGCCGCTGACGATGACGGACGCCTGCACCATTGGCGATCCCGCCGCCGCAGAGGGCCTGCATATGGCCGCCCACATCGGCATGGAGCAAAACCGCCTGCAATGGCGCATGGACTACGACCCCTCCGCCGACACCACCGACGCATCCTTCCGGCTGGCGTACAGCGACCGGAGCGGGCAGTGGATCTTTGACGGCTATGGCTACAACATCCAGTGCCTGCTGGTAGATCAGGAGGACGACAGCGACCCCATCTGCCGGGAGGTCCTGCGGCAGGCCCGTGCCTCCGGCGAGGAGCTGGTGGACGTGACGGTGCATCTGGCGGACTACTGGCAGGACCTGCCCCTGTCCCTCAGCGGCGCCCCCTGGTCCGGCGGCGGAGACTTTTGCGATGCCTACGGCCCGTGGGACATTGGCGATACCGTACCCTTCCCGGCCCTGAGCATCCCGGTGAGAGAGTCCGACGACCTCACCGTGGCGCTGGCCCGCAACGCAGACGGCAGCTATGAGATCAACGGCTACGACTTCACCGCCATTTCCTCCGCCATGTACTTCACTCCCTTCAGCCTGCCGCTGGAGGGCGGTACCCTCACCACTCTGGGCATCGATCCGGCGGCGCAGCCCCAGCCCGACTGGGCGCCGGAGGGCTATGGCCTGTGGTACGTCCCGGTGCAGACGGGTGATGACGGGAGCAGCACCCCCGTGCCGTCCCGCCGCCAGCTGGTGTACCCCCTGGATATCACCCGCCAGCAGGTGGTGACCCTGAAGCAGGAGGAGCTCGGCGGCACGGTGTATCTCATGACGCAGGAGGACGGCCAGCTGGTGCTGCGCCTGCTGGAGGGCGGCACCTACCGCCTGCTGCAGGAGCTGCCCCTCGGCCCGGTGCCGGAGTCGGATCCCGGCACGGGCGGGTATCATACTCTGACCATCCGGGACGGCTTCATCGTGGTGCTCTGGGAAGATCAGCTGACGGTGCTGTCCCGGACGGAGGAGGGCTATCATCTGGACTACACCTGCCCCACACAGACCGCCTACGTCACCGGCTATACCGTCAGCTTCACCGATCCGGAGCCGGAGAAGCAGGACGATGAGGATGCCATGCCGTATACCGTGGCGCCCAACTTCGCCATGGCCTATCAGGACGAGAAGCTGGCGGTGGCCGCCTACATCGGCAACAGCAGCATGGTGTGTGTCCTGCTGCTGGAGGTCTACGGCCCGGAGGGGCTGCTGTACGCCACCGCCAGAGTCCCCAGCGTGGAGCGGCAGTTTGCCGCCGACAATGTCCGCTCCATGTGGGTGCGGGAGGACAAGAAGGCCCCCTTCCCGGAGGCGGATATCTCCACCCCCATCCCGGAGCTTACTTGGGAGAAATGACGAAGCATCCCCCGATCCTCTGTACAGAAATCTGAAAATTGCCATACTGCGTGCGAAATGCTGGACGCCCTGCCTCCGCCGTGATACAATGCAGAAAAATACCCTCAAATGTGAGGGTTTTCCCGCAGGAACGGTTTACTACCCTGTGAAAGAGAGATTTTTGCGGAGAGGAAGGGGATGGGTGATACCAATGGGTCGCTGAAAAATGCGGGTTCATCAAATGACAAGTGAATAAGAAAGAGTCTGACGAATATGCGTAAAACGAGTGTACCTGCACCCTTCCGGGGGTTGATGATCGCCGGGGTCGTTGTGGCTGTGGCGGCGCCTTTTTTGGGTTGGATCCTCCAGGCACTGGCACTGCTCATCAATTCCTATTGGTCTACCCCCTGCATCGACTACATTCTGGTGGAAGTGATCCCCTGTGTCCGGCTGGGCGGCGTTCTGCTGTTCCTGTGGGGCGCTTTGGGCTGGCTATTCAACCCACGAGAAAAGGAGGACGGACAATGAAAAAGTATCTCTACCTGTTGGCGGGTCTGGCGGCGGGGTTTGTACTGGTTTTCATGGGGACGGCTATCTGCCAGTATCTGCACCTGACACAGTCCGGCTATGTCCGCTACGACGACTCTGTGGAGGTCGTGTATCAGCAGGTGGCGGAGTACGCCGGGGTGGACCCGGCTACCCTCTCCATCCACGCCAAGCGGCAGGTGGGAGATGACATTTTCGTGCTCTGGAAAACGCCGGACCGCACCGAGGTCAGCATGACGCAGCTGCGGCAGGCCAGCTTCGGCGGACACACCTACCTCTGCCCGGAGGCCGGTCTGCTGGCCCGGGCGGATGACGATCCCGCCCGCCGGTACGGAAGATCGCCTGCCATTGACAAGATGTTCATCACCACCGGTGACCCGGCCCGGACGCTGCTGGTGCTCAGCGGCGATGTCAGTGACCTCCAAGGGGGGCGTCTGACGCTGGATTATAGACTCAGCTCCGCTATTTCCCAGACCTCCGGTATCCCGGAGCAGGACCACTGCCCGGAGAGCTTTTCCGTAGAGCTCAGTGGCCCCTATGTGCTGATCCCCCTGTGGCTCTCCGGCGTGCCGGAGGGGCTCTATGGCACCCTGTACGATGCCGACGGTCAGGTCGTGGACACCTTCTGATGCTTTGAAGCGATATATTATGAGGGACGCCGGTTGGGCGTCCCTCCCTTTATCTCCGCTCTTTTCTACATCCCCGGCAAAGCCGCCACCCTTCTCTTGACGATTTTGACAAAAATTTAACAGGATGGAAATAACAGTGGCATCCCGCAGCCGGATATGATATAATCAAGCCAGAAACCAAGGGGAAACCCGAAAGGAGGAGCTATGATCGTCATTTGGATCGCAGCCATCGTGGTCTTTGGCATCGTGGAAGCGGTGACGGTGGGACTGGTCTCCATCTGGTTCGTGCTGGGCGCCGTGGCCGGTCTGCTGGCGGCGGTGCTGGGGGCGGCCCTGTGGGTGCAGATCGTCCTGTTCTTCGTGGTGAGCATTGCGGCGCTGGCGGCGACCCGTCCGCTGGTGCAGAGGATGCTCCGCAGGGACGAGACGCCCACCAACGCCGACCGGGTGCTGGGTCAGACGGCCCGTGTCACCGAGACCATCGACAATACCGTCCCCACCGGAGCGGTGTACGCCGACGGCAAGACGTGGACGGCCCGCAGCGCCAGCGGCCGGGTCATCCCGAAGGATGCGATGGTGAAGGTACAGCGCATGGAGGGCGTGCGGCTCTTCGTGGAGGAAGAGGCGGGTCAGCCCGTCCATTCATAAAACAAATAGGAGGAAGAATAAATGCCTACCAACAATCTGTCCGTCCCCGGCATCATAGGGATTGCCATTCTGGTGATTCTGGTGCTTGCCATCATCGTCCGCAACATCTATGTGGTGCAGCAGTCCCGTGCCTATGTGGTGGAGCGGCTGGGTGCCTTCCACTCCGTGTGGGGCGTGGGCCTGCATCTGAAGGTCCCCTTCATTGAGCGTGTGGTGAAGAAGGTGAGCCTGAAGGAGCAGGTGGCGGATTTCGATCCCCAGCCAGTCATCACCAAGGATAACGTCACCATGCAGATCGACACCGTGATCTACTTTCAGATCACCGACCCCAAGCTGTATACCTACGGCGTGGAGTATCCCATGAACGCCATCGAGAACCTCACCGCCACCACCCTGCGCAACATCATCGGTGAGCTGGAGCTGGACCAGAGCCTTACCTCCCGTGATACCATCAACGCCAAGATGCGTGCCATTCTGGACGAGGCCACGGACCCCTGGGGCATCAAGGTCAACCGTGTGGAGCTGAAGAACATCCTGCCGCCCCGTGAGATCCAGAACGCCATGGAGAAGCAGATGAAGGCCGAGCGTGAGCGCCGTGAGTCCATCCTGCAGGCCGAAGGCGAGAAGGCCAGTAAGATCCTGGTGGCCGAGGGCGAGAAGCAATCCGCCATCCTGAAGGCCGACGCCGCCAAGCAGGCCAAGATCATGGCCGCTGAGGCCGAGGCCGCCTCCATCATGAAGGTGCAGCAGGCGCTGGCCGACGCCATGCGGATGCTCAACGAGAATGCCCCCAACGATCAGGTCATCAAGCTGAAGGCGCTGGAGGCCTTCCAGAAGGCAGCCGACGGCAAGGCCACCAAGATCATCATCCCCAGCGAAATTCAGGGGCTGGCCGGTTTGGCCGCCTCCGCCAAGACCCTGCTGGAGGACGACAAGCCGGAGCAGAACCAGTAATTTCCCCATAACGATCGCAAAACCATAGAAGGGACGCCCGCTGGGGCGTCCCTTTTTCCATCCCTGCCGGCAGAAACCCTTTCCGCTGCCTGCCGGCGGCGCAGCAAAAAAGGGTCCCGGACATTTGTCCGGGACCCCATATGCTCTATGCCATGCGCTTACTTTCAGCGCCTTACTCCGTCTCGATGAGACCGTAGCCGCCGTTGTTGCGGCGATACACCACGCAGATATTGCCGGTCTCCATGCTGCGGAATACATAGAAGGAGTGATCCAGCAGGTTCATCTGCAAAATGGCCTCCTCGGTGCTCATAGGCTTCACGGCGAAGCGCTTGGTACGCACCAGATGATACTCCGGCTCCTCCACCACATCGAACTCGGCAGGGATATTGGAGGTCAGAGCGTCGGGGCGCAGATTCCGGGCCAGCCGGGTCTTGTTCTTGCGGATACGGCGGTCGATGAAGGCCACCGCCTCGTCAATGGCGCCCCGCATATCCCCGTCGGGGTCCTCCTCCTGCGCCCGAAACAGCGTGCCGTTGGCGGCCCGGATGGTCAGCTCCACCACGCAGCGGTTCTTTTTTTCTACGGCGAAGGTCACAAAGGCGTCTGCCTCCTCCGGGAAGTACCGATCCAGCTTGCTGATCTTCTTCTCGGCATATTCCTTGATGGAGTCGTTCAGCGCAACTTTCTTACAGGCAAATGTGAACTTCATGTGGCTTGCTCCTTTCCAAGTGTCCTTTGCAAAAAGGGGGAAGGGTCGGGGAGAGGTTTCCCCTTATCCTTGTGGGCATTATACCATGTTGCATACTGTTTGAAAAGGTGCTTTGCCTATTTTTGTGGATAATTCACAAAAAGTTAAAATCCACGACAAATTCGACAGGAAGCGGAAAAAGTTCCCGTTTTCCGCCAAAAGCTCCTGTTTACAAAACTGTCGGACGGGTATATCATAAGCATCGGAAGCTTTCCAATATCCCACCCGCTTGGGCCGCTCTGCTTGCAGGGCGGCTCCTTTTTATGGAAAGCCACAAAATCATCCCATCAGCACCTGCGCTGCGGCATCACAGCCGAGAGAAGAACCTCCTTCACCCATAGATGTTCTTGCACATCTTAGCAGATATGGTATACTGTAAGCCAGAAAATAACAGGGTAGGGAGGGCTGATTTGGATGCGTATCACCCGTCGTGAGAAAAAATTCTGGGAGCAGCACCTGAGCTGCGTTCGCCATATCACACTGGACCCCAAGGGTCCGGGCGTGGTGCGGCTGCACATGATCCCGCCACGGGCGGCGGGGAAGGACGAACCCTTCCTTCTACTGCTGAACGGGGCCAAGCTGATCCCGTTGAATCTCAGCTGGGCCATTCTGCTGGCCAACTTCATGGCGGCCTTGGAGCACTTCTTCACAGAGGGGGACAACGCCCCGGACCGTGAGGTGGAGCAGGCGGATTGGGAGCGCCTGGCGGAGGAGGCCGTGACGGCCACCCGCAGCGTTTACCCCCGGACCAAGCCGGAGCAGCTGCGGGAGGACCTTGCTCTGCTGATGGAGAGCCTCATCGCCATCGCACGGGGGCAGGAGCCGCCGGTGGAGGTAGGAACCCTAAGTCTGGGGGACTATGCCCCCTATATGTCGGCACCCCACCGCATGGACCTGATGGTCAGCGCCATGACGCAGGACGGCGCATGGCACTGCAATCAGAAGTGTCTCCACTGCTACGCCGCCGGACAGCCCATGGGCGAGAGCCGGGAGCTGACCACCGCTCAGTGGAAGGAGGCGCTGGAGCGCCTGCGCCACGCCAATATCCCGCAGGTGACCTTCACCGGCGGAGAACCCACCCTCCGGGCGGATCTGGTGGAGCTGGTGGAGGCCGCCCAGTGGTTCGTGACCCGTCTCAACACCAACGGCCGTCTGCTGACGCCGGAGCTGTGCCGCCGGCTGTATGAGGCCAGCCTTGACAGCGTGCAGGTGACGCTGTACAGCGCCGATGCCGCTGTCCACAATACGCTGGTGGGCGTACCGGGCTTCGACGACACGGTGCAGGGCGTCCGCAATGCCGTGGCGGCGGGCCTGATGACGTCGGTGAACACGCCGCTGTGCAGCCTGAATCGGGATTATGCCGCTACCCTCCGCTTCGTGCATGAGCTGGGAGTGCGATACGTCACCTGCTCCGGGCTCATTCCCTCCGGCGGCGCTGAGACGGAGGCCAGCCAGGCCACCCGCCTGACGCAGGAGGAGCTGACTGCCGTGCTGCGTCAGGCCGTGGAGACAGCGGAGGAGCTGGGCATGGAGATCGACTTCACCAGTCCCGGCTGGCTGCCGGAGGAAACGCTCCGAAGCCTTGGCCTGCACCTGATCCCCAGCTGCGGGGCCTGCCTGAGCAACATGGCCGTCACGCCCAACGGACAGGTGGTCCCCTGCCAGAGCTGGCTGGGCGGCACCACGCTGGGGAACCTCCTCACCGACGACTGGTCCGCCATCTGGGACGGCGAGACCTGCCGGGCCATCCGGGCCAAGAGCGCCAAGCTGGAGCATATCTGCCAGCTGGGCGAGGGAAACAGAGAGGGGTGCTGACCATGAAAAAGACCATTTGCCGGGCGCTGCTGTGCCTGCTGCTGGCGGCCTGCCTGCTGCCCTTGACGGCCCGCACTGCCCACGCCGACCAGATCCAGGACGAGATCAAGGACGAGATCGTCAACTATCAGGTGGACGTCACCCCCAACACCGAGGACGGAAGCTTGGCTATCCAGGTGACGCTGGACTGGAAGCCTCTGGAGGATCTGCCTGCCACCAACCCCCAGGGCGGGGCCAGGGTCGGCATCCCCAACGGCTCCATCCGGGAGATGACGGCCCTCACCGACAACATCCAGAGCATCGATCACGACAACAGCTACGCCCACATCGACTTCACCCAGTCTTACGATGCCAACGAGACCTTCCACTTCGCTTTCCGCTGGGTGCAGGAGTATATGTATACCCTCAGCGACAGCGGAGCTGTATCCTATGACTATACCCCCGGCTGGTTCGACAGCGCCCCGGTGGACGTCATGACCCTGACGTGGCACGACCCAGCCTCCGTGGCGGGCGTTGGCTCCGACGGCCAGACCGGCGGAGACCATGTGCTCACCGCCAGCAATATGAAACCGGGGGACCGGTTGAACTTCACCGTGGAATATGCCAGCTGGCCCTCCACCCTGTATTGGGAGAACAGTCGGGATAATCTGCCGGATAACAGCCGGGGCGACGACTCCTATGACGATTCCGACGATTCCGATGACTGGGTATTCATCGTATTCGTGATATTCGTTCTGGTGATCTTCTTCGTGGTCCGGGCCGCTGTCTACGACGGCTATGCCGGCGGCTTCGGCACCCGCTACGTATTCGTCCACGGCCTGTGGTATCCCGCCGGCCCGGATGGCCGCCATCCCCGTCCCGGCTCCGTGGGCACCAAGCATAAGCCCGCCCCGCCCCGCAGTAGCGGCTTCGGCGGCGGAAAGCGTGGCGGCGGTTTTGGAGGCGGTGGCTTCGGCGGAGGCAGCAGCCATTGCGCCTGCGCCTCCAGCTGTGCCTGTGCCTGTGCTTGTGCCTGCGCCGGCGGCGGCCGGGCTGGCTGCAGCGCCAAGAATCTGTATGGCGCCGTGAAGCTCAGCGAGGAGCTGACTGAAAACCTGTAATTTATCCCGATTACGCAGCGTGACTGCCCCGGTTGCGCTGCGTAATGATTTGCGCTGTGGGTTTGCCATGGATGACAATGTTGCCCGATCATAGAGTACCGTTTTCGCACGGAAAATGTGGCACCGGCGGGTAACTTTTTTGCCTCCGGTGGCATATTTTCCCCAGTAGTAGTTCCTTTTTATATCTCCGACGGCCTACTTTTCCAGCTGCTGGGAAAAGTGGGCCGTCGGAGACAAAATAGAAAAACTATTGGCAGAAAGTCACCCGCCGGAGGCAAAAGAAGGAAGCTGCTGCCGGAAAAAGTCACCCACCGTCGGCAAAACTCGCCCCCAAAAAACAAGCAGGCAGAAGCCTTACGCTTCTGCCTGCCTATTTTCCATTATCTTCTCCTGCGCCCGCTGCCCCGCTTCCCCGCCATATAGCGGTTCAGCTCCGACTGTTTGCTGTCGGACTGGGTCATGAACTGCTTCAGCTTGTCCTCGAAGGACGGCTCCGCCGGGGGCTGCATGGCCACTGCGGCCTGTGCCGGGCGGGGAGACCGCCCGCCGCTGCGGGGGCCGGGACGACCGCCCTGGGGCCGGGCCAATCGGGCCGGCTGCGGGCGTTCCTGCTGGGGTTGGGCCTGCTTGATGGACAGATTGATTTTCCCCTCCGGGGAGACGGAGAGGATCTTCACGGTGACCTCCTGCCCCTCGGTGAGGTAGTCGTGGACGTCGCTGACAAAGGCAGCGGCCACCTCTGATATGTGGACCAAACCGGACTTCCCGCCGGGTAGGCTCACGAATGCGCCGAATTTGGTGATTGCGGTGACTTTCCCGCTGATGATCGTCCCAACCGCCAGTTCCATATACTTCTCTATTGACTCCCTTCGGTGTTGAAATGGGGATGCTCAGTTGACCCGAAAGATGCGCTCGCCGTCCTCCGCCATCCCCCAGTCACGGGCCAGCCCCAGAATGTAGTCCGGGTCGTCGGCATGGGACAGCGCATCCTTCAGGGAGTTGTTCTCCTCCTCCTTCTGCTCCTTCTGAGCGTAGAGCCGTGCCTCCCGATCCTTGGCGGCGGAGAGGTCACCATAGACTTCCACCAGCTTATAGGCCATCACGCCCAGCAGGATCAGCAGCACCAGTGCGCCCAGCAGACCGCTCCGGCGTTTTTTTGTGTTTTTCTTCCGTGCCATAGCGCTCTCCTTTCCTGCGCCTTGTAGATGGGGGATACTCCCACCGATACTGTTTCATTGTAGCGTATTTTTTCCAAAAAAGAAAGTGTTTTTTCAGGAAATTCCCGATTTTTTTCGCCAACTTTACACCAAAGTGCAGCGGAAGTGCCAGCAGCCGTCCAAAGGCGGCGGCAGCGGCGGACCAAAAGTCCCACAGCGGCCGCAGCAGCGGTGCCAGCAGCAGAAAATACAGCCCCGCTCCGCCGCAGGCTCCCAGCAGCAAAAAGAGCCGTGCCTCGCCCCGGCTCACCGCCGTCAGGAACCACACCATCAGTACCAGCCCGCCCCCGGTGAACAGGGCATCCGTCAGGTGGATCAGCCGACCCCGCCGCAGGGGGCGCAGCAGATCATAGACCACCCCACCCAGCATCCCCAGCAGCGCCGCCTGCCCCAACAGCAGCAGCTGGGCGGAGACATAGTTCTCCATCCCCTCAGCCGAACAGCCGGGACAGCAGGGAGGTGCGCCCTGCGGCAGGCTCCTCATAGCTGATGGAGTCGATGTGGCCGTCCACATGGAGCTCTCCGCCGTCCAGCGTGAGCTTCCCAATGTGCAGCCCCTCGCCAGTGACCACCAGCTCCCCCACGCAGGTGGACATGACGATGCACGTCTCGTCGAATCGGGCCACGTCCTCCACTCCGGATACCGTCAGACGCTCCCGGCCATCCAGCTCCAGCCGGTGGTGCAGGGGAGCGCCGGTGATCTCATATGCCATAAAAAAGCTCCTTTCATACACATACATACTACGATATGTGTATGAAAGGGGCTCTTCGGTTATGACGGGCTGTCCATGATCTCCCGGTACATGGCGGCGGCCTCGGCCTTACCCACATTGTCCGCCACGGTGAGCACCTCCACCTCCAGCGTCCGCTGGCCGAAGCGGATGGCGATGCGGTCGCCGGGCTTCACGTCGTAGGAGGCCCGCTGCACCCGGCCATTGACCATGACACGCTCATTGTCGCAGGCATCATTGGCCACGGTGCGGCGCTTGATGAGCCGGGAAACCTTCAGATATTTGTCCAGACGCATGAAACATCGCTCCTTTCATGAAAAGGTCGGTGTGCCGCAGCACACCGACCGAAACCATATAAAACCTTACTTCGCAACGGCGTCCTTCAGAGCCTTGCCGGCCTTGAAGGTGGGAACAGCGGAAGCGGGGATCTCGATGGTCTCCTTGGTCCGGGGATTCAGGCCGGTGCGGGCGGCACGCTTCTTCACCTCGAAGGAGCCAAAGCCCACCAGCTGGACCTTGTCGTCGTTCTGCAGGGCCTCGGTGATGGAAGCCAGAGTAGCGGTGATGACAGCCTCGGTGTCCTTCTTGGACAGGCCAGCCTTCTCGGCGGCAGCAGCAATCAGTTCGGTTTTATTCATGGTGATTCCTCCTAAAAAATGTTTCTTTGGTACGTCTATATCCTAAAACGATATCCATCGTATTAAGATCGCTTGGCCTCGACCCACAGGGTCTCCAGCGTTTCCGGCGGCAGTTGATCCACGGATTTCCCCATGGCGGCCGCCCCCTCCTCCACCGCCCGGTAGCGGCGGATGAATTTCTCACAGGTGCCGTGGATGGCGACCTCCGGGTCCACCCCGACAAAGCGCCCCACCTTCACGGCGGCAAAGAGCACATCTCCCAGCTCCTCCGTCACGTCGCCGTCTCCGGCGGCGGCCCGGTGCAGCTCGGATACCTCCTCGTCCAGCTTGTCCAGCGCCCCGGAGATGTCCGGCCAGTCGAACCCGTCACGGGCGGCCTTGCTCTGGAGCTTCTCCGCCCGCCACAGTCCCGGCAGGCTCCGGGCCACGGCATCCAGCGCCTGAGCGGTGGTCTGCTGGCCCTTCTCCCGGCGCTTGATGTCCTCCCAGCCCTCCAGCACCGTATCGGCGTTCTGCACCGTCTCCTGTCCCCCGAACACATGGGGATGCCGGAAGAGCATCTTGCGAACCTCACCGTCGGCCACATCGTCCATGGTGAAATCGCCGGCCTGCCGCTCGATGTCGGCATGGAATACCACCTGCAGCAGCAGATCCCCCAGCTCCTCCTTCAGCAGGGCAGGGTCCGCCCGGTCGATGGCCTCGGCGGCCTCATAGGCCTCCTCCAGCAGACTGCGCCGCAGGGAGGCATGGGTCTGCACTCGATCCCACGGACAGCCGCCCTCTGACCGCAGCAACGCCACGATGCGCAGCAGGTCCGAAAGACCGTAATGCTCCTTCCTCTCAAAATCTATCATATTTACGCTCCTATTGCAAGACTTTTCGTCATTTGTGAGAGATCCTTAAAAAAATTCAGATGGTTTTCGCCGCTTTTTGGCGGCAAAAACGGCACACAGCTCCTCTCGGCGCACTGCCCCCAGCAGCAGGACAAGACCGCCGTACACCGCAGCGGCTGCCGCTACGGCTCCCAGCACGGCCAGCGGCAGGGAAGCCCGGTGTACCAGCATCCGGTAAAAGCCGGAGGCCGTCACCGCCATGGCCCCCACTGCCACCAGCGTCCGGAGAGGAACGCCCCAGCGAAAGACTATCCCAGTGGTGCGTCCCACCGCCAGTAGGTTCATCCCCGCAATAAGCGCATAGCAGAGCAGTGTTCCCACGGCGGCGCCCCGGATGCCCCAAGCGGGGTCCGACACCAGCTGATAGCTGACAGCGATTTTCACCGCCCCGCCGGTGAGCAGCGTTACCACCGGGATGTGCTCGTGGCCCCATGCCTGCAAAATACCGCCGGAGACCACCATCAGGCACACGCACACGGCAGCCAGCCCCAGCACCCGCAGGTGATGGGCGGCGGCAGCGGCGGTCTGCACCTGAGCGGGGTACAGCAGCCGCAGGACAGGCCCCGCCAGAACGGACAGCCCTATCCCCGACGGCAGCGCCAGCAGCAGCGCCATCCGCAGGGCGGTGCGGGTGTGGCGGCGGGCAGTCCGCCGGTCGCCCTGTCCCAGCGCTCCGCTGATGGCCGGCACCAGACTGACGCTGATGGGATAGAGAAAGGAGGGCGGCAGGGAGAACAGCGTCAGGGCGAAGGCGTACTCCCCGTATTGCCGGTTGGCCTCCTCCAGCCCCAGACCCAACCGGCTCTGGAGGGCATCCATGGCCACGGACTGATCCAGCAGGGTGATGAAGCTCATGCCTCCGGCCCCCAGCGTAATGGGAACGCCGATCTTCAGCAGCTGACCCAGCACCTCCCGCCGGGAGGGTGGAGTGTCGCTGCCCATGCAGGAGGGCAGCCACCGCAGGGCCAGAACCAGCAGCGCCAGCAGTGAGCCTACGGTCACACCTGCCATGGCCCCGGCGGCCCCGATCTCCGGGGAGACGCCCCGGACAGTCAGGAGATACCACGTAAGGCCCAGCCCCACCACCAGCTTCCCGGCGGATTCCACCACCTGACTGACGGCGGTGGGCAGCATCTGCCCCTGCCCTTGGGTGTAGCCCCGGATGGCGGACAGCAGACACACTGCCAGCAGGGCCGGGGCCAGTACCCGGATGGAGGGGGCCGCCAGCTCATTGTGCAGCAGGCCCGCCAGCTGCCGGGGAAAGGTCAGCATCACACCGCTGCCCACCAGCCCCAGTGCCAGAAATAACGCCAGCGCCACATGGAAAATGCGCCGCTGCCGCCGGGGTCTGCCCCTGCTCTGGGCGATGAGGCGGCTCATGGCCAGCGGCAGACCGGCGGTGGAGAGGGTCAACAGCACGCCATAGACGTTGTAGGCCGCCTGAAAGCAGCCCATGCCCCGACTCCCCAGCAGGTTGCCCAGTGGGATCTTATACAAGGCCCCCAGCAGCTTGCTGACCGCTACCGCCGCCGTCAGCAGGGCGGCACCCCCTAGAAAGCCCATGCACCCTCCCGTCCGGGGATGCTCATCCCCTCATGTTCTCATGGAATTGACGGAAGGCGGAGAGATTTTCCTCCAGCTTTTCGCTTCTCTGGATGTATTCCGTGGGGTACTTGGTGTGAAATACCCGCTCGATGCGCTGATGCACCGGATCCACCATCTTGGTGGAGCCACCGGCCCCCAGTGAGAGGATGCTGTGCAGCTCCTCCATGATGTAGATATTATACAGCCCCTCGGCTCCGGATATGCACCATCCGGTGTTTTCAAAGCTGCCGGACATATACTTTTGCCGGTACAGGTAGTAGGGGCGGAAGTCCGCCTGCCGGAGGGCGGCGTTGGCGTAGTCCAGCATCTCACCTACCGCCTCCGCCGAGGGGATGGTGAAGTTCTCCAGCAAAATGCGGCTTCCTTTTTTCAGGCTCAGGGTATGGACGGTGATGTTGTCGGCCCCGTAGGACAAGCACTTGTCCAGCGTCCGCCGGAAGCCCTCCGGCGTGTCCTCCGGCAGGCCGGCGATCAGATCCATGTTCACATGGGGAAAGCCCATGCCGGTGGCCAGTGCCATGGCCTCCTCCACGTCACGGGCCGTATGGCGGCGGCCGATGGCGGTGAGGACGTGATCCTCCAGCGACTGAGGATTAACGCTGATGCGGTCTACGCCATGATCCAGCAGCACCTGCAGCTTCTCCCGGTCGATGGTGTCCGGCCGCCCGGCCTCGATGCAGTATTCCGCGCAGCCCGACAGATCGAAGCTGCGGTTCAGGTGGGTCAGCAGCCGGTCCATCTGATCGGTGGAGAGGGTAGTGGGAGTACCGCCCCCCATGTAGAAAGATTTGATGTGCAGCCCCGTCTCCTGCACCATTCGGGCGGCGTCGGTGATCTCCCGGTGCAGCACCTCCAGATACGGCTCCACCAGTCCCAGCGTCCGCTCCACGGACTGGGACACAAAGCTGCAATAGGCGCAGCGGGTGGGACAGAAGGGGATGCCAACATACAGGGAGATATCCTCCGGTTTCAGCTCCGCCTTGGCTCTGCAGGAGGCCTCCGCCGTCTCGATACACAGGCGGCGGCGCTCCGGCGAGACGAAGTAGGTGTCCCGCAGGACCCGGTCCACCTGCCGCTCCGTCATGCCCTCCTCCAGCATCCGGGAGGCCAGCTTGCCGGGGCGGATGCCCGTCAGCGCCCCCCAGCTGGGGGTGATGCCGGTGATCTCCCGTGCCGCCTTGAAGAAGCTTAGCTTCACCGCCTTCTGGCGAAGGCGCTCCGCCTCATACTCCGTCAGCTGCGGGTTCACGGCGGTCCGGGAGATGCCACGGGCCGTCCGGCCGTGGTAGGTGATGGTGGTGACGGCGGTGTTGAAGCGGGGGGAGCGGCTCAGCGTCACCAGCGCATGATCCTCCCCTTCCTCCGCCGGCTTATAGACCGGACGCTCCTCCGGGAAAAAGGCCAGCAGACTCTGCTCCACGGCGTACCGGTCGTCGTGACCACGAAAGATCAGCTTCATGGCGTCCCTCCGTCACAGGGAGAGCCGCCGGGTCATGAAGGGATTCACCCGGCGCTCATAGTCCAGCTCCGTGGTCCCCTCATGGCCGGGATAGACCTTGTAGTTGCCGGGCAGCGCCGCCAGCCGGTCCAGCGAGGCCAGCATGGCCTTGGGGTCGCCGCCGGCGAAGTCCGTGCGGCCACAGGAGCCACGGAACAGGGTGTCGCCGGAGAACATCACGTCCCCTACCAGCAGACATACGGAGCCCTGAGTGTGGCCCGGCGTCTCCATGACACGGATGGTGAGGCTGCCCAGCGTCAGGGTGTCCCCCTCCTTGTAGTAGCGCTGGTTGTGCTCCGGCAGGCGGGAGAACATCATATCCATGTGCTTGGGCGGCTGGTCGGTGACGTCCTTCTCGTGGATGTACACCGGCACGTCGGGGTATTTCTCCAGCAGAGGCCGGACGGCGGTGGTGTGATCAAAGTGACCGTGGGTCAGCAGGATGTACTCCAGACGGCAGCCGGAGCGGCTGACCATGTCGGCCACCTGCTCCGGCTTGTCGCCTGGATCGATGAGGGCGCAGACTCCGGCCTCCTCGTCGCACAGCAGGTAGCAGTTGGTGGCAATAAAGCCAACCCGGATGGAATCGATTTTCATGGGATATTCTCCTTTATCAAGCATCGCTGGGATGTGAATGGTCGTGTGGAAGATAGCGTGGGGATCGCATAGAGAAAAAAGCAGTCAAGCAGAGCCGGGATATACTCCGCCGATGGAGCATATCGGTCAGCTGGAGAGCTGGTCGGTGTCTACGATCAGGGTCAGAGGGCCGTCGTTGACGGACTGGACCAGCATATCGGCGCCGAATTCGCCGGTCTCGGTGTGGAAGCCCTTTTCCCGGCACAGAGCCACGAATTTTTCATACAGGGGGATGGCTACCTCCGGCCGGGCGGCGGCCAGAAAATCCGGACGGCGGCCCTTGCGGCAGTTGCCGTAAAGGGTGAACTGAGATACCACCAGAATTTCGCCGCCCACCGTCTCCAGACCACGGTTCATCTTGCCGTCCTCGTCCTCAAAAATACGCAGGCCCACCAGCTTGTCCGCCAGCTTCACGGCTTGGGCCTCGGTGTCCTCATGGGTGATGCCCAGCAGGATCAGAAAGCCCTGTCCTATCTGGCCGATGGTCTTGCCGTCCACGGCAACGGAGGCACTTTTTACCCGTGTCAGTACAGCTCTCATGGAATATAGTCTCCTTTTTCGACAATATATGCAATGATTTTGATGAGTTGGAGCGATTTCGAGGGAGTGTCAACCGATTTTCACGTCGCAATGTGGCTGGAGATCGGTAGACACGACCATATGCGCTTTTGCACACTTTGCCAGCTATGGGAAAAGTGTGGCGCCGGAGGCGCATTTATCACCCGGCGGGGCGGGTAACACGCATGACACCGGAGATCTGCTCCAGCCGGCGCATGACGGCCTGCAGCTGCTGGCTGTCGGATACATCCACGGCCAGAGAGATCAGAGCAAAGCCGTCGGCGGTGGAGCGGGCGTTGAGAGAGGATACGTGGACCTTGGCGGCGGAGAGGATGGTGGAGATATCCACCAGCAGATTGGGCCGATCCTTGGACACTACCTGCAAATTGGTGCGGTAGGATTCCCGTGTTTTGCCACCCCAGGAGACCTTGATCCAGCGGCCCACCTCCTCCGGCGGACGGCGGGCGGGGTCGGCGTTGGGGCAGTCCTTACGGTGGACAGAGACGCCGTAGCCACGGGTGATAAAGCCCACGATCTCGTCGCCGGGGACAGGAGAGCAGCACTTGGAGAACTTCACCAGACAGTTGCTGAGACCCTGCACCACGATGCCCTGCTCGCTGTGTTCCCGGACGGGGACGGCGGGGCGGGTCACCTCCGGCTGGCCCTCCACCGGCACTTCCGCCTGACGCTCTGCCTGATGCTGGTGCAGGATGCGCTGAATGTCCTCCCGCAGACGGCCGATGAGCTTCAGGCTGGTGACGCCGCCGTAGCCAATGGCGGCGTACATATCGTCCAGACTCTTGAAGGAGAGCTTTTTCAGGATGCCGGGGAGATTTTCCTCCGCCGTCAGCTCCTTCAGAGTGACGCCGCAGCGCCTCAGCTCCGACTCGAAGGAGGAGCGGCCGTTGACGATGTTCTCGTCCCGGCGCTCCCGCTTGAACCACTGGCGTATCTTGGAGCGGGCGTTGCTGGAGCGGGCGATCTTCACCCAGTCCCGGCTTGGGCCGTGGGCGGACTGGGAGGTGACCACCTCTACGATGTCGCCGTTTTTCAGGCGGGTATCAAAGGGGACCAGACGGCCGTTGACCTTGGCCCCCACCATGTGGTTGCCCACGGCGGAGTGGATGTTATAGGCGAAGTCGATGGGCGTGGCTCCGGCGGGGAGGTTGATGACGTCGCCACGGGGGGTGAACACGAACACCTCGTCGGCAAACATATCTACCTTCAGGGAGTGGATGAAGTCCTCGGCGTCGGCGCCCTCCTGGTTCTCCAGCAGACGGCGGACCCACTCATAGCGGCCCTCGTCCCCGGCCCCCTGACCGTTCTGCTTATACTTCCAGTGGGCGGCGATGCCGTATTCGGCCACCTCGTGCATCTCACGGGTGCGGATCTGCACCTCGAAGGGGATACCGTTCTGGCCCACCACGGTGGTGTGGAGGCTCTGGTACATATTGGGCTTGGGGGTGCCGATATAGTCCTTGAAGCGGCCCAGAATGGGCTTATACAGGTCGTGGATGATGCCCAGCACATTGTAGCAGTCGGACACCGTGTCCACAATGACCCGGAAGGCGAAGAGGTCGTATACATCGTCCAGAGACTTGTTCTGGGTATACATCTTGCGGTAGATGGAGTAGGGGTGCTTCATGCGCCCGTAGACGTAGCCGTTGATGTGGGCCTCCCGCAGGCGGCGGGTGATCTGGTCGTGGATGGAGGACATGAAGCCGTCATACTGAGCGGCCTTTTCATTCAGAGCCTCCACGATCTCCCGGTAGCTGATGGGATCCAGATATTTCAGGCTCAGATCCTCCAACTCCCACTTCATCTTCTGCATTCCCAGCCGGTGGGCAATGGGGGCATAGATCTCCATGGTCTCGAAGGACTTCTGCTTCTGCTTCTCCGGGGTCTGGTACTCCATGGTGCGCATATTGTGGAGCCGGTCGGAGATTTTGATGAGGATCACCCGGATATCTTTGCTCATGGCCATGAGCATCTTCCGGAGGTTCTCCATCTGCTCCTCCTCCTTGGAGGTATAGTGGACACGGGTCAGCTTGCTGACGCCCTCCACCAGATCCGCCACCGTGGGAGAGAAGAGCCGGGAGATGTCCTCGTGGGTGGCGGAGGTATCCTCGATGGTGTCGTGGAGCAGAGCCGCCTCGATGGACTCGGAGTCCAGATGCAGCTCCTCCGCCACGATCTGGGCCACCGCCAGCGGGTGGGTGATGAAGGGAGAGCCGTCCTTCCGCATCTGTGGCCCGTGGGCCTTGGCGGCGAACTCGAAGGCGGCCCGGATCTGCTGGAAGTTGGCGCTGGGGTTGTAGCTCCGGACGGTGTCCTCCAGCTTGCGGTAGCGCTGCTCCAGATCAGCCCAGACCTCCGGGCGGATCTCCGGCACCAGAGACGCCGGCGCGGTGGTATTCTGGGTATCAGTCATGGTGATCGCCTCCCCGTTTGGGCTGCATGACCTCATGCAGGCCCTGTAAGTAACCGGATTCCTCCAAGCGGACGTGTTTCCCCTGGCCGGTGAGTGTGATGGAAATGGTGTCGCCCTCTTGTCGGAGGGTCAGCAGCTGCCGTTCCCGGAACACCTCCAGACAGAAGGCAGTCCGAAGGAAGGGGTCGGCCCCCTCCAGCCGGGCGGACAGCTCCCGCAGCAGCGGCAGGTAGCAGGCGGTGAGTCCCTCCGGGGGGACGGTGTGCTCCAGCGCCCGCCACAGCTGCACGCACTGGCTGCGGGATGGCAGCAGGTGGACCGCCTCCTTGGGCAGGAGCCGATCGCCCCGCAGACAGCGCTCCAACAGGTGCAGGCACTCATCCTCCCGTGTACTGACGGTGAGGGACGGGCGGATGTCCACCATTTGCAGCTGTACCGTACGGTTGCCCCGAAATTCGTTGATCTGCAGATAAAAGGCCGCATCCACCCGGCTGCCCGCCGCAACGGGACAGGTGTCGGGGGAGACGGAGAAGAAAATACCGTCGAATTGGCTGCTGCCCTTGCTGAGCCGCAGCTTCAGGTGGCGATTCTGGCCCACGCTCTGCAGCCGCTCCAGCGTGGCGCCCATCAGGCAGAAGAGAGGGCGGGCATTGCCGGCGCCGTAGGGCTCCAGCATCCCCAGAGCCTCCACCTCCGTCAGGGTGACACGGCTGGGACAGGTGAGGGCGGCATCGATCTCCAGACATACCTCCGGCGCTCCGCCACCCTGATACTCCCGCACCAGCTGGTTCATCCGCTGGCGGAAGGCGGGGATATTGGCGACATCGATGGTGAAGCCCGCCGCCAGCTCGTGACCGCCGAAATCCAGCAGGAGGTCGGAGCAGCGCTCCAGAGCGGCGAAAAGGTTGAAGCCGCCCCAGCTGCGGCAGGAGCCCTTGCCCACGGTGCCGCTTAAGTGGATCATAAAGCTGGGACAGGCGTATTTTTCCGACAGGCGGGAGGCCACGATGCCCACCACCCCTTGGTGCCACGTGTCGGAGGCCAGCACCAGAGCGCTGCGCTCCTGCGGCGGCAGATGGTCGATCTGTTCCACTGCCTGGGCATAGATGGTCTGCTCCACCGCCTGACGCTCCCGGTTCAGGGCGCACAGCTCACGGGCCAACCGGGCGGCCTCCGCCGGGTCCTGACACAGCAGGAGGTCGGCGGCCTTGTCCGCTGCCCCCATGCGGCCGGCGGCGTTGATGCGGGGGGCCAGCACGAAGCCCACCTGCACGGAGGTGATGGCCTTATCCATGAGGCCTGCCTCCTGCAGCAGGGCGTGGAGGCCGATGAAGTCCGACTGGGTGATGCACTCCAAGCCACGGGAGACGATGATGCGGTTCTCCCCGGACATGGGCATCACGTCGGCAATGGTGCCGATGGCGGCCAAGGTGCAGTAGCGGGAGAAAAGGGCCTCCTCCCGGCTCTCGCCGCCCAGCGCCAGCACCAGCTTCAGCGCCACGCCGCAGCCCGCCAGATAGGGGAAGGGATAGGTGCAGTCCGGCCGGTGGGGGTCCACCACCGCCACGGCCCGTGGCAGGGTGTCCTTGCACTCGTGGTGATCGGTGATGACCACATCCATGCCCAGAGAGGCGGCGAAGTCCACCTCCTCCACCCCGGTGATGCCGCAGTCCACGGTGATGAGCAGCTCTACCCCCTGCTCATGGAGGGAGCGGATGGCGTCCTGCCCCAGCCCGTAGCCGTCCTCAATGCGGCGAGGAATATAGTGCAGCACATCGACGCCCCGGCTTTTCAGGTAATCCACCAGGATCACCGTGGCGGTGATGCCGTCCACGTCGTAATCCCCGAACACCGCCATGCGGCGACCCTGACTGATGGCTCGGCTGATGCACTCCACCGCCCGGTCCATGTCCTTCATCAGGAAGGGGGAGCAGGTCAGATCCCGGCCCCGCTCCAGAAAGGCGGCGGCCTCCTCCGCCGTGGAGATGCCCCGTGCCGCCAGTACCTGCGACACCAGCTGGGGATAGCCAGCCTCGCCGAGACGGCGGATATCCGCTTCCTCCGCTGGGGCGATATGCCATTTGGAAAACTTCATCTGCCAGCGCTCCCTTCCGCATACTACTATAATCAACTATTATAACAAATCCGCCGGAAAAGGACAAGCAGAAAGTGCGGCCGCAGCGGGCTTTTTGCGGGGCAAAGGAATGGGAAAACGGTTGCAATGGACGGCGGGAGGGCGTATAATGACTGCATCTGTATAGGAACGAGGAAAAAGCATCATGAGACCTGACGGAACCAGAGTGAAAGACCTGCCGCCGCTGGTGGCGGCCATCCCCTACATCATGCCCAAGCGCTACGATGCGTGGAACTCCATCACCGAGAACATCGACGAGGAGGCTGTAAAGGCCTACATCCGCCATTGGCGGCGGGAGGGCGTACGCTTGAACCACATGAGTGCCATCATCGCCGCCTACTACCGGGCGGTGCTGGACAATCCAAAGCTGAACTACTTCGTGATGAACGGAAATATTTACCGGCGCAACCACTTCTGCGTCTCCTTCGTCATTCTCAAGAAGCAATCCGACGGGGTGGTCAACGAGACAGCGCTGAAAGTGCATTTGGAGCCGTCGGACGATATTTTCTCCATTGACAGGAAAATTCGGGAGGTTATTGCCGCCAACCAGCATGAGCACCAGTCCAACAGCACCGACAAGTTCGCACGGTTTATGTTCTCCGTGCCGGGGCTGCCGAAGTTCGTGGTGTGGCTGGCGTATCATCTGGACAAGCACGGGCTGCTGCCCCGGAAGATCATCGACCTGTCGCCCTTCCACACCAGTATGTTCATCACCAATCTGGCCTCCATCAAGACCAGCTATATCCATCACCACTGCTACGAGTTCGGCACCACCAGCGTGTTCGTGTGCATGGGCAAGCCTGTGCCGGACTACATGGGCGGCGACCTGACCCGGAAGGTGATGCCCATCGGCGTGGTGATGGACGAACGCATCTGCACCGGATATGAGTATGCGGCGTTTTACAGCGATTTCAAGGGCTACCTCCGGAATCTGAGCCAGCTGGAGACCCCCTTTGACGGCAGCCGCCCCCAAAAGGAGGAGGAAAAGACTCCGGTCGGTGTGTCCTGACACCGGGAGGGAACATAGGATAGACGGCCCCTGCGGGGGCGGGACAGGAGGAGACATCCCATGTATGAAGAGCACATCCGGGCGGCAGCCCGGTCCATGGCGGAGAATATGCAGCGCAGCCCCGTTCCCATGTACGGCAAGGGCCTGCGGCTGCCGGACAAGGGGGCAGTGATCGGACTGTTGAAGGAGATCCGGCGGCTGGTCTTTCCGGCCTACTACGGCGACCCGGAGCTGATGACCCTTCTGGCGGAGGACTACACGGCGCTGCTGCTGGAGCGCATCGAGGGCCAACTGACCCGTCAGATCGCTCTGGCCCTGCCGGAGGAGCAGGAGCAGCGTGCGCCGATGCTGGCCCGTGAGGTGGTGGAGGCCCTGCCCGGCGTGCAGCGGCTGCTGCTGACGGATCTGGACGCCACCTTTGAATCCGACCCGGCGGCGGCCTCCAAGGAGGAGATCCTGTTCGCCTATCCGGGGCTGTTTGCCATTTTCGTATACCGGGTGGCCCATGAGCTGTATCTGCGCCAGATTCCCATGATCCCCCGGATCATGAGTGAGTACGCCCACAGCCGCACGGGCATCGATATTCACCCCGGCGCACAGATCGGCGCCCACTTCTTCATCGATCACGGCACCGGCATCGTGGTGGGCGAGACCACGGTCATCGGGGAGAATGTGAAGCTGTATCAGGGCGTGACGCTGGGAGCGCTGTCCCCTCGGAAGGGCCACGCCAGTCTGCCGGGGAAACGGCATCCCACCGTGGGCAGCGACGTGACCATCTACTCCGGGGCCTCTATTCTGGGCGGTGAGACCACCATCGGGGATCATGCCGTGGTGGGCGGCAACGCCTTCCTGACGGATTCGGTGGCGGAGGATACTCAGGTGGTGATCCGCACGCCGGAGCCGATCTACCGGGAGCGCAAGCACCGGGAGAAATGAGATGCCCCCGGCCGGACGGTGCGCAGCACCGCCCGGCTGGGATTTTATTTCGCCTTGTTTGGCTGCCTCCGATGAGTCACTGTTTTGCCTCCGGCGGGTACCTTTCTGATAGCAGTCCTTTTTTCTGTCTCCGACAGCCTACTTTTTGCCTCCGGTAGGTAACTTTCTTTCGCTGCTGAAAGAAAGTTACCCGCCGGAGGCATAAAAGAAAAACTGATGGCAAAAAATATGCCGCCGGTGGCAACAAACAGCCCCCTCCGCAGACAAAAAGGAAGAGACGATGTTTCCATCGTCTCTTCCTTTTTAACATGTGCAGCATGAGTACTTACAGCACCGTGATATGGACGCACCGGGCGTCACAGCGGCGCAGGGCAATGACGGCATCCAGCACCTCATAGGCCACCGGATCACCCAAGGGACTGATCTGCACCGCCCGGACGATTGTGCCGGGGATGAAGCCCAGCTCCAGCAGCCGCTGACGCTGGGAGTGCGTCACAGCCCGGATGGCGGCCCACCGGCCCGCCGGCAGGGTATCCAGCGTATCTGCCACGGAAAAGACCTCCTTTTAGGGGAGTGGTCTATCCTATGCCGCCTGTGGGGCGGCGGTCACAGCCACGTCTCGTCGAAGCCATAGGGCAGCAGCTCCTTCAGGGCGAAGTGCTTGGCCTCCCCCTTGCCGTTGAGGCAGATGACCTCCATCTGGGGGGCGAACTCCTGCATCACCTGCCGGCAGGAGCCGCAGGGAACGCAGTAGTCCTCGCTCTTCCCAGCGATGACGATGCGTTTGAAATCCCGATGGCCCTCACTGATGGCCTTGAAGATGGCGGTGCGTTCGGCACAGATGGTGAGACCGTAGGCGGCGTTTTCAATGTTGCAGCCGGTGAACACCGTGCCGTCGCTGCACTCCAGCGCCGCACCCACGGGAAAATGGGAATAGGGGCTGTAAGAACGGTCCAGCATGGCAATGGCGGCCCGGCACAGTTCCTGTTCTGTCATGGGATGACCTCCTTTTGCACTTAGGTGGGAAAGCCCTTCTGGGGTCATTGTAGCGCATTTTGCCCGGCCCGTCAAGGCAGGCCTCAGTCCTCCAGCAGCAGACGCAGTGCATTATCCGTGGGAAGCTCCAGCTCCGGCACGGCGGCGTTCAGTCCCTGTATCTGCTGGACAGTGAGGGGATAGACGCCGTCCTTGTCCGGCTCCAGTCCCTGCTGGGACAACCACTGGCGGGCCTGCTGGGCCAGCTCCGGGTGACCCGTGAGCACATAGTCCGCCGGGCCGGAGGATTCCTGCTTCTCTGCGCCGCCGGAGACGAAGGTCAGACCACCGTCAGAGGGAACGACCTCGTCGGTAAGGGCCTCTTGGCCGGCATCGACAGAGCTGTTGGCGGAGGAATCCGTCAGGATACCGCTGAAGGGGGAGTCGCCGCCCTTCTCCGCCTGCTGGCGTACCAGGTAGATGCCCAGTACCACCACAAGACACGCCGCCATGCCCATGGTAGCCCGCAGCCACGGCTGCCGCCGCCGGCGCTGAGACGTGGCGTGGACACGGTTCATGATATCCGGAAGCAGGTCCTCCGGGACGGGAGCGGTATCGGCCCGCAGGGCCTGCTCCATGGCCAGCAGCTGCTGGTAGTAGCTGCGGCAGTCGGGACAATCCCGCAGATGGGCGAGTACGGCGCCCCCCTCCGGACCGGTGAGTTCCCCGTCCAGCAGGGCCTCGATCTGTTCATGATGGCAGTGCATACTCACCCCTCCTTTCTATTTGGTAAGACGGCAGAGTCGGAGAAGAAGTTCCCCTGCCGCAGGAGAATTTCCCGCAGCTGGCGGCGGGCCCGGCTGATACGGGATTTCACCGTGCCGCTCTCCAGCGACAGAGCCCGTGCGATCTCGTCGTAGCTCATTTGCTGCACCACCCGCAGCAGCAGCACCTGCCGGTGTTCCAGTGACAGCTGATCCAGCGCCCTTTGCAGGGCCTCCTGCTGCTCTCTCTGCTCCGCCAGAAGCTCCGGCTGCTGGGGATCCGGCCGCTCCGGGGCCTCCTCCAGCGGGAGGTTCCCCAGATGGTGCTTTTCCCGACGCAGAAAGTCGATGGCGGCATTGGTGGTAAGCCGGTACAGCCATGAGGAGAAGCGACTGTCGCCCCGGAAAGCCGGCAGGCCACGCCATGCCGCCAGAAAGGCGTCCTGCGCCACCTCACGGGCGTCTTCGGCGCTGCCGCACATCCGCAGTGCCAGCCGGTACACCGGCCCTTCGTAGGCCACCACCAGCTGCTCGAAGGCGTCTGCATCACCGTGTCTGGCACGGGCGATCCACTGCTGCTCGGTCATTTCAGGTCCCTCTTGATACCGGCGGTGATGCGCTCCATATCCTCCAGCGTGTTCATCTGCACGATCTGTTCCTTATAGTAGTTGGCGTGGGGAACGCCCTTGAGATACCATGCGTACTGCTTCCGGGCCTCCAGCATGGCGATGTGCTCCCCCTTGTCCTCGGCGGCCAGACGGATCTGCCGCATGGCCACATCACAGCGCTCCGCCAGCGGCGGCAGCGGCGGGACGGGACGGCCCTCCAGCGCCGCCTGGGCCTGCTGAAAGATCCATGGGTTGCCGAAGCTGCCCCGGCCGATCATGGCGGCGTCAGCGCCGGTAAAGTGGAGGATGGCCACGGCATCCTCCGCCGAGAACACGTCGCCGTTGGCGATAACGGGGATGGACACCGCCTGCTTCACCTGACGGATGGTGACCCAGTCCGCCTGTCCGGCGTACATTTGGGCGCGGGTGCGGCCGTGAACGGCCACCGCCGACACCCCTGCCTGCTCCAGCATCCGGGCCAGCTCCACGGCATTGATGCTGCCCTTGTCCCAGCCCCGACGCATTTTCACCGTCACCGGCACCGGGCAGGCCTTCACCACCGCCTCGGCGATGCGGGCAGCCCGCTCCGGGTCCTTCATCAGGGCGGAGCCGTCACCGTTGGAGACCACCTTGCCCACGGGACAGCCCATGTTGATGTCGATGAAGTCGGCGCCGGACAGCTCGGCGGCCATGCAGGCGGCTTCCGCCATGCAGGCGGCGTCGCTGCCGAAGATCTGCACCCCGGCAGGATGCTCCCCCGGCCCCAGACGCAGCAGACTGCGGGTCTTGCGGTCCTGATAGCACAGGGCCTTGGCGCTGACCATCTCGGTGACGGTAAGCCCTGCCCCCAGCTCCCGGCAGATCTGGCGGAAGGCCAGATCGGTGACCCCGGCCATAGGGGCCAGGACCAGCCGGGAATCCACATGGATGCGGCCGATGTTCATGGTGTCTCCTCGCTTTCGGGTGATATTGCTCCCCAGTATAGCACATGGCGGGAAAAAAGAAAAGACGGGGAAAAAGAAACCGGAGGGGAGCACCGCTCCCCTCCGGCAGGTGTCATATTTTTTCCGGAAGAGCCAGATCGTCGGTGCGGACCCATTCCTCCACGTCCACCACGGTGAACTCCTCCGGCGTCCGGCGGATCACCACACGGGCCAGCCCCGCATTGATGACCATGCGGCGGCACATAGGGCAGGAGGTGGCGTCCGTCAGCAGCTCTCCGGTCTGGGCATTGCGGCCTACCAGATACAGCGTACCGCCCACCATGTCCCGGCGGCTGGCAGAGATGATGGCGTTGGCCTCGGCGTGGACGCTGCGGCACAGCTCATAGCGCTCGCCCCTCGGCACCTGCATGGCCTCCCGTGTGCAAAAGCCCATGTCCACGCAGTTTTTCCGCCCACGGGGGGAGCCGTTGTAGCCGGTGGAAATGATCTCGTCGTTCTTGACGATGATGGCGCCGTAGACCCGGCGCAGACAGGTGGCACGCTCCAGAACGGTCTGGGCGATGTTCAGGTAGTAGTTTTCCTTGCTGATGCGGTTCATAACTTCCCCTCCTGACGGAATTTTTCCTCATTATATCGGATTCCCACCGGCGACGCAAGCATAAAAAATTTACATTTTTTGCCCGCCGCCGCCCCTCGACCGCCATTGACAAACAAAAGTGTGCGGGGGTATAATACAGGCACACCCGTGTATATGAAAGGAGATCATGAACATGGCATTTTTTGAAGAACTGGGCAAGAAGGCACAGGCTGTCGCCGGCGTAGCGGCGGAAAAGGCCAAGGATCTGGCGGGCGTCGCCTCCGAGAAGGCGAAGAGTGTTTCGGATTCCGCCAAGGCCAGCATGGAGATCATCTCCGAGCAGCGTGAAATGGAAAAGAATTACCGTGCCATCGGTGAGTGGTTTGTGTCCGAGTATGAGGGCGAGATCCCCGATGCCGTGAAGGATGTGGTGGCTGCCGTCATCGCCTCTAAGGAGCGCATCGGTGAGTTGGAGGCTGCCAAGGCGGCCAAGAAGGAAGGGGAGTCCTGCCCTTGCAGCTGCGAGGAGCAGCCCGCTGGGGAGGAGACCCAGCAGAAGGTCTGCCCCGTGTGCGGTGAGTCCTCCGACGGCAAGTTCTGCCCCAAGTGCGGCGCCCCCATGGGCGAGTAAGCTCTGCACCTGAAACCGCCCCCGCAGGTCGTGACCTGCGGGGGCGGTTATTTTTCTGGAAGACTATCCCTTACTTCTTGATCTCACCGTTGGCGGCGGCGGTCAGATAGGCATTGATGAAGCCGTCGATGTCGCCGTCCATGACGGCTTGAATGTTGCCCATTTCATAACCGGTGCGGGTGTCCTTGGCCAGCGTGTAGGGCATGAACACATAGGAGCGGATCTGGCTGCCCCACTCGATTTTCATCTGTACGCCCTTGAGGTCGCTGATCTTCTCGGCGTGCTGCTGCAGCTTCAGCTCCGCCAGCTTGGCCCGCAGCATCTTCATGGCGTTGTCCCGGTTCTGGAACTGGCTGCGCTCCGTCTGGCAGAACACCACGATGCCCGTGGGCAGGTGGGTCAGGCGGACGGCGGAGGAGGTCTTGTTGATGTGCTGACCGCCTGCACCGCTGGAGCGGCAGGCCTGCATCTCGATGTCCTCCGGGCGGATCTCGATCTCGCTGTCGTCGTCCAGCTCCGGCATGACCTCCAGCGCAGCGAAGCTGGTCTGGCGTCGGGCGTTGGCATCGAAGGGAGAAACACGCACCAGACGGTGAACACCGTTCTCACTCTTCAGATAGCCGTAGGCATTCTCCCCCTCGATGAGGATGGTGGCGGACTTGATGCCCGCCTCATCGCCGGCCTCGTAGTCCATGAGCTGATAGGTGTAGCCGTGGCGCTCAGCCCAGCGGGTATACATCCGGTAGAGCATCTCCGTCCAGTCCTGGGCCTCGGTGCCGCCTGCTCCGGCGTGGAAGGTGAGGATGGCGTTGTTGGCGTCGTACTCGCCGGACAGCAGCGCCGCCAGACGCCGCTCGTTGATCTCCTTTTCCAGCGTCTCGTAGCCGGAGGTGACCTCCGGCAGCTGGGAGGCGTCGTCCTCCTCCTGTGCCATTTCGCACAGGGTCAGGGTGTCCTCCCAGTCGGACACCAGACGGTCATACTTCTTGACCTTGCTCTCCAGCCGCTTGATTTGCTGGGAGACCTTCTGGCTGCGGTCCACGTCACTCCAAAAGCCCTCCTGCTCCGTCTCCTTCTGGAGCTGCGCCAGCTCTTCACGGGCCTTGGGAATGGACAGGGCCTTTTCCAGCTCCTGAAGGGTCGGCTCCAGCGCCTGAAGCTTCTGCTTATATTCATCGTATTCAATGACTGCCATAGGGTCGTCTCCTTCTTGTGTCAGATTTCCTTAGCCTTTCTATTATATCCGAAAGAGGTCGGGCTGTAAAGGGGAGGTGCAGGGAAAGTTTGCAAAAACCAGCCAGCCGCAGAGGGAAGGCTCTGCGGCTGGGGGCGTTTTCAGGGCTTCAGTCGATGATGCGGGAGAAGGTCATGCCGCTCTTCTGCATATGCACGTCCAGCCGTACCCGGTCGCCCCGGATATAGCTGCGGGTGTACTCATAGACCCGGCCATCCTCGGTCTTGGTGCGGCGCTGGTGATAGAAGGCACAGCTGCCCGGCTCCACGCTGAGGAGATTGGCACGGGGCGCATCCAGCATCACCGCCTCATAGGTATCCTCAGCGGAGAAGGGGGTGATGCCCACATGGTACAGCAGGCTGTAAAAGCTGTGGGTCTGCACCATCTCACGGGTGAGGTTGGGGTAGATAAACTGGGGATAGTAGGACGTCTCCAGAATCAGAGGCTCACCGTCCACATTGCGGACACGGGTGAAGCAGTAGACCGACGTCCCCTCCTGCAGATCCATCTTCTCGCAGATGGCCCGTGTAGGGACGATAACGCCGAAGTCCACCAGTGTGGAGGAGGGCGTCTTGCCCAGGGAGGAGACTTCGGTGGTGAAGGAATAGCGCACGCCCCGGCGGTTGGTGTTGGGGTCGGCCACAAAAGTACCCTTGCCCCGCTTGCGGACCACGAGGCCCTCATCCTCCAGCTCACCGATGGCCTGACGGACGGTGTTGCGGCTGACATTCAGCGCCCGGCAAAGCTCCGCCTCGGAGGGCAGCAGATCGCCGATGGCCAGTGCGCCGGAGGAGATGCTGCGCTTGATGATGCCCACCAGCTGGGCATAGAGAGGGATATCACTGCTCAGAGACAGGGATTCACTGAGGATAGCATTGGGTTCCATGAAAAAACGGTTCCTTTCATATGGGTTCTCCCGTTTGTATTGCATATGTTCGGGATGTTCTAATTGTACCATATACATTTTGGAAAAGATATCACCTAAAGAGACAAAAAAGGCGACGTTTAGCGGGAAGATTCAGCGGAATGACGAAAATGAACGAAACAATAATCAAGCGGAATTTGGAAAATTCATTTATCGGAGATTTCGGAAGAAATCCGTCAGCACCCGGCGGCAGTCCTCCGCCAGCACCCCGCCCACCAGCGCCGGCGGATGGGGGAAGTCCTCCATGAACAGGTTCAGTACGCCGCCGCAGGCCCCCATCTCCTGATCCCGCGCGCCGTAATAGACCCGTGGAATGCGGGCGTTGAGGATGGCCCCGGCGCACATGGGACATGGCTCCAACGTCACATAAAGGGTGCAGTCATCCAAACGCCAAGTGCCGAGGGCCTCATTGGCCTGCCGGATGGCCTCCATCTCGGCGTGAGAGGAGGTGTGCTGCTTCTCCTCCCGGCGGTTGCGGCCCCGGCCCACGATTCGGCCCTCCCGGACGATGACACAGCCCACTGGCACCTCGCCGTGGGCGGCGGCCTCCTGGGCCAGTGCCAGCGCCTGACGCATATATTCCTCGTGCATGGCGCACCTCCTGAAAATTTCGGCTTGTCCCACGGCTAAAGTCCGGCATATCCGGATAAAATATCCGTACAATGAAAGGGAACGGGGAGGACTTGGACATGGGAAAAAAGGTGGAGCATCCGCTGGATATCCTGCGGGAGGAATTGCAGCAGACCAATGTGGCGCTGAAGTGCGCCTACGATAAGTTCAACTACGTCACGGAGCCGGAGCTGATAGAGGCCAGCATCTACGAGATCAGCGCCCTGAAGGCCCGATACAGCTATCTGCTGCGGTGCATCAAGGAGCAGGAGCCGGCGGCCCGCTCCGGGGGACAGACGGCGGTGCCCGCCGCCGTGGCGGCCTCCGCCGGGAAGGGAGGACCTGTATGTCCGGTATAGAGATCGGCGCACTGTGCGTGGTGGGGGCGTTTTTACTGTTCGCCGCCGTGCGCCTGTTCCGGGGGCCGGTGAAGCTGGCCCTGCGGGTGCTGGTGAACTCGGCGCTGGGCTTCGGGGCGGTGTGGCTGCTGAACCTCACCGCCGCTCTCACCGGCATCCGGCTGGGGCTCAATGTGTTCAACGCCCTCTTCATCGGGGTGCTGGGCGTCCCCGGCTTCGGTCTGCTGTTGCTGCTGCAATGGGTGCTGGCGTGACAAAACGACAGGATATTACATATTACCTGCAAGATAGAAACGGAAACCGTCGGTCAGCGCTCCTGCTGCTCCAGATTCCAACCGTAGAGAGGATAGCGCTGGAGACTGCCGAAAAGCTTCTGCTTGATGTCGGGATAGCGCCCCTCCAGCTGGTGGATCAGATCCTTCACCTCCTGCCGACGGGTGGAGCCGTTGGCAGGACAGGGGTTGTGGACCACCGGCAGGCGGAGCCGTTCCACCGTGCGGCGGATGTCGGCCTCCCGGCAGTACAGCAGAGGACGGATCTGGGTGATGCCCGTGCGGTCCAGATACGTCACCGGCTGGAAGCAGCCGATGCGCCCCTCGAACAGCAGATTCATCAGCAGCGTTTCGATGGCATCGTCGTAGTGATGCCCCAGTGCGATCTTGTGGATCCCCCGCTCCGTCAGCGCCGTATTCAGGCTGCCCCGCCGCAGCTTGGCGCAGAGGGAGCAGGGGTTCTTTTCTTTGCGCTCTTCAAACACGATCTGGTATACCGGCACATGGATGCGGGTGTAAGGGACCTCCAGCTCCCGGCACAGCTCCGCCACGGCGTCAAAGCTCATGCCCGGCGTGCCGGTCTCCAGCGTGATGGCCTCCACCTGAAAGGGGATGGGATAGAAGTCCCGCAGCCGGGCCAGAGCCGTCAGGGTCAGCAGGCTGTCCTTGCCGCCGGAGACGCCCACGGCCACCTTGTCCCCGGCCTCGATCATGTGATAGTCCTCCACGCAGCGGCGGACCTGTCCTAAAATATGCTGCATATGCTGCCTCCGGGAAATAAAATTGCGTTTTTAGAAAACGAGAGATAAACAGAGAAAACAAGAGATAATCGCAGATGTTCTAACGGTAAATTAAAACGCTGTTGACATTTTTGCAGGGGTGTGCTATAAATATCCTTGCGCTGTTTGCGTGTTTTCTCTCCCCATGATAGCAAGGGAGCACGGAAAAGTAAAGCAATACATTATATAAATTGGAGGAAATCACCATGTCCACTTATATGGAAAAAAAGGGCAATGTTGTCCGCAAGTGGTACGTCGTGGATGCCGCCGGTAAGCCCCTGGGCAAGACCGCCGTCATCGTCGCTGACCTGCTGCGTGGTAAGGGCAAGCCCACCTACACCCCCCATGCCGATTGCGGTGACAACGTCATCGTCATCAACGCCGGCAAGGCCGTCCTCACCGGCAACAAGATGGAGCAGAAGTACTACCGCACCCACTCCGGCTGGGTGGGCGGCCTGAAGGAGACCAAGTATCGCCTGCTGATGCAGGAGAAGCCCGAGGTCGCCGTGCGTGTGGCCGTGCGTGGCATGATGCCCCGCAACATCGTCACCAAGGACTCCCTGAAGCGTCTGCACATCTACGCCGGCGAGCAGCATGAGCATCAGGCTCAGAAGCCCGAGCTGGTCAAGTAAGGAGGAAAAAGAGAATGTATCAGTCTAAGAATCCCTATATGTACGGCACCGGCCGTCGTAAGTCCTCCGTGGCCCGTGTGCATCTGTTCCCCAACGGCACCGGCTCCATCACCATCAACGGCCGTGATATCGACGATTACTTCGGTTTGGAGACCCTGAAGATGGTGGTTCGCCAGCCCCTGAACACCACCGGCACTCTGGGCAAGGTGGATATCGTGGCTACCGTCGAGGGCGGCGGTGTGTCCGGTCAGGCCGGTGCTCTGCGCCATGGCATCAGCCGTGCACTGCTGCTGGTAAATCCCGAGTACCGTGCCGCCCTGAAGAAGGCCGGTTTCCTGACCCGTGATCCTCGTATGAAGGAGCGTAAGAAATACGGCCTCAAGGCTGCCCGTCGCGCTCCGCAGTTCAGCAAGCGCTAAACTTTATCAAAAGTGGTCAAAAACCCCGGAACTACGCGGTTTCCGGGGTTTTTCCTTTTCAAATGGTTTGACGCAATTTGACAGAACGAAGCCTCTTTTAACCCGTTTTCTATGGGTTAAATGGTGGACAACCACCCCAAAAAGAGGGCTTATGGGTTAAAAAATAGGACAACCGAGACGCGATTTTGGGATGCCAAGGGGATGTTTATTTATACATCTCCAAGAGACCTTTTTCGTGAAAACGGTTTGTCTGAATTTGACCTAATTTGAACAAAAGAGAATAAATCTAATCGCCAAGCGCTCAGTATTTTCTACTGGGCGCTTTTTGCGTTTCCGGGGAATTTCATTCCGGGATAAGAAAAGGCCGTCACTTTCAATTTTTGAAGTGGCGGCTTTTTCTATTTCCAGAAGCCATAGAACAATTCAGAAATGAGGTGAAGTCATTGAACACGCAAATCATCGCCATCGCCAACCAGAAAGGCGGCGTTGGCAAGACAACCACCTGCGCGAACCTGGGGATTGGGCTGGCGCAGGCCGGAAAGAAAGTGCTGCTGATCGACGGGGACCCGCAAGGCAGCCTGACCATCAGCCTGGGCCACCCCCAGCCGGACAAGCTGCCCTTTACCCTGTCCGACGCGATGGGCCGTATCCTGATGGACGAGCCGCTGCGCCCCGGCGAGGGTATCCTGCACCACCCGGAGGGCGTTGACCTGATGCCCGCAGACATCCAGCTCTCCGGCATGGAGGTCTCCCTGGTGAACGCCATGAGCCGAGAGACCATCCTGCGGCAGTATCTGGACACGCTCAAGGGACAGTATTCCCATATCCTGATTGACTGCCAGCCATCCCTGGGTATGCTCACGGTCAACGCCCTGGCCGCCGCCAACAGGGTCATAATCCCCGTTCAGGCGGAGTACCTGCCCGCCAAGGGCCTGGAACAGCTGCTCCAGACCGTAAACAAGGTGAAGCGGCAGATCAACCCCAAGCTCCAGATCGACGGCATATTGCTGACGATGGTGGACAACCGCACCAACTTCGCCAAGGAGATTGCCGCCCTGCTGCGGGAGACCTATGGCAGCAAAATCAAGGTGTTCGGCACCGAGATTCCCCATTCTGTCCGGGCAAAGGAGATCAGCGCCGAGGGCAAAAGCATTTTTGCCCATGACCCTAATGGCAAGGTGGCCGAGGGCTATAAGAATCTGACCAAGGAGGTGATAAAACTTGAAAAGCAGCGCGAAAAAAGTAGAGCTGGCTCCATACGATGATTTGTTTTCCACCGAGGAAAGCCGCCAGGATGCCAAGCTGGAGAAGATACAGGAAATTCCGCTGTCTGAGCTGCACCCATTTAAGGGGCATCCCTTCAAAGTCAAGGATGACGAGGCCATGATGGAGACCGCCGACAGCGTTCGGCAGTATGGTGTTCTGGTTCCGGCGATCGCCCGCCCGGACCCGGAGGGCGGCTATGAGCTGGTTGCCGGTCACAGGCGGCACCGGGCCAGTGAGCTGGCCGAGAAAGAAACCATGCCTGTCATTGTCCGAGACCTGGACGATGATGCTGCCACTATCATCATGGTGGACAGCAACTTACAACGTGAAAGCCTGCTCCCCAGCGAAAGGGCCTTTGCTTACAAGATGAAGCTGGAGGCTATGAAACACCAAGGCGCACGGGGGGACTTAACTTCGTCCCAACTTGGGACGAAGTTGCGTGCAGATGAATTGTTGGCGCAGCAGGCTGGTTCGAGTAGGAACCAGGTGCAGCGCTATATCCGCCTGACGGAGCTGATTCCCGAACTGCTGGATATGGTCGATGAAAAGAAAATCGCCCTCAATCCGGCTTATGAGCTGTCCTTTCTCAAAAAAGAAGAACAGCGGGATTTGCTGGACGCGATGGACAGCGAACAGGCTACCCCCTCTCTCTCCCAGGCTCAGCGACTCAAGAAATACAGCCAGGAGGGACATCTGACCCTCGATATGATGCGCGTCATCATGGGTGAGGAAAAGAAAAGTGATCTCGACAAAGTGACTTTCACCTCCGACACCCTGCGGAAGTATTTCCCCAAAAGCTATACGCCCCAGCGGATGCAGGAAACCATTATCAAACTGCTGGAGGCGTGGCAGAAGAAGCGCCAGAGAGACCAGGAACGATGAAAGGAGCCGCCTATGAGGGATATTTCAGCCCGTGAGCTGAAAGGACACAATATCTTGGCCGTAGAGCGTTTTCAGGACAGCACCCGCTGGATGATCGAGTTTTCCGTTCAGCGCCCTTGTTCCTACGGCTGCCCCGGCGATGATATGCGGCTGTTTCTTACGGAGGACGGGTATCAGGCCGCCCTCGTAAGCCAGAAGCGTCGGGAAATCAAAATCAAGCGGTATGCCCGTGTGATCGAGGGCCATGTGCTCGACTTCAAACCGGACAAGCGCCGCCGCCACCCGTAAACTCATTATCACTACGAAAGGAAAGGAATGAATATGTGTACTGTCCAGAGCATCAAAGATGCCATCCGGGAAAGTTGCCAGTCCCAGTATGATATGGAATCCACCGACATTGACCGGGTTTTGCAGACCCTCCCGTTTTCGGAGCATGAGCCGATGTTCAGTCATCCGCCGAAGTACAAGCGTCCTTACCGGCCCTGGCAGAACAACAAAAACAGCTGAAAGCCACAGTCTTTTTCACGAAGGATTGTGGCTTTTTTCATGCCCTAAAATTAGAAAGGAGTGAAGTCAATGGCCGTTTTTCGCATTGAACGGACCAAAGATTATACCGTGATGAGCAATCATCACCTGCGGAACCACGAACTATCCCTCAAGGCAAAGGGGCTTCTTTCCATGATGTTATCCCTGCCTGATGACTGGAACTATACTACCCGTGGACTTGCGAAAATCTGCAAGGAGGGCGTTGATGCCATCGGCAGTGCGCTGCGGGAGTTGGAAACCGCCGGTTACATCGTGCGGAACCAGCTGCGGGACCAACAAGGCCGGATCAGCGACACCGAGTATGTGATTTATGAGAAACCCCAGCCCAGGCAGCCAGAAACGCCAAGGCCGGATACGGCTGTACCAGATACGGCTTCACCAGATACGGAAAACCCGTATCTGGATAAACCGGATACGGAAAAGCCCGCAGAATTAAATATAGAGAAACCAAATACTCAAAAACAAAATACTCATGGAGCAAGTACCGATTCCATTCCCTTCCGGGAAACAGCGGCAGCACAGCTGCCGGAACGGAAAGGAAGGGATGCGATGTCTGTCTCAGAGATAGAAAATTATCGGGAATTGATTCTGGAGAACATCGAGTATGACTATCTGTGCAGAGAGTTTTCGACCTACCGTGAGGACCTGGACGAGATTGTGGAGCTGATGGTGGAGACCGTTTGTGCCAAACGTAAAACCACTCGGATCGCTGGCAGCGACTTTCCCCATGAAGTCGTGCGCTCCCGGTTCTTGAAGCTGGATAGCGAGCATATCCGATTTGTCATGGACGGTATGCAGAAAAACACCACGGAGGTCCGCAATATGAAACAGTATTTGCTTGCAGTGCTGTTCAACGCGCCCACCACGATCAGCAATCACTACACCGTACAAGTCAATCACGATATGAACACAGGCGGCTGGTAAACAGCCGCTTTTCTGTTGCCCGGCAATACCGGGAGAAAGGATTTTGCCATGAAACGACCTCTTGCCTACATTACGGCTCCCT
>OLVZ01000426.1_pt1 | contig 41982 bp, 55 predicted proteins | sample 1673341 | NCBI WGS metagenome assembly OLVZ01 (sample SAMEA3178944, study PRJEB25190) | human gut metagenome | biome: human gut; feature: human-associated habitat; material: faeces | place: Austria | collected 2013 | reverse complement strand
AGTCCGGTCACCGGCACCATCAAGCGCCTCGGTTCCTCGGAATACGGGGCGCTCACAATACTATCCGGGTGTAGCGCAGTTGGTAGCGCGCTTGTTTTGGGAACAAGATGCCGCAGGTTCAAGTCCTGTCACTCGGACCAGATGAAACATCGCTTAAACGTCGTTTTGAGCGGTGTTTTTTGCGTTTGCAGAACAGAATGAATTTTCGGGAGGAACAACATGAAACTGACCCATTTGGATGAAAACGGTGCAGCGCACATGGTCAACATCGGCGCAAAGCCGGTCACGCAGCGCGAAGCTGTGGCGCAGTCCGTGCTGACCATGCAGCCGGAGACGCTGCGCATGATCCTTGACGGCACAGCGCCCAAGGGCGATGTGTTCGCGTGCGCGCGCATCGCGGGCATTATGGCGGCCAAGCGGACGGCAGAGCTGATCCCGATGTGTCATCCAATCCCGATCGAGAGCGTGGACATCGCCATTGAGGCTGTCTCGGAGACGCAGGTGCGCGTTGTCAGCACGCTGCGCTGCTCGCACAAGACCGGCATTGAGATGGAAGCACTCACGGCGGCCTCTGTTGCCGCGCTGACCGTCTACGACATGTGCAAGGCGGTGGACCGCGGTATGCGTATTGATGAGACGCTGCTGCTGCACAAGACCGGCGGCAAAAGCGGCGATTATCACGCGGAAGGAGCGGCGGCACGATGACTTTGCTGGAACAGCTGCAGGCTGCCGCAGAAAATGCGCGCAAGGGACTTCCGGCGGCGCTGACCATCGACGCGGACGGCGTACAGTATACGCGCAATTTCATGCCGCAGGAACGCCTGATTCTGCTCGGCGGCGGCACGATCGCGCAGCCGCTTTGCCGCTATGCGGCCGATCTCGGTTTTGAACTGGTCGTGGCGGACGACCGACCGTCCTTTGCCAACCATCCGCGCTTTCCGGAAGCAAAGCAGATTGTATGTGATCTGTTTCCGGCGGCAATCGAGAAAATCGGCATCCGAGAGAGCGATTACGTTGCCGTTATCACGCGCGGGCATCGTTATGACGCGGACTGCCTGCGGGAGCTTCTGCGCGGCATCATGCCGCGCTATCTCGGCATGATCGGGTCGAAAAGACGCACGGTCGGTCTGCTGAACATGCTTGAGGAAGAAGGCTTCTCTCGGGCAGATCTCGACCGCATTCATACGCCCATCGGTCTGGACATTGGTGCACTGACCGTCAAGGAGATCGCGATTTCTATCGTGGCAGAGCTGATCGCGGAACGCCGCCGCACGACCGACCGCCGTTCCAAGAGCAGCATTCTCACCGCAGAGGATATCGACCTGCCGCTGCTGGAAACCGCTGCACGCGGTGATATTCCAAAAACGCTCATGCTCGTGTACGAGACCAGCGGTTCCACGCCAGTAAAATCCGGATCGTACATGGTGGTCGATGCCAATACGGCTACTGCGGGCACCATCGGCGGCGGCTGCAGTGAGAGTGCCGTTATGCGGCAGGCGTATTACTTGATCGGCACCGGCGAGCACAAGTGCGTCACCATCGACATGAGCAACGACATTGCTGCGCAGGAAGGTATGGTTTGCGGCGGGCAGATGAAGGTGCTGCTGGCGGATTTGGGTACGAAAAAATCGACATAAAGTGAAAAAAGTTGTCGAAAAATACTGGGATAAAATGTCATATTCTCTCTGGCATTCATAGATTTTAAATGGTATAATAAGGATAAAAAGTAAAGCAGGGGAAGCCATGAGACTCAAAAGACGGATTTTCGGTGTATTTGCAGCAGCACTGGCGGGTGTGCTGCTGTGCGGATGTACGGCTGCCGAGGGTATGCAGGAGCACCGGACGGAAACACCGATAACGATCAAGGTGGGCAGCGACAACTATCCGCCGTTTAATTATACCGATGAAAACGGCAATCCGGCAGGCGTGGATGTGGATTTGGCTAAGGAATCCTTCGGACGGCTGGGGTATGCAGTATCCTTCGTCGGCATTGACTGGGAAGAAAAGAAGAAACTGGTTGAACATGGTGATATTGACTGTATCTGGGGATGTTTTTCCATTGATGGGCGCGAGAACGAATACAACTGGACCGAACCGTATATGATCAGCCGCCAGGTGGTTGCAGTCAACCGAAGCAGCGATATTTACCGGCTGAGCGATCTGGAGGGCAAGACCATTGCTGTGCAGTCCACCACCAAGCCGGAGAGTATTTTCCTCGAGCGAACGGATAGCCGCATTCCGCTTGTGCGTGAAGTATACAGTCTGGAGGATCGCGAACTGCTCTACACCTCTCTCGGCAAGGGTTATGTGGATGCGATCGCGGCGCACGAAACCGCTATTCGGCAGTACATGAAGGATTATGATGCGGATTACCGTATTCTGGACGAAAGCATTCTCACGACAGGAATCGGTGTGGCATTTGCAAAAAACGATACGCGCGGACTGAGCGAACAGCTTTCCCGGGTTTTTGAGGAAATGCGTGCAGACGGTACGACTCGAACGATCATAGGCAGGTATCTGTCCGATCCGGATAAATATTTGGAGGTGGACTGTGCTGCAGATTAAAAAGGGCAAAGCCACACGCCGGTACGAACGGATTGCGGCTGCAATCGGCGCCGTGCTGGTTATCGTGGTCGGCTTTAACACGATGCGTGCGGAGAGCGCGCAGACACGGGAACAGCTCGGCAATACGATAGATTATGTGAAGGAGCAGTGCACGACCTATACACGCTACAATGCTGCAGCTGTTACCAAAAGCCTGATGCGTATCATGGACAACGCACAGCAGGTAAACCGCAATATCGGCTATGAAGGCTCGGCTGTAGATGAAGAACGGCTTCGGTTCTATGCGCAGGAACAGCGGCTGACCGGCATTATTCTGCTGGACACAGATGGAAGCGTGCAGTGCGAGTATAACGGTGATCTGCTGAATTTTCTGACGCTGCAGGAGTATATAGAGCGGGACACAGTGCTCAATGTGGTCAGGTATCCGCAGAAGACCTATGCTTCGCGGATTGACCTGCCGGACGGCTCCTATGTGGATATTTCGGCGTACGGCCGTACAGATGTGCCCGGTGTGATCGTTGCATACTATCACACCACTGCGGAGTATGCACGCAATTATACGCTGACCATACAGGGTTCGCTTGCGGGCTATAATACCAGGGACGACGGTGTGATTGTGGTGGCAAACGGCGACCGCATTATCGCGTCCAACGATGAAAAGCTGGTTGATACCAAGGTGGAGGACAGCCGTATTCTGCAGCAGATCAAGTCGAATCTTTCGTCCGCCGCGGTCGGACATTTCAAGTGCGATGGCAGCATCTATTTCGGCGGTCTGGACCGCAGCCGCGATTACTATATCTACGCCTATGTATCTGACCGCATGGTAGCGACTGATATGGTCAAAAATATGATGGCGGCGCTGATCATCTATCTGGTCATGCTGACCGCGATTCAGATGTTCCGCAGACGTTCCGCGCGGGAATATCTGGCCGAGCGGGATCGGCGTGAGCGGGAATTCCGTGAGCAGCTGATGGAATCCGCTGAAAAGGCCGAGCAGGCCAACCGCGCTAAGACCGAGTTCCTGCAGCGCATGAGCCACGATATCCGCACGCCGATCAACGGCATTCGCGGTATGATTGAGATTGCGAATTACTACAAGGACGATCCGGACAAGCAGACCGAGTGCCGGAAGAAAATCTGGGATGCCTCCGGTCTGCTGCTCGAGCTGGTAAACGAGGTGCTGGACATGGGCAAACTCGAATCCGGCGAGATCATGCTGGAGGAACGCGAGTTTGACCTCAAGGAACTGCTGGACAGCGTCGGCATGGTGGTGGATAAGCAGGCGCGGGAGCGGGGCATTACGATAATAACGGATGGCTATCCGGTTGAGCACCGCTGCCTGCTCGGCAGTCCGCTGCACCTGCGGCGGCTGCTGATGAATATCATCAGCAATGCGGTCAAGTACAACCGCGTGGGCGGCGAAATCAGGTTGGGATGCTGCGAAAAGCCGAGTGCGGATCCGGAGACTGCACAGATTGAATTCACCTGTGCGGATACCGGTATCGGCATGAGCGAGGAGTTTCAGAAGCATGTATTTGAGCCGTTTGCACAGGAGCGGAATACGGCTCGATCGGAATACGGCGGTACCGGTCTGGGTATGCCGATTGCGAAAAGTCTGGCGGAGAAAATGGGCGGCACGCTGTCCTTTGTCAGCAGGCAGGGCGTAGGCACGACGTTTACGCTGTCGCTGCCGTTCCGCATCTGCCATGCACCGGAGAAGCGGAACAAGCCGAAACGCCTGCTGCAGACCAGCTCTATTGCCGGACTGCATGTGCTGGTTGCGGAAGATAACAGGATGAATATGGAGATCGCTGAGTTTGTACTCAATGTGGAAGAAGCCTTCATCATCAAGGCAGTGAATGGCGAGGAGGCGGTACGCATTTTTGCCGATTCCAGGCCGGGAGAAATTGATGCGATTTTAATGGATGTGATGATGCCGGTGATGGACGGTCTGGAAGCGACGCGGCGTATTCGTGCGATGAAGCGTCCGGATGCGAGAACCATTCCAATCATCGCCATGACAGCAAACGCTTTCGCAGAGGACCGTCAGCGTGCCTTTGCTGCGGGCATGGATATGCATATTGCAAAGCCGCTGGAAGGCTCGGAGATGGTGGAAACGCTGGAGCGGTTTGTCAAATCCTCGCGGAAATAGGAGCAGAAGCGCAGAAAGAATACGATATAAAGGAAAGTCAGCCAAAAACGGCTGACTTTTCCTGTATAGTGCAGTTCTGCTGCCCGCAGCATACACACAGCGGAACTATTCGGCAGGATGGAAAACTCACATCAGCCGTTCCTTCGCAAGCAGGTGGGCGTAATGCTGTTTGGCGCGGCTCAAGCGCGCACGGCTGGCCTCGTGGCTGATATGCAGATACTCGGCAATGTCCACACAGTTCAGATTCAGCTGATACCGCAGATATAGAATCTCCTTATCCGTGCGGGATAATTCATTCGGCAGCAGGTCGAGCATAGAAAGGGACGCCGGTTCGCAGCCAAGATTCTGAACGCTGTCCAGCGGCACCTGCACATACCGGCTCTGCCGTTTGTACTCATCAAGCGCGAGATTGGTCAGCACGGTGTGCAGCCAGCCGGGCAGATTCGGGTGCTGGCGCACCCGGTCAAAATGCGTCAGCAGGATGGTAAACGCCTCGTTTGTCAGTTCCTCTGCTGTAAACGGGTTGTGTGCAATGCGGATGGCCGCATACAGCAGCCGTTTGTAATTCCTGTCGTATAATTGAGAAAACAGCTCCTTGTCCTGTGCCGTCATAGATCGTTCACCTGATTCCTATCGGGTTATGTTATGCACGATACCCGTTTTCAAGGGGAAAATCAATAGCGCGTTCCTGATTGGTCACTTTGCGTTCCCGCTCTGCAGCCGGACGTCCATCAATCTGCGGTATAATAGAAACGGGGCAGCAGGAGACAGAACGCTTTGTGAAATATTGTCTGCTGTGCTGCTTTATGGTATAGTTAGTTCAGAACACAACAGGGAGGAGCACGCATGCGCATTATACTGTGCGATGACGATACCGCATTCACGCAGGTCTTTGAAAAACGCTTGCTGACCGTTTTCAAAAAATACGGGATCACACCGGAGATCGTGTCCGCGCACACGGGCGTGGAAGCCTTGCGCGAGATTACACGCAGGCCGACGGATGTGCTGTTTTTAGACATTGATATGCCTGAAAAAAACGGCTTTTCGGTCGCGGAAGAGCTGTCAGCCATGCCGTCGAAGCCTCTTATCATTTTCCTGTCCGGCATGGAAGATCTGGTGTATCAGTCGTTTGCGTTTCAGCCGTTCTGGTTTCTCCGCAAAACGCATCTGGAGGAGCTGCCGCAGGTAACCGAGAAAATGCTGCAGCTTCTCAACAGCCGTCAGATTCACTACACGGTTACGATGAACGGCAGCAGCACCCGCATTCCAATCACGGAGATTGCGTATTTTGAGAGCCAGGGACATTATATCGTTGTACATTACAACGAGAAATCCCTGCGGTTCAAGGCACGCATGAGCGATATCGAAACGGCACTCAGCAAATACTTTTTCGTGCGCTGCCACGTTGGCTATCTGCTGAATTGCCGGTTTGTTCAAATCTGCAGCCGGACAAGCGTCACCTTGACGGACGGAACGGTCCTGCCGGTCAGCCGCGCCAAGGCAGAGGAAACACAGACCGCCTTTATGGCGTATATGAGGAGCCTGCGCCCATGAATTTCTGGTTTGAAATGGCGATTAACGCCGTAGAGATAACCCTTATTTTGAGCTTCTTGGTGCAGTATTTCGGCTACCGCATGGCCGGTCCGGCGAAATACATATGGACGGCACTCTTTGGCGTGCTGTCCTTCGGCAGTGTAGCCTTTTTCTCCTGGGGGCAGTTGTATGAAGGCTATGCAAGCTTGGTACAGATATTGATTAACATTGCGTTTTGCTGTATTTTGCTGCGCGGGTCAATTCTGCAGAAGATATTTGTTTCTGCATTTACAATGGGCCTTGTGGCTGTTATTGCAACTTTTACAGCACTGCTTGTTGCAAAGCTATCCGGAAATAATGTTACCCTGCTGCTCAGCCGGTTTAATTCGGTTCGTATTATCTCGATTTTGATAACCAAGCTGCTGTTTTTTGTTATCACGCGGATTATCCTGCGGGTGAAGGAAAACGGTAAAATCAAATGGCTGGATGTTATCCCGCTGGCAGCGATTCCGACATTATCCATTATTACGATTACGCTGATGATGTACGCGGCGATACAGGAACCGCATATTCAAAATATTGTATTTTATGCGGTGTGCATCGTATTGGCGCTGAATATCCTGATTTATTTCCTGTTTGTTCGATTGGGGCAGGTCAGCAAAATCCAGACCGAAATGGCGCTGCTCGCGCTGCAGAACGAATGCCTGCAGGAAAACGCCAAGGACATTGAGAACATGTATGACACGGTTCGTGCGCTGCGGCATGACCTCAAAAATCATCTGCTCTGTATTTTATCCATGGCGGAAGAACGGGATGTCGAGGGTATCGAGCAGTACACAGGGCAGCTTCTGCAGCAGCAGAATACTGTCAACAAGCTGATCATGTTTTCGGGCAGCAAGGTGCTGGATGCGATCATCAACAGCAAAAGCGCAGCCGCGGAACGGGCAGGCGTTCGGCTGAGCGCTATTATCACAACCCCGCTGGCGGGTGTTTCGCCGGAGGATATTACCATCATCCTCGGCAATGCGCTGGACAACGCGATTCGTGCCGCAAAAGACAGTCAGCGCAAGGTGGTGGATATTCATATTCAGCCGCAGGGAGCATACAGCTCGATTGTGATTGCCAATGATATCGCACATCCGGTGCTGTCGGACAATCCGGCACTGCGTACCACGAAAAATATCCGGTATCGCCACGGCTTCGGCATTCAGAATATGCGGCAGGCGGTGGAACGTAATCAGGGACTGATTCGGTTTTACGAGCAGAACGACCGGTTCATCTGCGATATTTTGCTCCTTAACGTGCAAAGCAGGAACGAATAACGACTAAGCAGGAATAGCCGGTTGCAATTTCGGTGAAAAGCAGTTATCTTACAGATAGACCATGACAAATGCAATGTGCATGGGTTATCTGCTGAGATAACTGCTTTTTTGAGGTGAGTCCGATGGTATGTTGAAATGAAAACCGGTAAGGTATGGATAGTAATTAGAGAGCAAACAGGGAGGGTTAAATGATGAACAGATTTCGAAAAATACTGAGCGCCGCGCTGGCAGGCTGCATGGCGGTCTCTGCGCTGATGATGAGCGCCGGTGCGGCGAATACCGGCACAGAAGCCGCACGCGAGAAGGCCATTTACGGCAGTCAGGCGTGGACGGTGAACGGTGCGGCAGCTATTCAGCACAGCGACGGCACAGTAGAGCCGGTACCGGAGTTCTCGGCGCTGTATCCCGGGTGGACAGTGCCGAAGCAAGCGGCTTCGGTATCGAGTACGACACTGGCTGAGGTGGCTGATGTCGGTTCGCATTCGATCAGCGGCTATTACCGGAATGTGTATTTGACGCAAGATGTGAAGTACAAGCCGTTTTACAGTTTTCTGGGAAACGGTGAGACGGTCAGTGCGTTTGCGGTGACGATACCGGGCAGAAAATACAATCTGGGCATTTACAACGAGACAGCGCAGCAGGACGCAGGCTGGCTGCCGAATCTCTCTAAGGGCGATCGCGTACTGCTGCAGACCGCAAATGGTGTATACTGCTCGATTCGCGCAAGCGTACCGTTGAATATGCCGATTGGGTATTCGCGTATGAAGGTAGCGGAGGCAGGGGGGAATTGAAAATGCGTGAAAGAGCTGAAACTTTTGGGTTTCAGCTCTTTTGGTGATGCGGAAATTGTGCTTTTGCTGCCGATCGGTAGCATATGTTCTGAAACGATATCCTGTCATCCTAAAACTCGTTAAAAAGGTGCTGAACCTGCACTAAAATGAAGCGCTGCGATTTTGGTAGACACTTGTGGTAGACACCAGTTTTTCACGAATTACATCACAAAACTAAATACCGTAAAAAGTACAGAAAAAGAGCTTCAAACATAAGTTTGAAGCTCTTTAACTTGGTGCGGATGGGGGGACTTGAACCCCCACGTCCTTGCGAACACTAGCACCTGAAGCTTATATGGTTGTTTTGAAATCTGTCAACCATGGTGCGTGGTTTTGATGTGTAAAAGTGATGGTTTATCTGCACTTTGTACACAATTTGAGGTACAGTGTGGAAAATTATTCGAAACATTGCGGACGGAAAATCTTCGATTTCTTTCAATCCGTTACACCTTGGTGTCGTCAATTTGTCGTCAGGAAGATTCGGCGGTTTTGCCCTGTTTTTCGTCTGTCGGATTGATCGAAGTCAGCACGTTGCGCAGCGTGTCGATTTCGTTGTGAACGTAGATTTCAGCAGTGACGTTGATGTCCTTGTGGCCGAGTAATTTTTGGATGGTGTAGATGTCTGCACCATGCCGCCGGAGATAAGTACCATAGGTGTGCCGCAGTTCGTGTGCTGTCACAACCGGCACTTCGTTATGCTCATTGTGCAGCTTTCGCATAAGGCGTTTGAGCTTCTGCGACCATGTGTTCGGGCAATACGGTTTGCCGTCCTCGTTCGGAAACAGATACAGAGATTCTTTCGGCAGTGAGCGGATCAGTTGGACAGCCTCCTCGCTTAGTGGCAGGGTGCGGTAGCTTTTCCACTTGGGCGGATTGGCAACGACCGTCCCGTTCCGCACGATCATAGAGCGCTGCACGCGGAGTGTCTTTTCGTTCAAATCAATATCCGACCACATAAGACCAATCAGTTCGCCGCGGCGCAGGCCGGTTTCCAGCAGGAGCACGACCTCGGGCATACGATCTGCGGTATATGCCTTGACCGTTTCCATCTGCTCATCGCTGAGAACGTGCTTGATGTGCTTCTGAGCGGTGCTGCGGTAGGTGCAGTGCTTGGCAGGGTTCTTATAGCAGAGGTCGTTCTCAATCGCACATTCAAAGATTGCATTGAGGATTGACCGCATTTTCTTTAACCGGCTTTCCGAGCACGCTGCCTTAGTGGCGAAATACGCCTGTATGTCTACCGGACGAATATCAGATAGGAGGGCATTGCCAAAGTAGGGGATCAGGTGGCCCTCGACGAGGCTGACATAGGTCAGTTTGTATGTATCTTCCTCAACAAACGGCTGCTTATAGGACAGCAGCCACTTTCGCGCCCAGGGAGCAAAGCGGCCGGTGGAGGGCACGAAGGCTTCACCGGTCCGCGCCGACACCTCGGAGGCTACGCGGTATTCCTCGGCTTTCTTTTTCGCATCGGACAGGCTCACCGTGCTGTAAAAGGATTTGCGCAGCGGCTTGCCGTGGATATTGCGGCCGACGGTGATCTTGTACTCGAACCGCTTGTCCTTGCGTGTTGGCTTTTTTCTTGGCATAACAATAAAACCCCTTTCTTATCGCATGAAGGTGTGACAAAATAGAGGTACTGATAGGTTTCGCGATTTGTCAGTACCTCATGTCCCGCTCTGGTGTTGGTAGCACCGGGGCGGGACTTTTTTTATACGTTTAATTACCTCAGAATCGAGGCATTTAACATGGTCGAAATCGACCAGTTTAACAATAGATGATGTGATAAGCTGTTTACTTTGGATATAGCTCGTAGGTGCTGCCGTGCTTTATGCGAGTGATCTTATCTGCCTTGACTAAATGACTGACAGCAGTACCGATCGTCGGCTTTAGGTCGGGATCGAACTGCTTGTGCAGATCCTTCTGCAGGATAGCAGGATTGTCCTGAATAACCTTCAGCACTTCGTCGTCAGCGATCTGCAAGAATGCCTGTCGCTTTTGATGAACAGCGAAGTCGTGTTTGCGTTCCTCGTAGTTCAGAGTTAGATCTTTGTAGCGCTCTTTGATCTTGTCGATAAAGCTGAAATCAGGATTTTGGCTATTGTGGGTATGCAGCCACATATCTTCAAAGTATTGTTGCCCAATGGAGGTTTTTGAGCAATACTCTGCAAGCTCTTGCGCAGAAATCAAGGCCTTTTGAGCATGGGCGATAGCTTCATCGACACTATCGAAATCGTACAAATTCGGTAGCCATATATCCTGCTCCAGTTTGTCGATATATTCTGCGTTGGCCGTATGAAATTGGCTCTGGGCCATGCGTTCATCAAAACTGCGATGAAATTTCGGATTGGGACTGTTTTCGTAGTATTGGCGTGCTTTTTCGTAACTGGCTTGGCGTAGATACGCAACATCTTCATCGGTAAGCTCTTGCCCGTCTGCACGCCAGGTCGTTCGGCCGTTGGAAATGTATGAGACGGGTGATTCGTCACAGTCATCTTCAGGCACTTGGATTGGGATCAGATCTTCGGATATTTTATCAGATGGCGATATTTCGTTCGAAATCTGATGTTCGGCTGCTTTCTTTGACCGTGGGCGCCATATAATTATGATAACGGCTATCATAATTCCGGATAGGACAAAAAGAAGAGGGCGGACGCTTGTATCGGTCAAACCGTATCCCGTCAAAGCAATGATGAGATAGATAGAAGCACCTAAGGCACAGAATACCGTTGCACCATATTTCAAGCAGCCGGGCTTGTTTGGCTCAGCTGCGCGAGGTGTTTTCAGTTTTTGCATCGTTGTAACTCCTGTATCTGCGTATCAAATCTGATCAACCGTGCGAATGACCTTGATAACTCGGCCAACAACACGGCACTGTTCTAGGTCTACACCTTCGATATGCCTCGGCTTGAATTCTGGGTTGATGGGAATGAGATCAATCCAATCCTCGCCTGGCTTATATTCGATACGCTTGACAGTGGCCTCATCGCCACCCAGCAGCATAATGCCGATCCGGCCGGAAACGCCCATATCGCTGCATCGCAGACACAGGATTTCGTCACCGTCCTGGAACTGTGGGTACATACTGTCGCCGCTGACCGTGGCAAGAAAGAAATCCTCGGGTCTGCGCCGTCCAATCCACTCGGCAGGAATGGTGCGCTGCTCGTATGCGTCATCAGGCGTCGCGTTGAAGTGTGCGGCTACAGGTCCGGCATAGTGGATTGTGACAAGATTGGCACTGATGGGTGTTACACCAGCAGGGGAGGATTCGTCGCTCCAACCCATGAGATAAGCCACTGTCGTTTGTAAAACTTTTGCTAAAGGCTCAAGAGCTGTACCAGGGAGTTTCTCTATATCACCTTTTTCATAACGAAAGATTGTCGCGCGGGAAACATTCAGCGCTGCGGCAACATCTTCTGCACTTAATTTTAATTCTTTGCGGCGTGCTTTCATACGATCACCAGTAGTCAATACAGCCACCTCCTTGATATTTCTTACTATATCATGTGTGTAGCAAAAATGCAACACGAATTTGCAAGATAACAAAAAAGAATCGCATAATTGCGAAAAAGCAGTTGACATCTTGGGTAAAAGATGGTACTATAAAACCACAAAGTCGCAATAATGCGATATGAAACAGGAGGTGATGACTTTGAGAGTAAATACAGATATGCTTCGAGGGAAAATCGTAGCAAACGGCTTAACTCAAGAAGGAGTTGCAGCACAGATCGGAATGGATCGGAGCACTTTTTCTCGAAAGATGAAAAGTTCTGCACTTGATTTCTCGGTTGAAGAGATGCACAAGCTGTGCGACGTACTTATGTTGAGCAATGAGGAGGCAATCCAAATTTTTTTAGCTCAATAGTCGCATAAATGCGAATTAAAAGGAGATGGTGATTCACATGATTTTTCCGATTGTCGCTTTGTGCGTATCGTCGTTTGCTTTAGGCTGGACCGTACGCAGCTGCGTATATCAGTTCCTGCGTTGGCGTGCATTAGACAATCTGGCAAAGGCAGTACGACAAGCAATCGACGACAGCAACTCAGAGGAGAACCGATAAATGGAAGAACAGAAACAAGCACTGCGCATTTCGTCCGTGGATAGTGTTCGCTACTCAGTACTGCGGCTTCTACATGGGTGCCTTGCGGCGGCGTCGGCAAAGGGCGATGCTCAATCAGCTATTGCGCTGTCAAAATACATTTTCAAGGAATTTGATGAGCGAGATATGCTGCTTTATGTAGAAACGACGCAGTACGAGGCGGAAACCCAAAAGCACACACGAGAACCCATCAAAAAGAGGAGCGATACTCCATGACCTATATTTCATCCGAAGTCGCAGGCTGGGCTCTGCTGATTCTGGGGCAGGTATACTTGCTCAAATATAAGCTGTTCCGCGAACAGCTGGACAAAATCGGTGCGGTGCTGATTATTGGTTCGGCAGGATTAATCTGCATTGCACGGACAGTGATCAATCTTATCACATAAGCAGGGAGGTGACCACTTATGACCGTACCTACAACAATCACCAGCAAGCTGGACGAGCTGAACCGGCTCTGCGAGAAATATCCGCAGAAAATCCCCATCGAAGAATGCGCGGCTTTCCTCGGACTGGCGCCTGCAAGCCTGCGAGCCAGCGTAGAGCATGGCAACTGTCCGTTTGGACTGGGATGGCTCAAAAAGAATTCGATGAACCGGGCGTTTTTTGTACCGACATTAACATTTTACCTGTGGGTAACGCAGGGAAGTGGATTTCGAGAGGAGATGAGAACGTGAAACACATCAATGAAGCAATCGTCGGCCTGTCATTCCTCGGTCTGTTGTCTGCCAGCGGCTACGCTGAAATGGACAAGTTGCCGATGGGTGGTTACACAGTTCTGGCAGCACTGTTGTTGGGTGTTATGCTTATCAGCGTGCGCAGTCTCGTTAAGCATTACTACGAGGGAAACTGAATGTGGATGAAGAAGAAAGAATCCGATATTCTGTCGCAGATGGCATCGGACGCTCGCGTGTCAGATGCAGCAAAATGCGAAATCAAGCCGGTTTTGCAGCCGCAAGCACGCAAAATCGGTGTGAAAACAGAAAAACGCCGCTGAGGAACGGCAATTCCAACAGCGGCAAAGCAAAATATTACACTTACATAATACCCGCAAGGAGGCGGGAAGTCAATGAAAATTGAACTGAAAGCTTTGGACTTGGTGCACTTTAAGTGCTTTCCCAAGCTGCATCTTGACTTTCACGAGGGCGTGAACAGCCTGTTCGGTGCCAATGCAGCAGGCAAAACCAGCGTTTATGACGCGCTGACGTGGCTGCTGTTCGACAAGGACAGCGCAGGACACAGCCGTCCGGCCATCAAGCCGACTGGCGCACCGGCAGGTACGATGCCCGAAGTCACCGCCATTCTGGAGGTGGACGGCGAGCCGATCAAGCTGCGCAAGGTGCTCCGCGAGAAGTGGGAGAAGCCGCGCGGTTCGTCCATCGAGCGCTACGCCGGTGACACGCGCGACTACTACATCGACGATGTGCCGCTCGCGGAAAACGAGTACAAGCGCCGCATCACGGAGCTGATCGATGAGCAGCAGTTTAAGCTGCTGACCGATGTCTGGGCGGTGACGAGCAAGATGCATTGGAAAGACCGCCGCACGCTGCTCGCTGAGATCTGCGGTTTGCCGGAGGACAAGCAGCTGCTTGCCACGGCACCGCAGTTCGCCGAGCTGACCGAGAAAGTCGGTCGCCGGACAGTGGATGAATACAAGTCCGTGCTGGTGAAGCAGCGCAAGGACAGCAACGCAAACCTCAACACGCTGCCGGTCCGCGTAGACGAGTGCAGCCGCATGGTAGCGGAGCTGGAAAGCCTCGACTTCGCAGCAGCGCACAGCGAAAGCGACCGTTTGCAGGTCGAGCGCGAGCGGGTGCAGGGTGAGTTGGTGAAGCTCACGAACAACACGCTTGCCGCGCAGGCACGCAACGAACTGGGCGCCCTGCAAAACCAGCTCCGTGAGCTGGAAGCAGAAAACAACGCGCATCTTGCCAGCCAGCGCGTGCCGGTCGAGGACAAGACCGACGAGCTGCGCCGTGCGCTTTCCGAACGCAAGCAGGACGTTGATCGCTTGCAGAGAACCATTGACCATGAAAAGCAGTACATCGCGGACGGCGAAACCCGCCTAAACGATTACCGTGCCCGCTGGCGTGCGATTGACACGGAAGAGTTCACGGAAACCGTCTGCCCGACCTGCCATCAGCCGTTACCGGCAGAGCAGGTTGCAGAGGCGCGCGAAGCCTTTGCCGCCTATCAGCAGCAGCGCAAGGACACGCTCCTTGAGGACAGCAAGCTGGTCAAGCAGGGCATTGCCGCCGCACAGGAGCGCCTTGCGAGTGCCGAAACGGCGCTGAAATCCGCACAGGACGAGGTACAGAAAGCGCAGATGGCGCTCGACAGCTACACGCCGCCGGTCATTGCAGAACCGGAAAACCTGCCGGACTACGAACGCCGTGGGAGCGCTATCCAGACGCTCATCGCGGACGCAGAGAAGCGGCTTGACCGATTGAACAGCGACACCGCTGAGGAAAAGACCCGTCTGGAAACCGAGCACGCCGAGCTGACGCGCCGCAAGCTGGAAAGTGATGCTGTTCTCGCCAAGGAGCAGACGCTCGCGGATACGAAAAAGCGCATTGCTGAATTGCAGGCCGAGCAGCGCACGGCAGCCGCCGAGGTTGAGCAGATGGACCGCATGATCGCCATGTGCGAGGAGTTCACGCGCTACCGCGTGCAGGCCATCACCGAGAGCGTCAACAGCAAGTTCCGCTTGACACGCTGGCGGCTGTTCACCGAGCAGGTCAACGGCGGTCTGGCAGATTGCTGTGAGCCGATGGACGTCAACGGTTCGACGTTCGAGGGCACGAACAACGCCATGAAGATTAACATCGGCATGGACATTATCGACACGCTTTCCACACATTTCGGTCGCCGTGTGCCGCTTTTCGTGGACAACGCGGAGAGCGTCACGCATTTGCAGCCAATCGGTTCGCAGGTCGTGCGGCTGGTGGTTTCGGAGCAGGATAAGGAGTTGAGAATCGAATGAGCCTGAAAGCAAAACGCAAGGTCGTGAGCAGCATTCCGCCGATGGACGGCGGCACTTATATGGGCGTGTGCGTTGCGGTCGTTGACCTCGGCCAGCAGTACAAGCAGTTCGAGAAGCAGAAGCAGGGCAAGTACGCCGAGGAGTGTATGTTCATCTTCGAGATACCGGATGAGCGTGTCGAGGTGGACGGCGAGGACAAGCCGCGCTGGCTGTCGTCCCGCCGGTTTACGGTTTCGCTGCATGAGCGTGCGGCGCTGTTCCAGATGCTGACCGCATGGCGCGGCAAGGCGCTGACCGATGCGGAGCTAGATCCGGCCGGTGATGGCTTCGACCTGATGCAGATGGCAGGCGTACCGGCCATGCTCAGCGTCACGGTCGTTGAAAAGGACGACGGCAGCAAGTACAACCGTATTGAGGCCGTCACCGGTTTCCCGAAAGGCCTTCCGGCACCGCAGCCGGAAAGTGAAATCCTCGTATTCGACGCGGATGAGCCGGATATGGAAGTGTTCGGCAAGCTGCCCGAGTGGGTGCAGGACATTATCCGCAAGTCCACACAGTTCGCGGACAACGCACCCGAGGAAAAGGTGGACATTCCGTCCGAAGAACCGGAAACGCCGCCTGAAAGCAAAGGAGCGTGCCCGATTTGACGTTTACATCACTGGCGAGCAGTTCCCGCGGCAATGCTTACGTCGTGTCGGACGGCGAAACGACCCTGCTGCTGGAGTGCGGCCTGTCGTTCAAGGAGCTGCAAAAGCGGCTCGGCTATGGCGTGGCGGACATTACCGCCTGCCTTGTCAGCCATGAACATCAGGATCACGCGAAAGCCGCTGCACAGATGCTGAAAGCAGGTGTGCCGGTATACATGAGCGAGGGCACGGCCGCCGCCCACAAGGATGCAATGGATGCGGCGCACCTCATCCGGGCAGGAGAGGTGCTGCGGTTCGGACACCTGACCGTCGTTCCGTTCCGCACCTATCACAATGTGGAGGAACCGCTCGGATTTCTCATTGAGGACGGCCGCACGAAGGAGCGGCTGCTCTGGGCAGTCGATACCGCCAATCTGGGCGTCACCGCTGACCGGCTGACTTACATCGCCGTCGAGTGCAATTACGAGGAAAGCCTGCTGAACCGCAGCGACCGCATCCCCTCGGTGCTCAAGGAGCGCATCCGGCACAGCCATTTCGAGGTAAACGATGTAATCCGGTGGCTGCACAAGCAGGATCTCAGCGGCGTGCTCACCATCTGGCTGCTGCACCTGTCCGCAGGAAACAGCAGGGCAGAGGCATGGCAGCGGCGGTTTGAACGGGAGTTTCCGGGAATTGAGATTCGGATTTGTCCGGAATAAGAGGGGAATTTCATGAAGATTACATTTGACGTAGACCCGCGTACCGCATCGGCACTGCTGAAGTACGCCGCTCGTTGGAGCATGACACCTGGCGAGATCATAGACGGTCTAATGAGATTCTACAAACGTGAGATGAAGGAGAGGTACAACCATGAGTAATTTTAATAACACCGGCGAAGTTAAGGAGATCAGCATTCTGGACATGATGAACGGCGCAATCGGTGAGCGCACGGCCTACGAACTGACACGCATCATGAAAAACTGCCGCGATTTCAACACCGAGGCGAAAAAGGCGCGGACGCTGACCATCAAGCTGTCCATCGTGCCGACCGAGAACCGCGATAGCGTGGCGGTTCGTGCAGAGGTGAGCAGCAAGCTGGTTCCGGTCAAGCCGATCGACGGCGCACTGCTGCTCGGCGGTACGGATGCGGAACCCATCGTGATGGAGTACACGCCGCAGGTGCCCGGTCAGCAGTCGTTCGACCCGTCCGTTGACACCGAACCCAAGGTCGTCAAGCTGGCGTAAATCAATAGGAGGATATTCAAAATGATCAAGGAAGCACTGGAATATATCGTAAACCTTTCGGCTCCGCATCTGGAGTTCCGCAATGGCAGCCACTATGCAGACCGCGTGCTGCACCGCATTCCGAATGAGCTGACGGCATCGCCGTTGGCCGTACATACGCTGTCGGCGGTGCGCGACTACATCGAGAGCGGCGCAGATGAATGTGCCGAGGATGAGGACAGCATCGGCCGCCGCTTCGTTATCCATGTTGCGGATTACGACCGCGTGTACCTGTACCGCGAGCTGAACAGCGACAAGGCGCGTGAGTGCCTGCTGGAAGCCGAGCTGTCCGCACCGATGTTCCCGTTTGGCCGCTGGCTGGGCGTGGAGGAGTTCATCATCAATATGCAGACGCATTTCGTGCCGACCGAAGTCCGCGACACGCTGGTGCAGCTCATCAGCACGGTAACGACCGAGAACGGCGTATCGCTGGCGGATGACGGCATGACGCAGCGCGTGACGGCCCGCAGCGGTATTTCTCTTGTGAAGCAAGTGAGCGTGCCGAACCCGGTCGTGCTGGCGCCGTACCGCACCTTTACTGAGGTTGAGCAGCCGAAAAGTCCGTTCGTGTTCCGTATTCGCCAGACCGGCGATGAGGTGCAGGCGGCGCTCTTTGCGGCTGATGCGGATGCATGGAAGCGTGAGGCCATCGCAAATATCCGCGACTGGTTCGAACAGCACATTTCGCAGGAGCTCCGCGAGGACGTTATCATTCTGGCGTAAGCAGGCAAGGCACAGGGCGGCAACCCCGCCCTTCCTGCCCTGAAAACCGGAGGTGATACTACGGGCAGACCGACCAAGGACGGACTGGATTATTTCCGTCACGACATTGGACTGATGAGCGACCCGAAGCTGATTACCGCACGGCGCAAGTACGGCGCGGCGGCGATCGTGGTGTACTTACAGCTGCTGGTGATGGCGTACCGCGACAAAGGCTATTATTTAGCCTACGGCGATAGCGACCGTGACGGCGTGATCTGGTCCATTAAAAGCGAAGTATTGTCCGGACGCTATGAGCCGGACGCAGAAAAAATTGCAGAGATGATAGACTGTCTGGCGGCGCACGGGCTTTTCGACGGCGACCTGTTCCAGCAGGGTATTATCACCTCGCACAGAATCCAGGAGCACTACTATTTTGCGACTGCCGGACGAACCAATCCGGAGGTAAAGTGGGAATTGTGGCTTCTGACCGAGCAGGAAATGCGGGAGATCAGCTCTCGCAGTGTTTTGCTGCAAAAATTCGTTTCCCGCGAGGAAAACCCCGGTTTCACAAGCGAGAAACCCCAGTTTCCCTCTGACGAAAGTACACATAGTAAAGTAAAAGAAAAAGATAGGAATATAGATAGTAATTCTACTCTACTACACAGTGACGTGGAGGGAATTTTAGGTGAACGGCTGAACAAGGCCAACCGCTCTGCTATCGCCAAGATGAGGTCATTAGGAATGACCGATGAGGTGATAACCGCCACTGCGCATTATGCAGTCGGCCACGCCAAGAGTGACAGCCGTGGTTATGTGCCGTACTTTATGACGGTTCTGCGGGAGCGCCTGAAAAACGGTGTGCTGACGGCAGCGGACCTGTCCAGGCCGAAGGAGCAGAGCAGACCAAAGCAGGAGGACTCGAGCGGCTATCTCAGCCCGGCGAACATCGGTGGTACTGAACGGCAGCAGGACGATTCGCAGCTTTCGGACTGGGAGCGGGAATGGAGAAATCGGGTTATGAACCGCAGTAAGGAGAACAGCAATGACGATTAAAGAATATCAGCGCAAGGCCATGCGTACAGCGACGCCGAAGTGCTATAACACGGCAAATGCCGCTCTCGGCCTGACCGGCGAGGCTGGCGAGGTGGCCGATGAGGTCAAGAAGTGTATGTATCAGGGGCATCCGTGGCAGCCGTCCAAAATTATCGAAGAGCTGGGCGACGTGCTGTGGTATGTGACTTTGATGGCTGAACTGATGAACGTGCCGTTGGAGTACATCATGCAGGCAAACATCGAAAAGCTGGAACGGCGGTACCCGGATGGTTTTTCGCCGGCGGCGAGTGTGAATCGGGAGGAGAACAATGGCAAAATGTAAATTCTGCGGACAGGGCGTGCGGGTCGCGCCGGTGTTCCATCCGGCCTGCTGGGAGCAGCGGGCGGATAAGGTCGCGGAGGAGTTCTGCGACGGATACTGTCGCTGGCCGAGTGAAGTCAAGGATCAGCGCGACCTCATCGAGCTGCATTGCTCGGAGTGCGTCATCACGGAGCTGCTGCGGATGGGAGGCAATGAGGTATGATGCTGGAACTGACGGGTAAGGACATTCTTGCCCTGACCAACGAGAGCAAGCGCAAGGCCGTCCTGGCCGACTGGCAGAACTGGGGTATCTGGCACAAGGCACCCGAAATCGGGCTTAGCGTGTACCGGCTCGATCTGCCGGGCGGCAGCTTTTTCACCGCCAGCTGGTACGAGGGCGACGACTTCTACCCGGGTGGCGGTACGCATAACGTCAACCGTCCGCGTTACAACTTTGGCGGTGCAGACAGCAAACTCAAGGCAGGCAGTGCCGCGGAAAGCCTGCTGACGGACAAGCTCAAAGAGCTGCGGAAGGAGCTGCTGCGTGATGCGTGACCGCAAAATCTCGGAAATGACGGACGAGGAACTGCGCGAGCTGATGAAAAAGCGGCGCGGAAAGTGTCACACCGGTGCGGCGAACACCGTCCAGCGAGAGCTCTGGAAGCGGCACTGGCACGATATTCCGCGCCGGCCGGAAGAAAAGGAGGAATTGCCGCGATGAAAACTGACGAACTTATCGAAGCCCTCGGACAGCTGAAAGTGCAGACCGGCTCTCTGACCTGCCTCGGCTGCGGGCATGAGCATAACTGCGGCCTGTACGGCTGCGCCCTCCTGCGGGAGACGGAAAAACAGCTCTACGCGCTGGAACACGCTCTGCGGCGCACCCGTCAGCAGCGGAACGCGGCGCTCAAACAGCTCAAACGCATCGCCGCCTGCGAGACCTGCAAGAATAACCAGCCGTCCGGCGAAGATGACGGCCACTGCACCGCCTGCATGACCGGGCAGAGATGGAAGCGGAATGGAGGCTGCCGTGGATAAGGAACACAAGGCCGTCGAGCGGCTGCGCCTCGCCGCGGAGATGAGCGAAACCTACTACGCCAAGCCGCTCATCATCACCACCTCGGGCGGTAAAGATAGCGATGCGTGCCTTGCGCTGGCGCGTGCGGCGGGCATCCGCTACGAGGTACAGCACAATCATACCACGGCCGACGCGCCGGAGACCGTCTACCATGTGCGCGAAACTTTCCGCCGGCTGGAAAACGAGGGCATCAAGTGTACCGTCAACCTGCCGACCTACAAAGGTCAGCGCGTGACGATGTGGAGCCTGATACCGCAAAAACTCATGCCGCCAACGCGCGTTGTGCGATACTGCTGTTCCGTGCTCAAAGAGCAGGGCGGCAAGGGCCGCATGATAACAACAGGCGTTCGCTGGGCCGAAAGTGCCAAGCGCCGCAAGAACCGCGGCATTTACGAAAAACAATCCGCAGACATAAGCCGCAGAATCACGATCAACAATGATAATGACGATGCCCGGCGGTTGTTCGAGGACTGCCGATTGCAGGCAAAGCGCGTTTGCAATCCAATCGTGGACTGGACGGACAGCGATGTGTGGGATTACATTCGTTCCGAGCATATCCCGGTCAATCCGCTGTATGAGTGCGGCTTCCGCCGGGTCGGCTGCGTGGGCTGTCCACTGGCCAGTCGGTCGGTGCGGCAAGCCGAATTTGCACGCTACCCATCATTTGCGCAAATGTACATCCGGGCATTTGATCGTATGCTGGAGGTAAGAACCGCACGCGGCAAGATGGACGGCTCGTGGCGTATCGGCACAACCGGCGAGGACGTGTTCCATTGGTGGATGGAGGACGGCGTGCTGCCGGGACAGGTGGCTTTTGAGGAGGTGGCGAACCCATGACCTATAAATCATTGGAAATGCTGAAATGGCTGCTGGAAGATCTGGAAACGGACGAGGGCGTTTGCTACAAGACCCGCAGCAGCACTTGTGTTACGGCCTGCCCGCTGTGGTACGCCGGCGCGTTTGGCGATAATATCTGTTTGCCGTCAGTCCTCGGCCACAGGGTAACGCGGATGATCCGGGATAAGCGGCTGCGTGAACGAGAAAAGGAGAACAGAAAATGAAAGAATACAACCCAACCATCGGCTGGTGCGGCAAGGCCGTGCATACCGTCCGTGTGACGTTGATGCAGGAGGACTATATCGGCCATGTATCCTACGAGGTGCCCGGCAACTGCACCGGCGCGGACGTGCTGGACGTTGACTATTTCCTCGAGGATGGCGAACCGTACATCGAAAACGACTGCGAACTGGCATGGATCGAGGAATTTTACACGGCCACCCTGCACAACGAGAGCGGCGACAAACTGCAAGTCAGCGGCATGGACACCGACCTGCGCCGCCTGATCATCGGCATGGAGATTGTGGACATTAGGAGGGTGAGCGCATGAAAGCAATCCGTAAAAAGCCCGGCTGTGCGCCGGAGATCATCGAAGTGGAAAATACGCTGAAAGCATTGCAGCGGGAAGTCAGCGGGTACATCGAAACCGTAACGATCGCAAGCGATGCGGTCATTATCTGCAACGAGGAGGGACGCATTCTCGGTCTGCCGGATAACTGCCGCGTGTGTGGCGTGGACTTGTCGGAACGGTGCTCATCGTCGGCACCAAAGGCGATGAGTTCTGTGACGTGCCGGAGGCCGACTTCCTGATGGACCATCTGAGGGAGGAGCACAAGAATATTGACTAAATACAGCGATAAAGTTCGGCGCTACCTCGTGTGGCGCTACGGTATTACGGACAGGGAGGGGAAACATTGAACAAGCGTGAGGACTGGTGGGAGTACACGAAGCGCATCATCCGGTCATACCCGGCACTGTGCCGCAAGGCGGAGAGCGTGGGAGACATACCGTGCACACCGGCCTACGGCGCGTCCGGCGGTCACAGCGGCGGCGGCAGTCCGGTTGAGCGTGCAGTCGTTGACCGTCTGACTGACAAGGAGCAGCGACGGTATGATGCGGTGCGGGCTGCCGTCTCGGAAACTGAGCGCATGAAGCATGGCCACCAGCGCATGGAACTGATCGACCGCGTGTACTGGAAGCGCAGCCATACGCTGTATGGTGCGGCGATGTGCGCGCCGGTGAGTGAGGCAACTGCTAAACGGTGGAACGGTACATTTGTGCGGTTGGTGGCAGAAAAATTAAATTTGCCGTAAAAATGATACTTCGTGCAGTGAAAGCCGTGGTATCCTTGTATCATGAAGTTCGCAGGGGTGAAACGCAGACCCTGTGACCTCCTGCTTCATGCCATTGGAGTACATCTCTCTGAAAGAGCACTCTCGTTCGAGGGTGCTTTTTCGTGCCCAGAATTCAGAAAGGACGGTGCAGAATGGCAAAAGGCAAATATCAGGAATGGCTTACGCCGGACGGCATCACCCGTCTGGAAGCGTGGGCGAGGGATGGTCTGACAGATGAGCAGATCGCAGCCAGGATCGGCATTACGACCAGCACGCTGTACGACTGGAAAAACAAATACTCGGAGTTTTCGGAGGCCCTAAAAAGGGGAAAAGAGGTCGTAGACATCGAAGTTGAGAACGCTTTACTCAAGCGTGCGCTCGGCTACGACTACACCGAGGAGCGCGTAGAGCGCAGCCAGGATGGCGGAAAGAAGAGCATTAAGACCGTGCAGACGGTCAAGCACATTCCGCCGGACACGACCGCGCAGATCTTCTGGCTGAAGAACCGCCGACCGGACAGGTGGCGCGACAAGCAGCAGATCGAGCACTCCGGCACTCTCGAGGTGGAGAACCCGCTCGCCGGTCTGACCACCGAGGAGCTGCGGAAGCTGGCTGACGATGGTTGACCCTCGCATTCGCAGGGCGGCTCGCCTTGAGCTTGCCCGGCGTGATTTCTGGTCGTTTTGCAAGCTGATGGCGCCGGACTTCTACCGCGAGGACCGGCCGTACCTCAAGACGCTGTGTCGGCGCTTACAGGCGTTCTGTGAGAGCGACCGCAAGGTGCTGGTGGTCAATATGCCGCCGCGACACGGCAAGAGCCGCACGGCGGTGCTGCTGAGCCAGTGGCTGTTTGGGCGCGATCCGTCCGAGCAGATCATGACCGGCAGCTACAACGAAACGCTGTCCACGACGTTCGCAAGGGCGGTCCGCGACGGCATTGCGGAGGAACGGTTTGACCCGAGCCGCATTGTGTTTTCGGACATTTTCCCGCAGACCCGCATCAAGTACGGCGAGGCCGCCGCAGGCAAGTGGGCACTTGAGGGGCAGTACGCGAGTTACCTTGCTACCTCTCCGGGCGGCACGGCGACCGGCTTCGGCGCACGCAAGCTCATCCTCGATGACCTCATCAAGAAAGCCGAGGAGGCGTTTAACGAGGGCGCACTCGACAAGCAGTGGCAGTGGTTCACGGACACGATGCTGTCCCGAACTGAAACCGGCTACAAGATCGTTATCATCATGACGCGCTGGGCGACCGGCGACCTCGCAGGCCGTGCACTGGAGCACTGGCCGGATGCGGAACTCATCACGATGAAAGCCTTGCAGGACGACGGCACGATGCTGTGCGACGCGGTTCTCACCCGTGAGGACTACGAGGACAAGGTTCGCACGATGAGCGAGGAGATCGCGTCAGCGAACTACCAGCAGCAGCCGATCGACCTGAAAGGCCGTCTGTACAGCAGCTTCAAGACCTACACAGACATTCCGAGGGATGCAAACGGCAGGTCGCTGTTCACGCATATCCGCAGCTACACCGACACGGCGGACACCGGTGCGGACTATCTGTGCAGCATCATCTACGGCGAGTATAACCACGAGGCCTATGTGCTCGACATCTACTACACCAAGGACCCGATGGAGATCACCGAGCCGGAAACCGCACGGCGCTTGCTGGCGCACGGCGTAAACCTCGCGAAAATCGAGAGCAACAACGGCGGCCGCGGCTTTGCCCGCAACGTGCAGGAGCAGCTTCGGCTGCTCGGCTCCAACCGCTGCCGCGTGGAGTGGTTCCACCAGAGTGAGAACAAGGTCGCGCGTATCCTCACGAACTCAACGTGGGTGCAGGATCACATTTATTTTCCGGTGAACTGGCGCGACCGCTGGCCGGAGTACGCAAAAGCAATGTTACATTACCAGAAAGAGGGCAAGAACGCCCACGATGACGCTCCCGACGCGACAACCGGCGTTGCGGAGCAGTTTACCAGGAAAGGAGGGGTCAGCGTATGGTGAAAGTGAACAGCCGCACGATTCAGCGGCTTTTACAGGGGCACGGGCAGTTCATCCGCGCAGCGGACGAGGCTCGGCGCTATTACAGCAACGTCAACCGCATCAAGCAGGACAACAGCGTTTTGCAGCGGCAGGCTGAAACTGAACAGGCGCTCGGCAATCCGCTGCACCTCGCGGACAACCGCATTTCGCATTCGTGGCATAATCTGCTCGTGACGCAGAAGGTTTCCTACGCGCTGAGCTATCCGCCGGTGTTCGATGTGGGGAACAAGACCGCCAACGAGCGGATCGCAGAGATCCTCGGAGATCAGTATACCGCAACAGCCATGCAGCTGGGCATTGACGCGAGCAACACCTCGGTCGGCTGGCTGCACTACTGGCGCGGCACAGACGGCAGGTTCCGCTACCACACCGTAGACCCGGAACAGATCGTGCCGGTGTTCTCCGGTACGCTGGAAAGCGACCTTGTCGGCGTGCTGCGCTGCTACACCATGCTCGACCCGCAGAGCGGCCAGACCGTGCAGGTGTGCGAATACTGGGACGACACGACCTGCCGGTTCTACCGCCAGAACGGCGTGTCCGGCAACTATACCTACTTCGAGTATCCGGAAGGCGGACAGGAGATGCGGCACGGCCTCGGCGCGGTGCCGTTCATCCCGTTCTACAACAACGCCGACCGGCGGGGCGACCTGCCGCTGTACCGCGACCTGATCGACGCCTACGACAAGGTGGTTTCCGGCTTTGCGAACGACATGGAGGACGTGCAGGAGGTCATCTTCGTCATTAAGAACTACGGCGGCACGGACAAGACCGAGTTCATGAGCGACCTCAAAAAGAGCAAGCTCATCAAGGTTGAGGGGGACGGCGGCGTGGACACCATCCGCGCGGAGATCCCGTTTGAGGCGCGGAACGCATTCCTCGAAAGAACCCGCCGTCAGATCTTCGTTTCCGGCATGGGTGTTGACCCGAACCCTGAGAATTTCGGCAACTCGTCCGGCGTGGCGCTCAAGTACCTGTACAGTCTGCTGGAGCTCAAGGCCGTGATGCTGGAAACGCAGTTCCGCAGCGGTTTTGCCGAGCTGGTTCGCGCTATCTGCCGCCTGGAGGGTATCGCACAGCCGAAACGCATTCTCCAGACATGGACACGCAACATGGTGCAGAACGACCTCGAAACCGCACAGATCGCGCAGCAGTCGGTCGGCATTATCTCGGACAGAACCATCCTCGCAAACCATCCGTGGGTAGACGATGCCGAGAACGAGCAGAAGCAGCTGGAAAAGGAACAGCAGGCGGCAGCCGAGAAGCAGCCGCAGTTCCGGTTCCCGCCAAAGGACGGTGCAGGCGATGGCAGCAGCGGATAAGCTGAACGGCGCCTACTGGCGCAAGCGAGCCATTGAGCTGGCCGAAAAGCAGAAGCAGGAAGATGATGACCTGTGTCTGCGGTTCCATCGGGAGTACGAACGTATCCTGCACGAGCTGGACAAGGAAATCTCGATCTTCTACGCTCGCTATGCCGCAAACGAGAGCGTCAGCATGGCAGACGCACGCAGGCTGCTGCGGGATGCCGAGTTGGAGGACTTCCGGATGTCGTTGGACGAGTTCCGCGACAAGGCGCTTGCAGGCGGATTTGACAAGGAGCTGGAGGAGGTTTATCTCCGTTCGCGTATCTCGCGCTTGCAGGCGTTACAGACGCAGGTTGAGCTGCGGATGATGGAGCTGTTCGGCTCTCAGCGCGATGTTCTGCGCGACCACTTGCAGGAGCGCTACACCGACACCTACTACCGCACGGTGTACGCCGTCAGCCAGCAGGCCGATGTGGCAAGCACCTTTGCCCGCATTGACCCGCAGACGGTCGAGAAGATACTCGCTACGCCATGGGCCGGCAGTGAGTTTTCGTCCCGCATCTGGGCGGACAAGGACAAGCTGACCCGTGAGCTGATGCAGACGCTCTCGCGCGGCTTTGTCCGCGGCGACTCGCTCAATCGTATGACGAAAGAGTTCACCCAGCGCATGGGCGTGTCCGAGAGCAGGGCGGCAACGCTCATCCACACCGAGAGCGCCCACATGGCGGCTGAAGCTGCCGAACAGGGATACCGGGAAACCGGTATCCAGTCCTATCGGTTCGAGGCGGCGCTCGATCTCAAGACCTGCGCAGTGTGCGGTGCTCTGGATCAGCGCGAGTTTCCGCTTGCGGAGCACGAAACCGGCATCAACTATCCGCCGCTGCATCCGCGCTGCCGGTGTACCACCGTTCCGGTGACGGGGTTCCGGGTCGGCAGTAAGCGTGCCGCCAGAAATCCCGCGACCGGTAAGACCGAGTATGTCGAGAAGAAGCTGACATATGAGGAATGGCGGAAAAAATATGTTGAGAATGCAGCAGAAAATGATATAATGGAGTTACAGAGAAAAGCCGAGCGCAAGACAGCAAATACCGGCTCTTTTGCTGAACTCCAAATTCCGCTGCAAAAGCGTGAGGTGCTCCGGCTGGCTAAACAGTACGACGTAGATATGCGCGGTATCACGGTTAAGATTCAGCGCAGCGAAAAGCTGCTTGCGCTGCCACTGACCGGCAGCACCGATTATAAGAACATCGGGCGAATCGACTTGTTCCCGCGAGCATTCGAGAACGAAGAGCAGCTTATGCGGACACTGATTCACGAGAAATGTCACGTTAAGCAGCTGAAAAAGCATGGCGCAGCATACGCGCAGAAGAATCTCGATCAGATGGAGCGGCAGGCATACCGCTTTGAAAGTTTCTGGTATCAAAAATTACGAAAGAAGGTGCGGCGATGAAATGGTTGAAGAATCTCGAAAGCCTTTCTGACAAGGGAAGCGTCGGAACTTGTCCGCATTGCGGAAGCAGCGATACCGATTATTGCTACACCGCAGTTGATTTAGATACCCGAATGGGATTCTGTGATTTGTGGTGCAATTCCTGCAAGCATGGCTTTCATGTTTCGCGGGTGAAAGTACCGGATAAAGCGAAAACCGGAAAAGCACCGAGCAACGTCATTTACTGACAAATTAAGAACTAACCACCAAGACAACCGTCAAGGTGGTTTTTTCATACCCATTTTTCGATGAAAGGAGCAAAAAACAATGGAATTTCTCAAATCCCTTTTTGAAAAGGGCGCACTGACCTGGGAGCAGTTCCAGCAGGCGGCAAAGGACGCAAAGTTTGAGGTGGTCAACGCCGCCGGCGGCGCTTACGTTCCCAAGGCCGACCTGGACACCAAGGCGCAGGAGCTGACCACGGCAAACAACACCATCAAGGACCTGCGTGCCGCCGCCAAGGCGTGGGACGGAAAGGACCCGAAGAAGCTGGAGGACGACCTCAAGACCCTCCAGACCAAGTACGATACCGACACCGCGAATATTCGCCGCGATGCGGCGATCGACCTGGCGCTGACCCGTGCCCACGCACGCGATCCGCAGCTGACCCGCGCGGCGCTCTCGATGGACGACATCAAGATCGGCGCGGACGGCAAGATCACCGGCCTTGACGCGCAGGTGGAAAGTCTGAAAAAGGACAAGGCGTGGCTGTTCGAGGAGGACGGCGCAGGCCAGTCCGGCAAGCAGGGCGACAAGGGCGGAAACCCGAACGGCGGTCAGGGCGGCGGCTACAATCCGCAGTCCGGCGGCAACCCGAACACGGTAAACGATCTCGGTTCCGCTCTCGCAGAAGTATACAACACCAACGGCTAATAGAAAGAAGGAATGAAAATGCCTATCACTCTCGCACAGGCAAAGGTCGGCATGGCAAACCATGTGGACCAGCAGGTTATCGACCAGTTCCGCCGCGGCTCCATGCTGCTGGAGGCACTGACCTTTGACAACTCGGTATCTCCGGGCACCGGCGGCTCTACGCTGACCTACGGCTACACTCAGCTCAAGACCCCGGCAGGCGCGGATTTCCGTGACATCAACACCGACTACACCGACACCGTAGCCGACCGCGAAACCAAGTCGGTTGACCTCAAGATCTTCGGCGGTACGTTCAAGATCGACCGTGTTCTCGCTAACACCGCGAACGGCCAGATCAGCGAGGTGCAGTTCCAGCTCGAGGAGCACATCAAGGCGACCACCAACCTGTTCCACTACACCGCCATCAACGGCGACAAGGGCACCAAGGGCTTTGACGGTCTGGACACGCTGCTCGTCGGCACTTCCACCGAGATCAACGCGGATGCATCCAAGGCGATCGACCTGTCCACCTCGGCGGCGATCGACACCAACTACAAGACCGTGCTCGATATGCTCGACGAGTTCCTGTCCGAACTGGACGGCGTGCCGACCATGCTCATCGGCAATGCGGCGCTGCTGACCAAGATCCGCTCCTGCGCCCGCCGTGCCGGTTATCTGACCCACTCCGAGGACGCTTTCGGCCGTCAGATGAGCGGTTACAACGGCATTCCGTTCATGGATATGCAGTATTACTACGACACCTCCGAGAAGAAGGAAAAGCCGGTCGTGCCGATCACTTCGCGCGAATACGGCGCGTCCTCGTCCAAGACCACCGTTACCGGTCTGACCGACCTGTACGCTGTCCGTCTGGGTCTGGACGGTTTCCACGCTGTATCTCCGATGGGCGGCAAGGTGATCTCGACCACGCTGCCGGATTTCTCTACCGCAGGCCCGGTCAAGGCCGGTGATGTCGAGATGGTAGCGGCAACCGTGCTCAAGAAGTCCCGCGCTGCCGGCGTGCTGCGTAACTTCAAGGTAAAGTGAGGTGCACATGATGTACAAGATCAAGGCACCGAGCGAGGAATACGACCGCAAGATCGGCGGCGTGCAGTTCGTCAGTGGTGAGGCGCAGACGGATAACGAGTGGCTTGCAAGCTGGTTCTCCGGCCGTACGGGCTTTACCGTAGAAACCGTGACCGCCGAGGAGGAAACCGAGCCGACCGAGGACAAACCGAGGGGGAAGCGCAGGAATGACAAGGGAAACGCTGATGCTGCGGGCGCAAAGCCTGCTGCCGAACCTGCCGCAGGAAACGCTTGAGTTCGCGTGTGCGCTGGTGCTCGAGCAGATCTGCAACTACTGCAATCTGACCGAAGCGCCGGACGGCCTGACGAACACCGCAGCGCTTATGGTGCGCGGTCTGGTAAACAGCGTACAGCTCCAGAACGAGAATATGCAGCCCGCCGCAAAGGGCGTGTCCAGAGGGGATACGTCCTTTTCCTTTGCAACCGCAGCGGAACAGCTGGCGGCGCTGGCAAGTTCGGGCGACTTCCTCACCGACTACAAGGCGCAGCTGAACGCCTATCGAAAGATGAGGTGGTAGTATGCTCGGCAATCCGGAACTGGAGCGGGCGCTGCTCGAGCAGACCTATGACGGCGTGATGACCGTCACCGGCACGCGCAAGCAGGAAGTGGGTGGCGAAACCGTTGTTACGCCGGACGCAGTGCTGCACGAGAATATCCCGTGTGCGCTGTCGTTTTCGGGCACACCGGACAGCAAGACCGATGCAAACAGCAGTCAGATCAGCTATCAGGCGACGATCTACTGTGCGCCTGATCTGGCTGTTCCGGCAGGCTGCCGCATCGCTGTTCAGCAGTACGGCGTGACCTATCGGCTGAAATACAGCGGCGAAAGCGCGGTCTATCCGACCCATCAGCAGCTTTCCGCCGTCCGAGAGGAGCGAGCGTAATGGCAAGCTGGGGAAGCTGTGATTTTCACGAGCTGCGCGACTTAAACGAGCGCATTAAGGCCGCCGCCAGTGAGCAGGAGATGGACGCTTTCTACACCGGCCTGCTCGATGAGATGATGAACGGTCTGCTGACCGACGTCAAGGAGCTGACACCGGTTGACCGCGGTCATCTGCGGCGCAACTGGTTCATCACCAAGGCGAAGCGCAGCGGCAAGGTGTACCACGCGGATATTTATAACAATATCGAGTACGCGCCGTTCGTCGAGAACGGCCACCGGCAGGAGGTCGGACGGTACGTTCCGGCCATCGGCAAGCGCCTTGTGAACGGTTTTGTCGAGGGCAAGCATATGCTGCGCGAGGGTCTGTTCGACCTCCAGAAAGAAGCGCCGGACTTTATCAAGACCAAAAGCGAGGAATTTCTCAGCCGCATGATGGAGGGAAAATGATTAACGTAGTACAGGAAATCGTCGATAAGCTGCGTACGGTCTATCCATCGGCGCAGTACGACATCTACACCGAACGTATCGAGCAGGGCTTCTCTGCGCCGTGCTTCTCCGTTCGGCAGCTTCGTGCGGACGTCACGCCGTACCCGTCCGGTCTGCATGAGATCGTGCAGCACATGGACGTGCGGTTCTTCCCGTCGGACGGCCGTCCGCAGGAGCAGTGCCGAGAGACCGCACAGATGCTCACGCTGCTGCTGCGGCGCACGGAAAGCCTGCGCGGGAGCAATCTCGCGTGGGAAATTACAGACGAGGTGCTGCATTTCTTCGCGGACTACCGGCAGTTTGTTCGGGAAGTCCCGGAAGATATTCCGATGGAGAATTTGCAGACCACCGTAGGAACGGAGAACGAAAATGGCAGTTAAACGCAAAACCGAGGCAGGAGCACCGGCGTTTACCGGCGCACAGCTCCTGACCTTCGACAGATACCGTGAGCGGCGCGACCTGCTGGGTGTGCTGCTCGACAAGGATCAGCGCTACACCTTTTCCGAGGTGGACGCGCTCATTGATAACTTTATGAAAGGCAAGGTGAATTAAATGGCTTTAGGCGGCGGTATGTATACCGTACAGAACAAGGTTCTGCCCGGTGCGTACATCAACTTTGTGTCGGCGGCTCGTGCGTCTGCGACCCTGGGCGACCGCGGCACGGCGGCTTTCCCGCTGTCCCTCGACTGGGGACCGGAGAACGAGGTCGTGACCATCGAGAACAGCGAGTTCCAGAAGGGCTCACTTGCGCTGACCGGCTACGCCTACACGGCGGACGAGCTGCGTCCGCTGCGCGAGATCTTCGCAAATGCCAAGACGCTGCACCTGTTCCGTCTGAACAGCGGCGGCGCAAAGGCAGCCTGCAAGTACGCAGAGGCGAAGTATCCGGGCAAGATCGGCAACGAACTGAAGATCGTGATTCAGCAGAACGAGGGCTTCACGGTATCGACGAACGAGGTATACGACGTATCGACCTATATCGGCACGACCCTTGTGGACACGCAGAAGGCAGTTAAGGCGGTTGCAGACCTTTCCGATAACGACTATCTGCACTGGAAGGGCAGCGAGGCGCTGACCGAGAACGCGGGCCTGCTGCTCACCGGAGGCACGACCGGCGCGGTGCAGGATGCAGCTTACCAGACGTTCCTCGACAAGATCGAGCCGTACAGCTTCAACGCGGTCGGCTGCGACACGAAGAACAGCACGGTCAAGGGTCTGTTCGCCAACTGGACGCGCCGCCTGCGTGATGAGCAGGGCGTGAAGTTCCAGTGCGTGCTGCATGGCTATCCTGCGGCAGACTATGAGGGCGTGATTTCCGTCAAGAACGGTCTGGTCGGTGCATCTGATGACCCGTCGGCTGTCTACTGGACGACCGGCGCGGAATCTGCGTGCGCGGTCAACCGCTCGATGACCAACTCGACCTACACCGGCGAGTACGACATCGACACGAACTACACGCAGACCCAGCTTGAAAAGGCGATCAAGGCGGGTGAGTTCACGTTCCACCGTGTGGGCGACCAGACGCGCGTGCTGACCGACATCAACACCTTTGTGTCCGTCACGGATGAAAAGAGCGCGGATTTCTCGTCCAATCAGGTCATGCGCGTGCTCGACCAGATCGCCAATGACATTGCATCGCTGTTTAACTCGAAGTACCTCGGCAAGGTGCAGAACGACGCAAGCGGCCGCGTGAGCCTGTGGAGCGACATTGTAGCGCACCACACCCAGCTCCAGACCATCCGCGCCATTGAGAACTTTGACAGCAGCAGCGTCACCGTGTCGCAGGGCGACATGAAGAAGTCTGTTGCGGTCGAGGACCATGTACAGCCGGTTTCCGCGATGGAACAGCTTTACATGAAGGTAATCGTTGAATAAAGGAGGGAAAAGTCATGCTGAACGCTCCTGTTATGGAAGCAAATGATGCGGTAGCCGGTTCGATGGCCGAGTGCTACGTCACCATTGACGGCAACCGCTACAATATGATGCAGCTGTACAGCTTTGAGTCGTCCGCGAAGGTCGACATTCAGGACGTAAAGCTGCTTGGCCGCACCGGCAAGGGCAAGAAGCCAAGTGGGTGGTCCGGTTCGTGGAAGGGCACGGCGCACTTTAACCAGAGCGTGTTCCGCCGCTGGTTCCTGACCTACTGCAAGACCGGCAAGATGACGCCGTTTGAGATTCAGGTGTCCAACGAGGACCCGTCCTCGTCCGCCGGCCGTCAGACCATCACGCACACCGGCTGCCTGATCGACAGCTCGATTCTGGCGAAGTTCGACGCAGGCGACAGTCTGCTTGACGAGGAGCTTTCCGGTACGTTCGACGGCTGGGATATGCCCGAGGAGTTTACCGAACTGTCCGGTATGGAATAAGGAGGAATTTGTACAATGGGTAATCTTACCGCATTTCTGGCGCAGAACGCCAAGCAGGTTGAAAACGTGAAGCTGGTCGTATCTGACCGCTTCACCGATGAGGACGGAAAGCCACTCGAGTGGGAGGTGCGCTGCATTTCCTCGCGCGAGGACGAAACGCTGCGCCGCGACTGCCAGTACCGCGTACAGGTGCCGGGCAAGCGCGGCAGCTTCCGTCAGGAATTCGACAACGTGCTGTACCTTGCCAAGCTGGCAGCCGCCTGCACGGTTTATCCGAATCTCAACGATGCAGAACTGCAGGACAGCTACGGCGTGAAATGCGCCGAGGAGCTGATCTCGGCCATGCTGACGCCGGGCGAGTATACGAACTACACGGAAAAGCTGTTCGACATCTGCGGCTTCGGTGATGCTCCTGATCTGGTGGAACAGGCAAAAAACTGATTCGGGACGGGGATGACGAGGCTTCTGTCGCACATTTCTGCCTGCAGGAGCTTCACATCCTGCCGTCCGCATTTTTGAGCCTACCGACGGAAGAGAGAGCCTTTATCACAGCTTCGTGCATTGTGCGAGGCGAGGAAGAGGAAAAGGCGCTGAATAAGACGAAACGAGGGAGGTGAGTTCTATGGCACTATCCAACACCGTCCAGCTGCGCGACGGCATGAGTAATGTACTCAGCCGTATCGCGTCCAACCTGAGTGCGGTCAACGACCGGTTTGAGCGTATGCAAAGCCTGACCGAACAGGCGGCGCCGACCGGTCTGTATTCACAATTTAACAGCGAATTGACGGGTGTGCGTGAAGAACTCACCCGAACCGTGAGCGAAGTCGAGGAGCTGCGGAGCAGCATGACCTCGGCGCAGCCGCCGGCGGAAAACCTGACGGCCTCACTTAAAAAGCTGGGTACAGCGTTCCTCGGCTCCAAGCTGGTGAGCGGTATCGTGAGTATGTCGGACGAAATGACGCAGACCACGGCGCGTCTGAACCTGATGAACGACGGTCTGCAAAGCACCGCCGACCTGCAGGAGCTGATTTATCAGTCGGCTATGCGTTCGCGCGGCGCGTACAACGCCACAGCGGATGCGGTCGCGAAGATGGGTCTGCTTGCCGGTGACGCATTCAGCAGCAATCAGGAAACGATCGCGTTTGTCGAGCAGCTGAACAAGCAGTTCAAGATCGCCGGCACCTCGGCAGAGGGTCAGGCTGCCGCCATGCTGCAGATCACGCAGGCCATGGGCTCCGGCGTGCTGCGCGGCGAGGAGCTGAACTCGGTATTCGAGCAGGCGCCGACCATCATTCAGTCGATTGCCGACTATCTCGGCGTATCGGTCGGTGAGATCCGCAACATGGCACAGGAGGGCGAGCTGACGGCGAGCGTTGTCAAGTCTGCGCTGCTGTCCTCGGCGGAGGAAACCAACCAGAAGTTCAACGAGATTCCGCTCACCTGGTCGGACGTCTGGACGCAGGCCAGCAATATGGCGATCATGGCCTTGCAGCCGCTATTGGAGACCATCAACTGGGTGGCGAACAACATTGAGATCATCGGTCCGCTGGTGCTTGCGGCTGCGGCAGCCTTTGCGCTGTTTGCGGTGGCGGCTAACTGGACGAAGATCTGTGCTGCGGCTACAAAGGCGCTGACTGCCGCACAGAAAATGCTCAATGCCGTGATGTCGCTCAACCCGATCGTGCTGATTATCGGCAGTATTATCATTCTCATCGGCGTGATCGCGGCGTATATCAACTACACGAACCGGGCGAAGAACGAAACAACGAGCGCCGTCGGCGTGATCTGCGGCCTGTTTGCGATGGCAGGCGCGTTCGTCTACAACATGTTCTATCTGCCGGTCTACAACGTCATTGCCGATCTTATCAACTTCCTCGGCAACGTGTTCCAGCATCCGATTGCGTCGATTGAGATTTTGTTTCTGCAGCTCAGTCAGTATGTTGTCGGTGTCATCCGCGGTATGGTGAGGACGATTGAGAAGCTCATCAACCTTATTCCGGGTGTGAAGATCAACATCACCAGCGGTCTGGACACGTTCTACGACAGCTACACGGACCGCATTCAGAAGATCAAGGATCAGTCCGGGTGGACGGAATATGTCAAACACAAGGAGAAGATCGAGTATTCGACGGCTTACGCCAACGGCTACAACTGGGGCGCAAACCTCCAGAACAGCATCTCCGAAAAGCTGGGCCTTGACCTGCCGGACGACCCGGCGACGGGCCTGCTGTCTAACATCGCGGACAACACTGCACAGATCGCGGACGATGTGAGCGTTTCCTCGGACGACATCAAGCTGCTGCGCGATATTGCCGAGCGGCAGGCCATCAACAAGTACACCACCGCCGAGATTAAGGTGGAAATGGTCAACCACAATAACATCTCCAACGAGATGGACCTTGACGGCGTAGTAAACCTGCTGGAAGCCAAGGTCACCGAGGCCCTGGTCACCAGCGCGGAAGGAGTGCACATCTAAATATGTACGAATTTTACATGGATGGCGTGCTCCTGCCGGTCACGCCGGGAGCGCTTACGATTAAAGTAGCAAACCAGAACAAGACCATCAACCTCATTAACGAGGGTCAGGTAAATATTCTGAAAGCGCCGGGGCTGTCCAAAATCAGCTTTTCGGCGCTCCTGCCGAACCGAGAATACCTGTTTGCGTGCTACCCGAGCGGGTATCAGCCGGCGCAGTATTACATGAGCAAGCTGGAAGCTCTCAAGACCGCCTGCAAGCCGTTCGAGTTCTCGGTTATCCGTATAGACGACAGCGGCGAGAAGCTGATGAGCGCACAGCCAATGACGGTTTCGCTCGAAAGCTATGAGCTTGCTGAGGATGCCGGCAGCTACGGCGTTGACGTGATGGCAAAGATTGAATTGCTGCAATACGCGCCGTACCATACCAAGTCTATCGAGTTCAAAAAGAGCGAGAGCAGCAACTCCACCACCAAGAAAGCGACCGTCACGCAAAAGCGCGACACCACAACCGCACCGGCATGATTAACCGCAACATGAAGAAGTACACCGTCAAGTCCGGTGATACGCTTTGGGACATTGCCCGGGTGAAGCTGGGGAACGGTACTAAGTGGCAGTCTATCTATAATCTGAACAAGGCTGCCATTGAAGCAGCAGCGAAGAAATACGGTAGATCAAGCAGCAGCAACGGTTGGTGGATCTACCCAGGCACCGTGCTCAAGCTGCCGGGTTAAGGAGGGGAGAACATGGGTAAATATGTTTGGCCGTGTCCATCCTACTCGCGCATTTCGAGCGGCTACGGCAACCGTACCTGTCCGTTCCACGGCAAGGAATTCCACGACGGCGTAGACCTGGCAGCGGCAAGCGGCGCACCAATCCTCGCGTTCGGCCCCGGCACGGTCACGAAGTCCGGTTGGAACGGAGGTTATGGTAACTACATCAGCATAGACCACGGCGGCGGTCTGATGAGCTTTTACGGGCACGCCTCGGCGCTCTACGTCAAGCAGGGCGCGAAAGTTACCGCCGGGCAGAAAATCGCCGCCGTCGGTACAACCGGCAGCTCGACAGGCTGTCACCTGCATTTCGGTATGCACAAGAACGGCTCGTCCGTCAATCCGCTGAACTACGTTTCTTCCGGCGATACGCTCGCCAAGTATTCCGGCTCTAAATCGTCTGGCACTGCTACAAATACGGTTAAGGCGCTATTTACGGCGTACTATCCGGCGAATAATGCCATGGAGGGCGGGTTCCTTGACGCACTGGGAAACAAACTTGACCCAAGCAAGCACACCTGCGCCGCACCTCCGTCCGTACCGTTTGGTACTAAGGTTACCGTGCAGGGAACAGGTACGGCACTGGATGGCGTGACGTACACGGTTAATGACCGCGGCGGCATGATTCAAATTGAGGGCGGCGTGTACCACTTCGACCTCTTGATGTCCTCGAACGCTGAGTGCAACCGCTGGGGCAAGAAGTACGGCAAAGCCGTCATCGGCGGCTCGGGCGGCTCGTCCGGCTCGACGTCTTCGGGCACGAGCACCGAGAAAGAGAAGAAGAAGGACATCACGACCGTTGTTGTTAAGTCCGTCACCGGCGCAGCGGGCACACGCAAGGAGATTCTGCGTGATGTACCGTCCTGCCAGATGCCGGGCGCGGAGCTGATCATCCAGAACAAAAACGGTCAGCTTCAGCAGCCGATGATCGAGGGCGACATCGTGTGGGAAACCACCCGCAGCGGCGCGGCGTCCTCGCTGACGTTTACGGTCGTCAAGGATGATACGCTCAACTTCCACGAGGGCAATCCGGTGTCGTTCCGGTTCAATGGCGCGAATGTGTTCTACGGCTACGTCTTTAAGAAGTCGCGCTCAGACAATCGGCTGATTAAGGTCACGGCCTATGACCAGCTGCGGTACTTCAAAAACAAAGACACGATTTCGTATGTCAATAAGACTTACGCTGATGTCCTCAAAATGCTGGCTGCGGACTACGGCCTCAAGGTCGGTACCGTGACCGACACCAAGTACAAAATCCCGCAGAGGATTGAGGAGGGCACGCTCTTTGACATGTTAGGTAACGCCAGTGACCTGACCATCATCAACACCGGCAAGGTGTATGTGCTCTACGACGATTTCGGCAAGTTATGCCTCAAACCCTACGAGAGCCTGCTCCTGCCGCTCTACATCGACGAGGACACGGCGCAGGGTTACAGTTACACCTCATCCATCGACAGTGATGTGTACAACCGCATCAAGCTGGCATGGGATAATGACGAAACAGGCGTGCGTGAGGTTCATGTGATGAACAATACCGCCAGCCAGAGCAAATGGGGCACGCTCCAGTATTACGAAAAGCTGGACAACGCCCTCAACACCGCTGATTTGCAGACCAAGGCCAAGGCGCTGATGAAATACTACAACGTCATCCACCGTGAGCTGACTATGCAGAAGGTGTTCGGGGATGTTCGGGCGCGCGCCGGTACTTCGGTCTGCGTCGGCATGGGCCTGGGTGACATCAACATCAAGAACTATATGTGCGTGGAGAAGGCTAAGCACATGTTTTCGAACGGTCTTTACACGATGGACCTGTATTTGAGCGGAATCCGAGGTGAGTTTAGTGCCTGATATGCAGCGTTTTATCAACACGTTAAAGCAGATTTCGGCGAATGAGCGTCAAGCCGCTTTGCCGATGACGATTTGCTTCGGCAAGGTGGTTGCACTCTCACCATTCCGCGTGCAGGTTGACCAGAAACTTGTGCTCACCAAGGAGTTTTTCATCGTGAAGAGTGGCGTGAGCGCATCCTCGTTCAAGGTGGGCGATGTGCTCATCCTGTTCCGCAATGAGGGCGGACAAAAGTACCTGATATTCGACAAGAAAGGGGCGCTGTAATGCTGCCGACAGAGTATAATGACGATCTCGTGCAGGATTTCGAGATTGAAACACAGCCTACGCGCACCTATGCGCTGCGATTTGACGGCTACCCGTGTTCCGGCGGCAAGCTGGACGGACTGGAAGCTATGAAGCAGGCCATCTTCCTGATTCTCCAGACCGAACGCTTTCAGTACGCGATTTACAGCTGGAATTACGGCATTGAGCTGAACGCCCTGCTCGGGCAGACCATGACGCCGTACCTGCAGGCCAAGGTCGCCAAGGCAATCGAGCACGCGCTCATGGCAGACGATCGCGTGCTCTCGGTTGAGCAGTTCTCGTTCACCAAGGGCAAGCGCAATCTGCTTGTGAAATTTACGGTAACCACGACCGAGGGCGACGTGGAAAGCGAATTTGAGTTTGGAGGTGAAGCGGCATGATCGGACGATACTCGGACGAAATGACGTTTGACTACATTATGAACCGTATGCTGGAATCCGTGCCGGATACGGTCGATAAGCGAGAGGGCAGTATCATCTACGATGCGCTCTCACCGGCAGCCGCAGAGCTTGTCAAGTGCTACATGGAGCTTGACGTCGTGATGGACGAAACCTTTGTTGATACGGCGTCGCTCCAGTACCTCATGCTGCGCTGCAAAGAGCGCGGCGTAGCAATTCAGGGCGAAACGGCTGCTGTTATCGAGGGCGTGTTTACGCCGTCCAGTGTGGAGCTGACCGCCGGTCTGCGGTTTAATGCTGACGAGGTCAACTATGTAGTTACCGAGAAAATCTCGGCAGGTCACTACAAGCTGGAGGCCGAAACGCTCGGCACAGTCGGCAACAAGTACACCGGCCTGCTGCTGCCGATCCAGACGGTCAACGGATTGGAAACCGCCCAGATTGCGGCGGTGCTCATTCCGGCCGAGGACGGCGACACGACCGACACACTGCGCGAGAAATACTACGCCAGTATTGACGGTGAAGCGTTCGGCGGGAATGTCGCGGACTACCGCGAGAAGGTCAACGCTATTACCGGCGTGGGCGGCGTCAAGGTTTATCCAGTTTGGAACGGCGGCGGTACAGTCAAGCTGACCATTATCGCGTCGGACTTCACTGCGCCCAGTACCGAACTTATCAGCAAGGTACAGACCGCCATCGACCCCGAGGGCAATCAGGGCGAAGGTCTGGGTTTGGCTCCGATCGGACACACGGTGACCGTCACCGGCGCACGCTACGCTGACCTCACCGTTGCAGCGAATGTCACCTTTGCCGCCGGATGGAGTTGGGACAACGGCAAGTCGCAGCTCGTGAGCGCTGCTAATGCGTATCTTGATGAACTGCGTAAGAACTGGGCGGACAGCGAAACAACAGTGGTTCGTATCTCGCAGATCGAAACACACCTGCTGACCGCGGATTGCGTGGTCGACGTGGACGGCACAACCGTTAACGGCGATACCAGGAACATCGAGCTGGCTGCGGACGAGATTCCGCGGCTGAGTACGATTGGCGGTGCGTCGTGAGAAAGAAGCTGCAAGACTACCTGCCGTCGATCCTGCTGAAAACCTACGAGTTTCCGCTTTTGTGCGACACCGAGCAGCCGGAGATTGACCGTCTGCGCGATGCCGCTGACGCGGTGCTCGATGCGCAGTTTATCAGTACCGCCGGTGAAACGGCGATTGCACGGTATGAGAAAATCTTCGGCATTACGCCGATGGATACAGACACACTGGACGAGCGCCGGTTTCGGGTGCTGGCGAAAATCAATGCTCAGCTGCCGTTCTCGGTGCGCCGCCTGCGGCAGCAGCTTGAAACGCTCTGCGGCGCGGACGGCTACAAGCTGGAACTGAACGGCGACAGGTACACACTGACGGTCAAAGTCGCGCTGACCGCGAAACGTAATCAGCAGGCGGTCGAAGAACTGCTTGCGGACATTGTACCTGCGAATATGGTCTGCACAACATCGCTGCTGTACAACACATGGGAGCAGATCAAGGAATTGACATGGGGCGAGCTGAAAAAGCTCACCTGGCGAGAAATTAAGGAGGAGGTGCTGCCGGATGGAGCAAACACCTAACTATCATCTGAATACGCCCGGCTACGAGGAGTTTGGCGATGTTGAAGTGCTCAACCAGAACTTTACCGCGATCGACACTGAGCTGAAAAAGAACGCTGACGCGGTGGGCGAGCGTGTCAAAACCGCTGAACTGGCCGAGAAGGTCAAGCAGACCGTCAAGGACGGCAGTCTGACCGCAAAGGATCTCGGCGCCGTATCAGCTGATACCAAGGGCAAGGCCGATGGTGTGGCCGGTCTGGACGGGAACGGCAAAGTGCCCTCCAACCAGCTGCCCGAGATGAATTACGAGGGCAAGGGCACAGTAGCCAGGCACAACACTGCTTCGGATGCACATGCTGCACTGTTTAAGGCGATCAATGACGCGCTTGCGAAGCATGTCAAGGATACCGGCAATCCGCACAATGTTACGACAAAGCAGATCGGTGCCATTGCACTGAAGATGCTCGGCCAGCCCGGAGGACCGGCGGTGCTGGACAAGGACGGCCGTCTGACCGCTGACCAGCTCGGCGGCGTGATCGGCGGCGAGAGTGACAGCGGTACCGGTGAACTGCAGGACACCGAGATGGAGGTCGGCACGATTACCAACAGCGGCGCTGGCTGGAACACCTACCATTTCCGCGAGGCCTTTGAGGGCGTTCCCAATGTGGTTTGTCAGGCCGAGGACTTCGATGGCGTTGTGCTGGTCAAGGACATCACCGCAGAGGGCTTCCTCTATTGTCTGCGCACGCTGCAGACCGGCAGTTACTACACCGGTGCGGCGACTGGTACCAGCCCGGCGCATAACGCGACTACACTGGTCAGCGGCACGACCACCACGGCAGACAGCATCAAAATCAACTATGTAGCGATTGAATATGGAGGCGAGAGATAATGCTTGGCGTAAATCAGTCGGACTTTATGTCCTATATGAGCGCACTCAAAACAAACTATCGAAAAGGCATCCACCGCATGGAGGCAATCCTTGCGAACCCGACCCACGCGTCGGAATTTGCAGCCAATCTGGGCGGCGTGAGTGTCGTACTTGGAGTGCCGGTCGGCCTGCCGGACCGCAACAGCGACAAGCTGCTTGAGCTGCTGCTCGGCAGTGATGTGGCAGACGATGCGGTGCTGACATGGATGCACCAGTTTTACGAGTTTACCGACTGGGACGATCTCATGGGCAATGCAGAGCGATGTAAAGAGATGGCCAATAACCCGCTGATCTGGCGTGCGGCCGGCGGCAGCAAGCTGGCGGTTGGCAAGTCCATCGCTACGCTGGCGGGCCTGTCCTGCACTGACTATGCAGACATCGACGCGGTAGCGGCTTCTCAGGTTGCTATGACGGCCATTCAGAAATCGCAGACTGCGCTCAACGCGATTGCCGCA
>OLVZ01000425.1_pt1 | contig 42103 bp, 43 predicted proteins | sample 1673341 | NCBI WGS metagenome assembly OLVZ01 (sample SAMEA3178944, study PRJEB25190) | human gut metagenome | biome: human gut; feature: human-associated habitat; material: faeces | place: Austria | collected 2013 | reverse complement strand
TGTGTTAAGCACGCCGCCAGCGTTCGTCCTGAGCCAGGATCAAACTCTCTATAAATCGTATCAACACAGCGTTTCCGCTGAGCTAATCTCGTTACAGAGCTATTTGTCATAGCTTCAAAAACTTTTTATACTTAGCTTCGCAGGTAATTGACTTAACCCTGCTCCACCAAGTTTCGTCGCACATTTTCATGTGCTCCCGTCTGGTGCTTTTGTTCGTTCATTGTTTAATTTACAAGATACACGCCCGCTTCTGCGGAACATTGCTATTATACTCTGCAAAGCCAAGTTTGTCAACAGGTTTTTCATCTTTTCCAAAAAACTTTTACCAGTCATTTGGTACTCTAATGGAAGCTCCTATGAAAACCGCTCTGCGAAACAGCTTGTTTAGATTACCAGAGGAAATGCCATTTGTCAATACCTAATTTCAAAAAATTTCCGTTTTTTCTCCGTCCATAAAGCCAGTGACAAACGACCGCTTCTGTGGTATACTATCCGGCGACATGAACCATATATGATAAAGAGGTGATCCCTTGCAGATCGAGCAGATGAACGCCACCTTTGGCAGACTGAACGGCTCCCAGCTGGACCTTCAGCCGGGGCTGAATGTGATCTGCGCCCCCAATGAATCCGGCAAGTCCACTTGGTGCCGGTTCCTTCAAAATATGCTGTACGGCGTCCCCACCAAGGAGCGGGGGCTGCTGGCTGACAAGAACCGCTACGCCCCGTGGAGCGGTTCCCCCATGCAGGGGCGGCTACTGCTGCGGAACGGCGACGCCCGCTATACCCTCCTGCGGGAGACCAGACGGGCCACCGCCCCCATGGGGGACGCCCATCTCACCTACACCGGCACCGCCGACCCCGTCCCCGGCATCCCCGCCGCCGAGGCCGGTCAGTATCTGCTGGGCATTCCACGGGAGGTGTTTCTGCGCAGCGCCTTCATCGGTCAGAACGCTCTGGCGGTGGATCAGGACGCCGAGCTGGAGCGCCGCATCGCTGCTCTGATCTCCACTGGCGAGGAGGACACCTCCTACTCCGAGAGCTATGAGCGGCTGAAAAAGCAGCTGAACGCCCGGCGAGCCAACCGCTCCACCGGCCAGATCCCGGCACTGGAGCAGGAAATCGCCCAGCTGGAGGATGCGCTGGCCCGGCAGGAGAGTCTGCGGGAACAGTTCAACGCCGCACAGCTCCGGCTGCAAGATGCCCAACACCAGTTGGAGGAACTGCAGCAGCAAGACGCCCAGTGGCAGCAGCTGGAGCGCCAAGCCGCCCGTCGCCAATACGAGGAGGCCCAAGCAGCCCTATCCACCGCCCAGCAGCAGTATCGGCAACTGGAGCAGCGCTGCGACGTCCTACCGGACGAGGAGACACTCTCCCAGCTGGAGGGACAAGCTACCGCTTTGACCCAGTCCATCGCCGCCCGGCGGCAGGCCACGGAGCAAGCGGCCCAGCTGCGCCGGCAGGCCGCCGAGGCCATGGCCCGCTGCACGGCACACCCCCTCTCTCCCGCCGACGGGCCGCAGCTGCAAAGCCGCCTGTCCGCCCTGACGGACCCGCCCACACCATCGAAGCTCCCCCTGCCTGTGGGACTTCTTCTGCTGGTCGGGGCCGTAGCCTGCGTGCTGCTGCATCTGCCTGTGTATGCACCCATTCTCTGTGGCGCAGTCGGTGCCGCCGCTCTGCTATATGATATAGTATCCCGCCATCGTCACGCCAAGGCGAAGCAGCAGGCAGACGACCAGCGGAGCACCTTACAGCGGCAGATTGCAGAGTATCTCCCTCTACTGACGGAGGCTCAGGAGGCCACTCGCAGCGCCGATGCCGCCGCAGCCGCCGCCGAAGCCATGGCTCATAACGATCAGGCCCAGCTGCTGGCGCTGCTGGCACGGGTCCGAACCTTCCATTCCACCGCTGTGGATCTGCCTGCCGTGCAGGTGGCTCTGTCCGCCGCCCGCCGCAGCCGCGCCGCCCTCCGATCGGCCCAAACCGCTCAGGAGCAGGCACAGATGTACTGCCGCCTGTTGGAGGAGCGTCTGCCGCAGGGGGAGCTGCCGGATCCGGCCATTCCTCTGCCCCGGCCCTCCCGTTCCGTCGAAGCCATGCGCTCCGCCATCCCGGAGGCGCAAGCCCAATTGGCCACCGCACGCACCCGGCTGGATACCATCTCCGGCCAGCTGCAGGCGACCCGTGACCCCTCAGAACTGACGGCCCAGCTGGCCGAGAAGCGCCGAAGGCTGGCGGCCTTGCAGGCGGAATACGAGGCGATCCAGCTGGCTATGGACACCCTGTCCGCCGCCAATCAGACTCTGCAAAACCGTTTCTCCCCGGCGCTGGGCGCCCGTACGGCGGAAATTTTCTCCGCCCTGACGGGAGGGCGCTACGACAAGGTACTGCTGGACCGGACGCTGGCTCTCTCCGCCGAGCCCTCCGGCGACCCCACACCCCGCAGCATTCAGGTGCTGAGCCAAGGCGCCGCCGATCAGCTGTATCTGGCGGTGCGGCTGGCCATCTGTCAGCTGGTGCTGCCGCCGGAGAAGCATGTCCCCCTGATCCTGGATGACGTGTTCGCCTCCTTCGATGACCAGCGGCTGGCCGCTGCGCTGGAGTGGCTGTTCCAAGAGAGTCAGAATCGTCAAATTCTGCTGTTCACCTGCCATGACCGGGAGCGGGCCTATCTGGCGGGTCGCCCCGGCGTCCACATTCTTACCCTGAACGGAGGTGCTGTATGTTCCCGCTGAACACCTTTGAAAATCTCTGCGTATTTTTCCTGCTGCTGATGATTTACAGCGCCGCCGGTTGGGTGGGCGAAATGTTCTACTGCTCCGTGGGCAAGGGTCACATCTGCGAAAAACGTGGCTTTTTGAACGGTTTTATCTGCCCCATCTATGGACACGGCGCCCTTTTGGTGCTATATGTATTACACGGGGGCCTGAAAAATCCTCTGTTGACCTTTCTGGCGGGCATGGCGCTGACCTCTGCGCTGGAGTACTTCACCAGCTGGTTTATGGAGGCCGTCTTCCATATGCGCTGGTGGGATTACAGCCGCAAGAAGATCCAGCTCAACGGCCGCATCTGTCTGCAGAACAGCCTGCTGTTCGGTCTGGCCTGCGTGCTGCTGTGCCATGTTGTGAATCCGCCAGTAATGGCGTGGCTGTTCCACATCGGCTCCGCCTACACCATCCCTGTGGCCTCGTTCCTCTTCGGCCTGTATCTCATGGATAACGTCCTCTCCGTCCGCAGCGCCATCCAGCTGTCCCACCGTCTAGACGATCTGCAGAAGGTGCGGCAGGAGATCCGCTCCCATCTGGAGGAGAAGGCCGCCCAGCTGCAGCAGAAGTATGAAGGTCGGCTGGAGGAGGTCACCGACCGCTTCATGGCCGGCTTAGAGGACGCTAACGACGACTTCCTCAAGGAGAAGAAGCTGTATCTGGCCCAGCTCCGCAGCGGCGAGGACCTCTTCGAGCGCCGTCTGCTCCGTTCCCACCCCGATCTGCGTTCCAAGCGCCACAGCAGAAAGCTGCTGAACCTGTTGCGTGAAAAGCGCCCCGGCCAGAAGGACAAGAAGTAATTCCCATCAGCATCTCAGCACCTTTGAAGCTACTATTATAATGAAGGAGATATTCCCATGAGTGAATGTACCCACAATTGCAGCAGCTGCGGCGAGAGCTGCGCTGACCGTCAGGGCGGAAGCCCCTTCCAGATCAAGCCCCTTCATGAGGGCTGCCATGTCCGTAAGGTCTACGGCGTCGTCTCCGGCAAGGGCGGCGTCGGCAAATCCATGGTCACCAGCCAGTTGGCCGTCACCATGCAGCGCCGGGGCCACCGCACCGCCATTCTGGACGCCGACGTTACCGGCCCCTCCATCCCTAAGTGCTTCGGCATCCACGGCCGGGCCGTTGGCTCCGAGGATGCCATCCTCCCGGTGCAGACGGAGACCGGCATCCAGCTGATGAGCGTAAACCTGCTGCTGGAGCACGAGACTGACCCCGTCATTTGGCGTGGCCCCGTCATCGGCGGCGTGGTGCAGCAGTTTTGGGGCGACGTGCTGTGGCAGGACGTGGACTATATGTTCGTGGATATGCCTCCGGGAACCGGCGACGTGGCTCTGAACGTGTTCCAGACCCTGCCGGTGGACGGCGTCATCATCGTCACCAGCCCGCAGGATTTGGTGGGTATGGTGGTGGAAAAGGCCGTGAAGATGGCTCAGATGATGAACATCCCCATCGTCGGTCTGGTGGAAAATATGAGCTATCTGGCCTGTCCCGACTGCGGCAGGAAGATCTACCTCTTCGGTGAGGGCAAGACACAGGAGGCCGCCGACCGCTATGGCCTGCCCCTGCTGGCTCAGATGCCCATCGACCCGGCGCTGGCGGCTCTGGTGGACGCCGGGCGCATCGAGGACTTCCAAGGCTCCTGGCTCTCCGCCGCTGCTGACCGGCTGGAGTGCTGACCCGCACCGCAAGCTTTCAAGAGTACCTGAAGCCGCAGGGCTTCAGGTACTCTTTCCTCATCCCGCAAAAACCGGAGGCCCTCCTTACGGAAGGCCCCCGGTCATTCATTTTACGGCTTTTCCACGTTGATATATGTGGGGATATCGCTGATACGCTGATAGGTGTAGGTGTCCGGCACGGAGAAGAAATGCACGCTGTTCTTCCCGTCGTAGGTCACATACGGGACCGTCAGTCCCTCCCCCTTCAGCACATAGACGCCGTTGGCATCCTCGGCATACGTCCCGGCGGACAGCACGCCGGACTGCCGGTACAGGGTGTAGTCCCCCTTCCCATCAAACACCAGATAGGTGCCGGTTCCGGGGCTCAATCCCTCGCAGAGGTAGGTACCCGTCAGCGGCTGATGCCGCAGGCTCATGCCCAGCATCACCAGCAGAGCCACGATCAGGCACAGAGAGGCCGCCAATGCAGCCCAGAGATACTTAGACTTTCTTTGCACAGGCGGTCACACTCCTTTGTTCCCTTCGGTTTTCCGCCTTTAGAGCGGCCTACGCCCATAGAGTATCACGCCGCCCTCCCTCTGTCAAGAAATTTTATCCTACTTATCGCAAATTTCTACGGCAATAACTATTTATTTTCATGATAATTATGTGATTTTCTATGCAAAATGTATACTTTTATGTTCTGGCCGCCAATCCGCTCCCCATGGGAGCAGCCCTCCTGCTTTTCTCCCGTTCCCGGCAATTTTTTTGGAAAAGAGTGTTGACAAACCCGCCTGCGCTTGCTATAATAAACAAGCTTGATTCCTACGAGCGAGATCAGGCCAAGTAGTTCAGTTGGTTAGAACGCCAGCCTGTCACGCTGGAGGTCGTGGGTTCGAGCCCCATCTTGGTCGCCATATGCTGCTGTAGCTCAGTCGGTAGAGCGCATCCTTGGTAAGGATGAGGTCGGCGGTTCGAATCCGCCCAGCAGCTCCAAAAACTCCTGTTTTCGATAGAAAACAGGAGTTTTTCTTTGCCTATTTTTCCTCTATGTGTGAGGGCATGAAGCAAGGTGGCCGTATGCTCTTACCCTTGCGGTAAATACGGCTTGCCTATAGGGCGAATAGCGCCTGTCACACGGTGATTATCTTCAGCCACTCAATATATTCCAGCGCCAATTCCGACAGCACTCGAGAGGGGTTACAGATATACCCGATCTCGATTTGCCCCAAATCCGTGATGGGCACACTGACCAAGGCGCGGCGGCGATCCTCTTGTGTCAGATAGCCGGAGCCGGTCACATAGGCATCGCCCAGTGCCAGCAGTGAATACGCCATCGCCCGGTCGGATACCGAGATGATCTGCTGCTGGGGGTTCCACTGGCGCCTGGTCGTCGTGAATCGGGCCGAGGAGGGATGACACTCCTCATAAGAAATAAACGGGTATTGCTGGATATCCGCCAGTGTAACGCTTTTGCGCCCGGCTAAGGGATGCGTGTTTTGGATGTAAATATGCAGCAGATCATATTTCAGATGCTGAAAAAATATATTCCGCCGATTGCATGCCTTGATAATGGCGCTGCGGCTGTCGCTGGTGAAAAACAGCACGCCGATGTCGGAGCGATTCGTTTCCACATCCTGCAGCACCTGATCCATGTTTCCCTCAAAATATCCCAGATGATATTTTTGATTCTTAGGCTGGCATACAATGTGCTCAAAGGCATCAATACCGGAGACATGGTGCAGGGAAGATACGCAAAAATACTCGCGCTCTCCCTTGTGGTTTTTATACTTGTCATCCAAATCCTGGTAGATATTTGTCAGCAGCTGTGTGTCCTTCAGGAATGCCTCTCCCTGGCGCGTCAGCGATATGCCCTTACTGGTTCGCTCAAAAAGAACCATACCATATTCCCGCTCCAAGTTTCGGATCGACTCGGATAGACTGGATTGGGAGATGAACAGCGACTCTGCTGCCTTGCCGATAGAGCCTGCCTTACTGACGGCCCGGACATATAGTATTTGCTTTAATGTCATCGTTTTCACCTCATACTTGCGCTGCTGTCGCAGATGGCGACCTCTCGTCACTGTTTGCCCCAACCGACACCTCTGGAATGGTAATTGTGGGATATCTTCCTGATTTTAGCAGCATTTTTGTTAAAAAGCAACCTCCGGCACTATAAATTAACTTCCCCAAAACCCTGTTTTTACCTGAAAGCCATCGGTCTTACCGATGGCTTTACATCGCTTATTTGTTCTTCAAATTCTACGGGTGCTGGCGTATAATGAGTTCACGCAAAATACCACCCATTGAAAAGGGCACAACTGCTTGTCCTTATCAACCAATGGAGGGAACGGCCCTGAAAGGAGGATCCTATGATAGCCGAACACACGCAAACCGCCGCCGAGGCCCCCATTGTTTTGCAGTGTGTTGACCTGTGCAAGTGCTATAACGGCGTCGTACAGGCCAGCGATCACATCAATTTCACCTTGCGCCGCGGCGAGGTACACGCCTTTCTGGGGGAAAACGGTGCAGGAAAGAGCACACTGATGAAAATGCTCTACGGCATCGAGCAGCCCGATGAGGGTCAGATGTTCCTTTCCGGCGAGCCAGTGGTGCTGAAAAGCCCTGCTGACGCCATTGCCCACGGCATCGGTATGGTACACCAGGAACTGATGCTGATTCCGCACCTGACGGTGGCGGAAAACATTACCCTGGGGCAGGAGGTCAGGACTAGAAGCGGACGGCTGAAAAAGCAGGAAGCGTCACGCAGTATCCGGGAGCTGGCCGCTTCCTATGGCTTAGACATAGACCCTGATGCGCTGGTGGACAAACTGACCATTGGGCAGCGCCAGCGAGTGGAGATCGTCAAGCTGCTGTATCGCAAGGCGGACATTTTGATTTTCGACGAGCCCACCGCCCTGCTGACGCCTCAGGAGTCCGACGCGCTGTTTGATGTGCTGCGCCGCCTGCGGGAGCTGGGCAAGTCCACAATTTTCATTACGCATAAGCTACGGGAGGTCTATCAAATTGCAGACCGCATGACCGTGATTCGGCAGGGCCGGATCATCGGCACCACCACCCCTCAGGAAACCGGCATGGAAAAGCTGACGCAGATGATGGTGGGCAAAACGGTTCCTACCGGGCGCCGTCGGCCCCACCCCATTGGGGAGGAAGAGGTGCTGCAGGTAAAGGGCCTCAGCGTGCAGAGCCGTGGCGGCGCCGCTGTGCAAAATGTCACCTTTTCCATTCGCTCCGGCGAGGTGCTGGGCGTAGCGGGCATCGAGGGCAACGGACAGACGCCTCTGGCGCAGGCCCTTCTGGGCCTTTGCCGCTCCTCCTCCGGCAGCATTCTGCTGGACGGGCGGGAGATCACCGGCCGCACGACCAAGCAGATTCGCGATGCCGGCGTGGGCAGCATTCCCGATGACCGGCAAGGCATGGGCCTCATCCTCAGTATGCGGCTCTTTGAAAATATGCTGCTGAATGCCTACGACGAAAAGCCCTATGCCAAAAGCCCGCTGCTGGAGGACTGGGCGGCCGCCCGCCGTGATGCGCAGGCTAAGATCGCCGATTACAGCATTGCGGCCACCAATGAGTCGGTTGTGGTCGGCACCCTCTCCGGCGGCAATCAACAAAAAATCGTCGTCGCCCGGGAGCTTGACCGGGGCTGCCGGATGCTCATTGCCGCGCAGCCTACCCGGGGCGTTGACATCGCCTCGGCGGATTACATCCAAGGCCGTATTTTGGCAGCGGCGGAACAGGGCTGCGCCGTGCTGCTCATTTCCAGCGATCTGGATGAGCTGATCAAGGTTTCGGACCGGATCATGGTGCTGTTCCGCGGGCAGATCATGGGATTTGTGGATGCAGACAATGCCACCCGTGAGGCCTTAGGACGCATGATGCTGGGCGAAGCCCACTGATCGATCCTTTATTGATCCTGCTGCCGATTAAACGGCAGCTTAGAACTAACCGTACAAGGAGGAACTAAGATGAAGTTTACAAATGTGAAAAAGTGGCTGTCCATGCTGCTGGTGGTCTGCTCGATGCTGTCCCTGGTGGCCTGCGGGAAGTCCGACAAGGATCCGGCAGGTGACGATTCCGAGAAAGGCACCAAGGTCGCCGTTGTGTTCGCCTCCAGCGGCCTGGGCGATAAGTCCTTTAACGACGCGCTGTATGACGGCATGAAGAAAGCGGAGAGCACCATGGGCATCCAGTGGGTATATTCCGAGCCCAAGGATGACGCCGAGTACGAGGGTCTGATATCCGGCTATGCCGACAGCGGAAACTGCGACCTCATCATCTGCCTGGGCGGCAGCCAGAGCTCCAGCCTGGAAAATGTGGCCCCTAACTATCCGCAGCAGAAGTTTGTGATCCTGGACGCTGTGGTGGAGGGCGACAACATCCGCAGCTACACATGGCGCGATCAGGAGCTGGGCTTTTTGGCCGGCTTCCTGGGTGCCAGCCTGTCCGACACCAATACTCTGGGCTTTATCGGCGCCCACGACATCCCCTTGTGCAATCTGGGCGCTGCCGGTATGATCGCCGGAGCCCACTATGCCAACCCTGACTGCCAGGTGCTGGTGGACTATGCCAACGGCTGGGCAGAGGTCAACGGCTGCTATGAGCTGGCCACATCCATGCATGAGCAGGGCGCCAGCCTGATATACCACACCGCCAGCGCCGGCGGCCTGGGTATCCTCAATGCCGGCAAGGAGAAGAACTTCCTGACCGTTTTCTTTGACGGCAACCTGAATGCGGACGCGCCCCAGACCAACATTGCCAGCGCCATCCGGGACTTCCCCGCTTGCGCCCAGGAAGCGATTCAGGATGTCATGGACGGTAAGTTCACCGCCGGTGCCATTGAAAAGGGCCTGGCAGAGGACAGCCTGTACCTGGATTTTGACGGCTCTGCCTATCAGATCCCCGCTGATGTGATGGAGAAGTACAATGCAGCGGTGGCTGCCATCAAGGACGGCACCATCGTGGTCCCCAGCACCATTGAAGAAGCAAAGGTGTGGAAGGTGGCGTAAATCCGACACGGGGCTGAAGGCCTATCTGGCCTTCAGCCCCGCGCCTTATCGGCAGAGACATATCATCCGCGCAAGGAGGGACACTGTGAAAAAAACAAGGATTCGATTGTCGCTGTTTTCGTTGGTTCTGGCGCTGGTGCTGTTCGGGCTGACCATACGGCTTACCGGGCGGGATCCCCTGGTGGTATATTGGAGCATACTCACCGGCTCCTTCGGCAGCACCAAGAGCTTTCTGAATGTGCTGGCATATATGCTGCCGCTGATCATGACCGGCCTCGGTGCGGCGGTGGCCTTCCAGAGCGGTGTTTTCAACATCGGCGGTGAGGGACAGGTGCTGGTGGGCGGACTGGCCTCCGTTATTGTGGGCCTGACGGTGCCGCTGCCGGCACCGTGGGGCTGGCTGCTGGCGCTGCTGGCGGGCTTTGCGGCCGGTGCTCTGTGGGCACTCCTGCCCACCCTGTTTGCCGGGCGAAACCTGACCTCACTGTCCGTGGCCACCATTATGATGAACTCCATCGCCGCGCTGCTGACGGAGTATATTGTCAAGAGCTATTTTCAGCGTCCCGGCGCCAGCAACACGGAGACCGTGGTTGTTAACGAGGGCAGCATTTTGCCGCGCATTTTCCCCAGCACGCAGTTTAACTACGGCATCCTTGTGGCGCTATTCTGCGTAGTCGTTGTAACCTGGATGCTATATAAAACCCCCTTTGGCTTTTCCCTGCGGGCCATGGGCAACAACCCCCGTGCCATGCAGCAGGCCGGACTGCCGATCTATGGCCGGACGATCGCCGCCATGTGCATCAGCGGCGGCCTGTTTGCCCTGGGCGGGTCCATCCAGTGCCTGGCGGTATATAAGCGCTTCGTCATGGGCTTCTCCCCCGGGTACGGCTGGGACGGCATTACCGTGGCCACCCTTGCCATGAATTCGCCTGTGGGCGTGCTGCTGAGCGCCTTCCTGTTCGGAATGCTGCGCTCCGCCTCCATCAGCATGAGCCTGACCAGCCAGGTGACAACGGAGATGATCTCCGTGCTCCAGGGCTTTATTGTCATGCTGGTGGCCTCCCCGGATGTGTGGAATGTGCTGGGCCACCTGTGGCAGCGGCTCAAGAGCTGTGTCGGCCGGGGCCGGAAACAGGAAGGAGCTGCTGAATAATGGATTTTTGGATCTCATTTGCCAACTTTTTTGCCTCTGCCATCCGACTGACCGCACCCATTGCACTGGGCACTCTGGCCTGCACCATCAGCGAGCGGGCGGGTGTCATCAACATCGGCATTGAGGGCTCCATGCTCTTCAGCGGGTTTCTCGCCGCCGTGGGCTCTTACTATACGGGCAGCCCCTGGGTAGGGCTGCTGTGCGGCTGCGCTGCCGGTGCATTTCTGGCGCTGATCCTCGGGGTGCTGGCCATTTACTGCAACGGCCAGCAGATCGTGATCGGCATCGGCCTCAACCTCTTCGGCCCGGGCTTTGCCTATATGCTGATGCGCGCCCTGTGGGACACCACCGGCATCTCCCCGTGGGTGGAGGGCTTTCAGGCCGTGAATATCCCTCTGCTCTCCCGCATCCCCATAGCGGGCACCATGCTCAGCGGCTACCCGGCCTGCATCTATCTGGGTCTGCTGGCGGTGGCGGTTATGCAGTATCTGCTGCATCGAACCGCATGGGGCCTGCGGATTCGTGCCGTGGGCGAAAACCCCGCCGCCGTGGCCACGCTGGGCATCAATGTCTACCGCCTGCGAATGCGTGCGGTGCTTCTGGGAGGCGTTTTTGCCGGCATGGGAGGCGCTGTCATGTGCCTCAGCTCCGCCAATGTGTTTGTCAATGATATGTCCGCCGGGTCCGGCTTTATGGCCTTTGCCGCCAACCAGTTCGGCCAGTGGTCTCCCGTCGGCGGCTATCTTGCCACGCTGCTGTTTGGCGTGATGCAGGCGCTTCGGATGCGCCTGCAGAGCTTCGGCATCGCCACGCAGCTGACCCAGATGCTGCCCTATCTGGCCGCGCTGATCGGCATCAAGCTCACCGGTATGCGGATGCGGGCACCGGCGGCCAATGGCACCCCCTATCCCCATCCGCTCTCCGCTCCCTGCCTGCGCCGGAAAAGCGCCGGGGAATCACAGTCGAAAGGATCGAAGGCATGAATATTACATTTCACGAATGCAGATATATTCTGCACCTGAAGGATTATGACAGCGGTGTCTTTTTCTACCGCGAGGTACTGGGTCTGCAGCCCAACTATAACTGGTCCATCGTCCCCGATCAGAAGGGCTACCGCTTCTACATGGGCAGCGGACGGCTGGAGATCACCCAGATCCCCTTTACCCCCCGGCAGGGACACAGTGAGTTTTTGGCCCAGTGCTCCGATCTGCCTCTGTGCATGGAGCGGATTTTGGAGGAAATGCCCCACATCGAGATCCTCTCTCAGGATGCCCGGCAGGTGACCCTCCGGGACACCGAAGGCAATCTGGTGCATCTGCTGCAGGACGACAGCCCCTGCAGCGGCGGCGATGTGGATAAAACGGATATGTTTACCGGCACCTTTACCGGCGTGCTTTATGAGGATGATTTGGCGGCGGCGCAGAGCTTCTACTGCGACCGACTGGGGCTTCCGCTGCTGGAGCGGCAGGCAGATGCGTTGCTGCTTCAGGCCGGCGATGCACAGCTGCTGCTGCGCAGGCGTCCGGCAGGCTGCACCCTGGGCCCGTCCATGATCGGCTTGGAGGCCAGCAGCGTCAACAAGCTGTACGACCGGTTCAGCCAAAGCCCGGACTATAAGGAGGCCGGGGTGCTGCGTGACACGGACTTTGATGCGCGGCGGCTGTTCCAAATGTACGACCCCAGCAGCAATGTGGTGGAGATCTACGCCTACCTGCGCAATGTGCGAGAGGAAATTATGATGCACTGATTATGGAAAGGGGAAAATATGTGGCGCAAAGAATACAGAATCGTTTATTATTCCTGGGAGTTTGACACCCTGCAGTCCTTTTATCGGGATCTGCTGCGTCTGCCCCAGATGTATGGCTGGTACACCAGTCCGGTGGATCGCGGCTGCAAGTTCAAGATCGGAGACAACCGCCTGGAATTGATCTGCCGCCATCCCACTCTGCCCCAGGGTCCTGCGGGAATGCGGTTAGAGGCAAAGGACATTGAGCTGTGCTACGCCAACCTGAAAAAGGAGCCTCGGGTCACCGTTATCCGCCCCCTGCAGTCTCATCCGTGGGGTGAATACAGCTTCTGCATCAAGGACCCCGTGGGCAACTGGGTGGAGGTCTACCAGCGCTCCGAGCAGTATCGGCCCATGGGGGCCGATGACGGCGGCTGCTACTTTACCGATGAGTATACCGCCATTCTTTTTGCAGAGGATCTGGAGAAGATCACCGCCTTTTACCGGGATTCCATGCAGATGCCCGTGGTCACCTCCTGGGATCGGGGTCCCGAGGATCGGGGCTGCCGCCTCCGCTCTGCCGGCGGCTTTACGGATATTCGGCAAAAGACGGAGAACACGCCCCAGGGCCCTGCGCTGACCACCATTGAGGCCGAGGATGTCAACGCCTGCTTTGCGTGGCTGGAGAGCCGTGACGATGTGGAGGTGCTGCTGGGGCTTACCGACACCTGGTACGGCGACCGGATTTTCCAGATCTGCGATGAGGAAAAGAATGTGGTGGAGGTGCTGGCCTATCGCCGCAATATGAAAAATCGGGACACGCTGCCGCAAGAGGATCCGTCATGAGGGAAAGGATACTGATTCGAAACGCGGATGCTGTGGTGACCTGCGATCCGGCGGATCGGGTGCTCTATAACAGCGACATTCTCATCTGCGGCAATCGCATTGAAGCGGTGGGGAGCAACCTTGCCGCCGGTGACGCCCAGCTCATTGACGCCGCAGGCAAGTATGTTTACCCCGGCCTTGTTAATACACACCATCATTTTTTCCAGGCATTTGTTCGCAATTTGATGACGATTGACCGCTCGGGGCTGACGCTGATGCAGTGGCTGGATGACATCTATAAGGTTTTCGTCCGTATCGACGGGGATGTGATTTTCTATGCCAGCGCCGCCTGTATGGCAGACCTTATTAAACACGGCTGCACCTGCTCGGTAGACCACCAGTACTGCTACACACCGGCCACTGGCAAGCAAGGGGTGGACCGGCAGATGGAGGCCGCCCGTCTGATGGGCTTTCGCTTTTTGGCCGCCCGCGGCACCAACACCCTGCCCCGCTGGAAGGGCAGCACCATTCCCGATGAGATGTGCGAGACAACAGCGGAGTACCTGGACGACTGTCAGCGTCTGCTGGCGCTCTATCACGACCCGGAGCCTTTCTCCATGCGGCAAATCGTGTTGGCCCCCTGCCAGCCCATCAACTGCACCGAGGACACCTTCCTGGAGACCATACGCCTGGCCCGCAGCGCCGGGGTCTATATGCACACCCATTTGTGCGAGGGGGAAAACAGCAGCATGGTGCGCCGCTTTGGCGTCCGCTCTCTGGAATGGTGCCGCCGCATCGGCTTTGTCGGCAGTGACATTTGGCTGGCCCATGGCCGCGAAACGCTGCCGGAGGAATATGCTCTGCTGGCGGAAAATCACATGGGCATTTCCCACTGCCCCGCCCCCACCATGCTGGGCGGCAGCGAGATTTTGGACATCCCCGGTATGCGCAAGGCCGGCATACCCATAAGCCTCGGCGTGGATGGCTGCGCCACCAACGACGGCTCCAATATGCTGGATACCCTGCGCCTGGCATACCTGATGCAGACCTTTCTCAGCAAAAAGCGGGGCGGTTGTCCCTCCCCCTATGAGATGCTAAAGCTGGCCACTGTGGGGGGCGCTGAGATGATCGGGCGTCCGGAGCTGGGGCAGCTTGCCGCCGGGAAGGCGGCGGACCTCTTCATGGTCGATGCCCGGCGTCTGGAGTACGCCGGTGCTCTCCATGACCCCGCATCCATGCTTGCCAAGCTGGGTGTCACCGGCCCCGTCTGGCTCACCATGATCAATGGCCGTGTTGTTTATCGGGACGATCATTTGACCGGCGTCGACGAGACGAAGCTGCTGCAAGAGGGCGAGCAGGTCTGCACCCGTGTGCTGCGGGATACCTGCGAGGCCTTTGCACCCTATCGCCGTAATCCACAATAGGAGGAAAGGAAAATGTCATATCTGGACTTTCAGCTGCTTCTCTATGTGCCGTCGGAGCAGTATGAGCCTTGCCGTACCTTTTACGAGCAGGTATTTGCGACACAACCGTTCTATGGCTGGGACGAGGGGCCGGAGGATCGCGGCGTTAAGTACGATCTCGCCGGCACAAAGCTGGTGCTGCTGACCCAGGAAAAACCATTCCCTACCTCCGGCGCCGTACATTTCCAGCTGCAGGTGCCGACTCTGGAGGATATCTATCCCCGGGCGCAGGCAGCCGGTGCCGTCACCCAGGAGCCGTTCTTCCGCCCCTACGGCTGGCATATGTTCCGCATGGCTGATCCGGCGGGAAATCACATCAATATTTATACGGTGCCAACCACCACCGAATAAAGCGCACCGAAACCGTAAAATTAAAGGATGCTCTTCACGCCCGGAATTAAAAAGGGAGGCAGCTTATGAAACAGAACCGTCTCGTAAGCCGCCTCCCTTTTTTCGTTTTTAATTGCCAAGGTTCACGGCATCACCCGGCGGGTCACGCGGATAAAGTCCTCCTTGCCGAAAATCACCGGCACCGGGTATACGGGGTTGGCCTCCGCCTCTGCCCAGGCGGCCATTTGAGGCAGGTCCTCCGAACGAATACAGGGAAAGCACTCCGGAATGCCCAGCGCCCGGTTCATGCGGTAAATGGCCTCTACCGCCTGCCGGGTAAGGCTTCGGGTCTCCCGGGTGTTATAAAAGCGGCCGATGTAGGCCTCCACCGCATGGGTCAGGGCGTCCAGGCCGGTCTCCGCCGTGACGCCGTGGAAGCTGCTCCGGGCCGGGAGCCTCTCCGCCATGGTAATAAATTCCGGCTCGGCGCATTGGCGGCGGCTTGCCACGATCATGGGCTCTTTGCACCTGGCGTCCGCCAGCAGCTCCGGCAGCCTTTGCAGGCTCCCGGCTACGGTGATGCATTCCGGCCTGCGCTAGGGCAGTACCCGGGCCTCCAGGCCGAAGCAGGCCTGAAACACCCGACAGTATATTTTTTAAGCAGCATAATGCGTACATCCTTTCCATGGACTATTACGCCGCATTTTAGGCGGGATTGCAAGGCGGAATGGGGAGATGGATATTGTAGGGGCGGACGGCTCTATCCGTCCAGTGCGGTAACGCAACATTTTGTAGGGCAGGACCCGTGTGCCCTGCCGGGAGTGGGGGCCGGGCAACGGGGTGAGGGCACCCCGCCCTACACACCATTTACCGATGGAATTTCACAAGGGGCGGCGGCCGCCCACCGTCGTGCCAACCGATTCCCGGCCACTGTCGTGCCCGTTAATTGGGGCACTTTCTCGAAATTACCCCGCTTCGCTGCACATCTTGTTATGCGTTGTAGGGTGCGATGTGAGCATCGCGCCGCACGACAGACGCAGAGGGTATTCCTGTTATGCCAAGGCGACACAAGCGGGTCGAGCGCCGTGGTGGATAGAATCTAAGACAATGCAAAAGCATGGGGCGTTTGGGCTCAAATCAAAATCTCCGGCTAAGCCGGAGGTTTGACGAGGCCCTATAAGGGCCTATTACGGACGAAGCCCCTTAAGGGGTTTCATTTATGCTTTGGGATTCTTACTACCCGTAAACGGGTCTATAAATTCCTTTATGCTAATTTGATCGGATATTTTGTCCTCCTCCAACTGGTTCTATGTACGCCCTGATCGCTTTCTTGTTGCGTCCTACCATATCCACAAAATACCCTCTTGCCCAAAAGTGCCTGCTCCCATGCTTATACTTTAGGTTCGCATGCCGATCAACTATCATCAGGCTGCTCTTTTCTTTCAGGTATCCCATAATCTGGGATACGCTGTACTTCAGCAGGATGCTTATCAGCATATGGATGTGCTCTTTCTTTACTCTAACTCGGAGACTTTTTCTTGTCTTCTTTTCCCCTCGCCATAGGCTATTTTCCCCCGGCAGAGCCGGGGGTGTCTTTGGTTGCCAATGCAAGAAGAAGGCCCTCGGCAAAGGGCGGTACTCATAAGACAGTAAACAGTCCCAGCGGTTTAATCTGCTGAGACTGTTCTTGTACACATGGGCCAATTGTGATAATATGTACTCCGTTAAACAAGCTTGAATTTGACGGAGATATATCAATGATGAAAAACAGAATTGTTGATGAGGAGATAATGCTTGTTCGGTATTATCCTAATTACAAGACTACTTTGGAGTGGTATCAGGATTTGACCTTATGTAAGCAAGTTGACAACAGAGACACCGCCTATGATTTAGATTTATTGAAGCGCATGTATAAATACTTGAATAAACATGGTGATTTGTTTTACATCAAATATAAAAACAGATTATGCGGCGATGTATGCTTACAACCAAGTGGTGAAGTAAACATCGTAATAGCAAAACCTTTTCAAAATAAGCACATAGGCAGACGGGTTATTAAGGAGATAATTCAGTTGGCCAAGGAGAAACAGATTCCAGAATTACACGCTGAGATATATACTTTCAATACGCAGTCTCAAAAAATGTTCCAAAGTATTGGCTTCGCAAAAGTGGATGACGAACAATACGCATTAGTTATATAGATTCCCATTCATCGAACAGACGAAAGGGCGCACTTCTATACACCGTTCGGTGTAGTGCGTTGTGTGCGGTACTTGGCTCTCCCTTTGGGCGAGCCAAGGCTGCCTGCAATCGAATGTATGGATATAAGAAATGGAGCGTATCGGTATTGATACGCTCCATAAACTGTTTTACGGATACCCGCCCAATGCCGGGGGCCTTCTTCTTCACAGTATCTGTTTGCGGTTAAAATCCGTCACACAGCTTGCGCCGTTAAGGCTCGTTTGTAAAAATACACCCTGCTTACAGGCGATACGCTCGCGCTTAAAAATGGGAATCCACGTACTTATTGTACTTATTGAGATCCATTTCATCCTTGTAGGTATTGCGGAAGCGCTGGACGGTGAGGCTGTTGAACTGGATGATATTCCGGTACTTCAGCACGCCCGCCACCAGAGCGATGCAGCCGCAGATATAGCCCATATCCACCCGTGTGCAGGTCCAGCCCAGACCGGCCAGCACCAGCAGGGAGATCAGGACGCCGGCCACCTGCTTTTTCGGGTGCAGGCGGCGCACCGTCTCCTCCTTCACCACGCCCTCGTCCACCATGACCTTGGCAAAGCGCTTCTGCACGGTGAAAAGACTGATGGCGTTGAGCAGCATGGGGGCCGCCACGAAGAACGCAAACAGGGCGATGATGGCATTATAGACGAATACCATAAAGTTATCATTGTTCAAAGGGGAGTTCCTCCTTAGATGAATTTTATCGCCAGCGGGCTTGGCCCGGAGGTCACGGACAGATCACCACGGGAACATCGTCCCGCTGGGTGGCATAGAGTACGTGGCTGTAACACAGCCGGAAGGACAGGACATCCCCCACCTGCACCGGCTGGGGGGCGTCGGTCACGTCCAGAATACAGTGATCCGAGGAGCCGCCGACGACGGTGACGCCGGGCATGGTGGGCCGGAGCGTCTCCATGTCGCCTACGTCGGCCCGGCCCAACGCCAGAATGGCACGGAGTCGGAGGCCACGATCCTCATAGACAGGCTTTCGGCCGAAGGCGTCGGCCCCCAGCTCCCCTTGGGGATAGGTGGGCTTCTCCTTCACCTCCACCACCTCTGCCTCCAGACGGAACACGTCGTCCCGGAGGTAGTCTGCATCGTGGATGCCCCAGGAATCGGCAATATCCTGCGCCGTCAGAATATTTTCTCCGATCCGTAGGTGGTTGATGCCGGCGGGCATGGTGCCGGTATGGATCATGGGATAGGAGCTGGTGGCGCCGCCGGAGACTATCTCCAGCGGGCGGCCGATGGCGTCCTCTACCCGGCGGGCGATGGCCAGCAGCATCTGCATCTTCTCCGGCGTGGCCCGCACGGAGCCGTAGCAGCTGAGGTTCACGCCTACGCCGGACAGGTGGACATGGGGCAGCCGGCGCTCCACATACAGGCAGGTCTGCACCATTTCCTCGTGGTCCCAGTAGCCCTCCCGCAGGTCGCCCAGATCTGCCATGATGATGACGGCGTGGGGCTTCTCCTGTCGGGTACACTCCTGCTCCAGCAGGTCCAGAGTCTTGCGCTCGCTTTGCAGCGACATTTCACACAGCCGTACCAGCTCCGGCAGCTCCGTGGGGCCGGGGATGCGGATCAACAGATAGGGGCCGGGGATGCCCGCCTGGCGGCAGCGCTCCACCTGCTCCAGACGACTGGTTCCCAACTGCGTGACGCCGCATTCCCGGAAGCGGCGGGCCACCTCCGGCAGGCCGTTGACGCCCTTGATGACGCCGCAGACCTGGATTCCGCAGGCGGCGCAGCGGGAGATAGTCTCCCGGGCGTTGCTGCGGAAGGACGAGTCACGCAATACCAGTCTGGGGTATTGACGGTTCATTTCCATTCCTCCTCACACCTGCGGCCCAAAGCCGTCAGGTTGACAGGAACAGTTTACCATATCCGGCGGCAAAATGCCACCCTCATTTTGTGCAAGCTATAAAAATTTTAATAGCGGGGCGGCACCAGCCGGGCCTTGGTCAGGGCCACCACCAGTGTGGGCAGCAGAGCCAGCTGGATGAGGGTGCCGGGCCACGAGATCAGAATGTGGGCGGAAACCCACGCCGCCATGGACCAGCTGCCGGCGGGGAAGGTCAATGCCTTCACCACGCCCGCCACGATGCGGCCGCAGGGGATGGCGCAGCACAGGGCGATATAGAGGTCGCCGTAGAGCCGCCCCGTATGCACCAGACGCATCACCAGCGCCGTTACCAGACCGTAGACCGCCAGCTCCGCCATCATGGAGGGCAGCACCGCCGCCGCAGGCATACCGGTCAGCACCGACGACAGCAGCGGGCCAAGCAGGCCGCAGACCACGCCGTAGGGCCACGTGCAGACCAGACCGCACAGCAGCACGGGGACGTGCATGGGCAGGAACACGGTGCCGGAGCCCAGCGCATGAAAAGCCATGGGCAGCACCACGCACAATGCCACGCAGATGGCGCAGAATACCAGTTTTTTCGTTGCAGAGAGCTGCATGGGAAGCTTCCTCCTTGGGGATCGGTATGATTTATAGTATATTATAAGTGGGTCTTGCCGGATTTGCAAGAGCGTCTCTTGACAAAACCGGCGGTGGGGATTACAATGCAGTCGTTCCAGAGGTCGCCTGCGGGCGGCTTGATTTCTGAGATGCAGTTAGATAACATTAACTAAAAGGAGTGGAATCCATATGATCGAGACAACGGTGAAGGTAGACGGCATGATGTGCGGGATGTGCGAGGCCCATGTCAGCGATGCCATCCGGGATGCTCTGCCGGTGAAAAAAGTCACCGCCTCCCACACCAAGGGGCAGGCGGTGATCCTCAGCGAGACGCCGCTGGACGAGGAGGCCCTGCGGGCCGCCATCGGCAAGACCGGCTATGAGGTGCAGGGCGTCAGCGCCCGGCCCTATGAGAAAAAGGGATTGTTCGGCTTCCTGAAGAAGTGAGCTACATCCGCTTGATCTCCTCCAACAGCAGATCGATGTCCAGCTCGTCCGGCTTCTCCTCCTGAGAGACCGGGGCGGCGGGGGCCGGTGTTTCCCGGACGGGAGATGCCGGCTTTTCTGCTGCCGGAGGGGCGGGCTTTTTCTCCTCCGCAGGCGGGGGCGTGGGAGCCTTCTCCGGCTGCGGAGCAGGCTTCGGGGCGGCGGGCTGCTGCGGGGCCGGACGGTGGGGCATGGGCGGCACGGCGGCCTCCTGCTCCTCACGGGCCATCTGGCGCATCACCACACGCTCCCCCTCCCGGAAGCCGCGGCGATAGCCGCCACGGCGAGCCAACAGGCAGAAGATCAGCAGCAGCAGCACCAGCACCAGCGCAACGGGGGCCAGCAGCGGCAGCTGCCACGGCAGATGGGGCACGGTGATGGGGGTCAGCAGCACCCGCCACAGGGCGGCAAGCGGCGAGCTTACACTGGTGCTTGCCGGGGCGGCGGCATCGACGGCCAGTGCCGTCTGCGGCAGCAGGAACAGTCCCATCAAGCCAAGGTATGTTTTTTTCATCCGTGCCACTCCCTTTACATACAAATTCTCCGTACAGTATACCACGCACGCCGCCCGGCTGTCCACGCTCCGGCGGCGATTTTTTAAGGAAATATGAAATTTGTCGAAAGTGAGCATTTTCCGGTAGCTTTCCGCCGCCGCTTCCCGTATAATGGAGACAATGAATCCGGGAGGTACGTCCATGCAAGCTACCAAGGAAACTGTTCAGAAGCGTCCCCACACCGCCCTGTGGGTCATCCTGTGCGTCGTGCTGCTGTGTGCGGCCGGGACGGCGCTGTATTTCTGCCGGTGGGCGGAAAAGCCCCTGACGCTGGCGGAGGGCTATGTGGCCGCCGAGGGGCTGACGGCGGACATCACCAACGGTGAGGGGGCCGTCCTGTCCCAGCCGGTGCGGGGGACGAAGGTCACCTATGTGGTGGAGGACGAGGACAAGGATCATCCCGGTCTGGTGCGGCTGGTGCTGGGGGAGGACAGCTTCGGCTATCTGGCCCGTGAGCATCTGGTGACGGACCCCAAGGACGTGGTGGCCACGAAAATCATCTATGTCCGCACGGCGGTGAATCTGCTGGATGAAGCGGGGGCCATGCCGGGGCGGCTGGTACAGAAGGGAGAGGCCCTGACCGTCACCGGCTGGCAGGATATGGACGCCAGCGGCGCCGTGGGGCGCTGGCAGGTGGAGGGCGGCTACATTCGGGCGGAGTACGTCACCATGGACGAGCCCAGCGCCAAGGCGCAGTACGATCAGGAGGTCTATCAGCTCCACGCCGAACGAGGGGACAGTTGGGGCGGCGGCGACGCCGCGGGGCTGGACTACTTCCCCCGCGAAAAGGCCAGCTTCGAGGGCCATCCCATGCCCGACGAGGTAAAGGCCCTGTATCTCAACAGCGAATCCGTCGCCCAAGCGGCGGAATATGTGGAGGTGGCGGACTCCTGCGGTATCAACGCCTTTGTGGTGGACATCATGGACGGCGGAGCCATCGCCTATCCCTCGGAGGTGATGAAGCAGTACTCCCCCTCCGCCTATGAGAGTGCCTACAACACGCTGGAGGTATATCAGACGGGCATCAAGACCCTGAAGAATGCCGGGTACTACGTCATCGGACGCATCACGGCCTTCAACGACCCCCATCTGGCGGAGGATCACCCGGAGTGCGTCATCGCCGATCAGGCGGGCGAGCCTTTGCAGATCGGCGGGATGTACTGGCCCAGTGTGTACAGCCGGTTTGTGTGGCAGTACAAGGTGGAGCTGGGGCTGGAAGCGGCCCGACTCATGGGCTTTGACGAGATCCAGTTCGACTATATGCGCTTCCCCGACGGCACATGGGCCTTCGAGGAGGGGACCATTGACTACCGCAACGAAAACGGCGAGAGCAAGGCCCAAGCGGTGCAGCGATTCCTGATGTACGCCTGCGACCGGCTCCACGACGCCGGGGTGTATGTCTCCGCCGATGTGTTCGGAGAGTGCGCCGAGGCCTACGTCACCGCCTACGGCCAGTACTGGCCTGCCATCAGCAATGTGGTGGACGCCATCAGCGCCATGCCCTATCCGGATCACTACGGGGCCTCCGGGGACTGGCTACCGTGGGAGCACCCCTACGAGACCATGTATGCCTTCGGCCAGAAGGCTGCCCAGCGACAGCTGGAGACGGCGTCTCCGGCTGCGGTACGCACGTGGGTGCAGGCCTATAACGCCATCCGGGAGCCCTACAACACCTACGGCCCGGAGGAGGTAGGGGCCCAGATCAAGGCTCTGCGGGACACCGGCAACACCGGCGGGTATCTCACATGGAACGGAGCCTCTCCGCTGGGGAAATACCGGGCGTTGGCTCCGGCATTTGATTGAGGAAGTGCAGAAAGAGAGCCAGCGGCTTTTGCCGCAGGCTCTCTCAGCGTGTCAAAAAAGCCTCGCAGAGTTTGCCGCCCGCAGGCGGCAAAGAATTGAAATCATTTTCTCTCACGACATGTGCGTGAGAGAAAATACTTCTCAGACTGCAAGCCTTTTGTCGGGAAACCCGGAGGATTTTCCCGACAGTCTCAGAGAGCCTGCGGCAAAAGCCGCAGGCTCTCTCTTGCTGCCGTATCCCCCCGGTGCGGACTTATCAATCTCCGAGGGAAAAATGGGTACCAAAAAAGCCGCCCTGAAGGAGGCACTTCGTAAGGAAGTGGCCTCCTTCGGCTTTTGTAATCAGCCGGAATGATTGAATTGTGGGTAAAATCAATCACATTGGAGGATTACAGAATGGAGAAGTACATCTACAATGAGCAGAACGGGCTTTGGTATGAGCTGCAAGGGGACTACTATCTACCCTGTTTGAAACTGCCGGAGGAACCGGAGGTGCACATCGGTATCTGGGGGCAGCGGCACCGGCGTTATCTGAAAAGCCACCGCAGGGCATTGTATACCTCCCTGCTCACCAGCGGCAAGTTGAACAGTTACCTTGCTGACATTGACCGGCAAGCAGAGGGAATGTTCTCTCGGCTGGTAAAGCAGCTTACCGAAAAAGAGGGCGTGACGGAAACGCTCAAAGCGGAAAACCAAATGCTGTGGGTACAGAAGATGAACAATCTGAAAAACGCCGCTATGGAAATCGTATCAAACGAGCTTATTTATCGCTAACACTGCACAAGTAAGGTCGCCGTCAACAGACGGCGGCTTTTCTCATTTCGGGTGTAATTCGAAAGCCACATCATACATTTTTCGGGAGCAATCCTGCCGTTTGGTACACAGTAGTATACCTTCTCCGAAACAATGGCTGGGATATTGGATCGGGATAGGACACCCACTCGCTTTCATCGAGAAAGACGGTTTTCTTTTTGCGGTAGTCCAGCGATTGGGTTTTGTTGCCGCAATACCAGCCCTTATATTTGGGATTTTGCGGGATGTGACCGACGGTGCTTGTGTTAAAGGCATTGCCCTGCAAGCTGGTATAGCCGCGGCGGGTCAGTTCCTGTGATAAGCTACGAAGACTGTACCGGCCGGTTTCATAGCGTTCAAATATCTGCCTCACTGCCTCAGCCTACTCCGGGATGATTCGTTCTACAATGGCCTACACAAATGTGGTGGGGATTGTATGATTTTGTCGATGATAGGCTTTAGCACAGGGGGCTCTGCACCCGTTTTGCACGCAGTACTTTTGAGAAAATTCGCATTTAACTTGGGATTTCAAAAAAACCATGGTACACTGCAAAAACAAATGCGGGTCAGCGAAAACGGACAGGAGGCGAAAGGCGATATGGCATGGGAAGAAGAATGGACCTGCGACTGTGAGCCGGATCCTTCGGCAGAGCATCGCCGGGAAAAGGAAAAACGCGCCCTCCATATAGAGCAGAGCAAGCGGCACAAGGAGCGGCTGTGCCGAGAGCTGTCCGGTAGCGGAAACTGCAAGCTGTCCATTTGGGTAGACAGCCGGAAGAAAAAATCCGGCGAAATCATCCTCATCAGACGCTATAAGAACAGCAATATCCAGTGCCGGCTGAAAAAATGCTCGAAGCATATTGTCCGATGCATCCCGCCGGATGTCCTGCCGCCCAAGGGAAATCAGTACAGAAGGGCTTTTGACTATTGGTGGATATGGGAGTAACGAATTGAAAAATATTTCGATTTAACTTAAGTTTTCAAAAATACCGTGATACGCTGTAGAAAAAACAAAGGAAGGAGTGGATAACAATGTCTGTCAAAACCAATATCAAGGACTTTTACGGACGGGTGATCGGCACGGTGGTGGAGGAAAACAACGGTGACAAGACCATCAAGGACTTTTACGGCCGTCCTCTGGGCTACTACAAGAAAGGCCGCAATGTGACCACCGATTTTTACGGCCGGGTGGTGGCCTCCGGCGATCAGCTTACCATGCTGCTGAATTCGGGCAAGTGAGAAAGCCGGGTGCCGCATTCCTACAGAATGCGGCACATCTCTTTTTATTAAACTCGTTTTTACCACATATCAGCACAAGAAGGAGTGAATGCGATGAAGAAAGAACGCGTGGAGCTGAGCGTGCATACCAAAATGTCCCGTATGGATGCGGTGGCCTCCGCCGGTGACTATGTCCGAGCTGCGGCAGAGCAGGAGCAACCGGCCATCGCCGTAACGGATCACGGCTGTGCGCAGGCTTTCCCTGAGGCAATGCGTGCAGCAGAGCAATGCAAAAAGGAGGGCCGCAGCATCAAAATTCTATATGGCATGGAGGCGTACTGCGCAGACAGTGGGGATGCCCCGCCGTACCATGTGACGATCCTGGTGCAGAACGAAGCGGGGCTTAAAAATCTGTATCAACTCATCACGCAGTCCCACCTGCACCATTTCCGAGGTGTGCCGCTGGTGACAGGAGCGGATCTGCAGCAGCACCGCCGGGGACTACTGGTCGGCAGCGGCTGCGGCAACGGGAAACTGTTTTCTGCGGCTGCACGGGGAGAAAAGCGCCTATCGGCCATTGCCCGGGCGTATGATTTTCTGGAGATACAGCCCGTTTGGAACTGCAAAGTCGTGGTTCCCGAGGCGGGGAAAATCCAGGAGGAGCTTCGGCGGATCAACAGGATCATTGTGCAGTTGGGAGATGAACTGAAAATTCCCGTCTGCGCCACGGGAAATGTCCATTATCTCAAGCCCGAGGATGAACAGGCGCGCCGTATTCTCAGGTGCAGCAGCCACGGCTCCCTGTATTTGCGATCCACTCGGGAAATGCTCCGGGACTTTGCCTATCTCGGCAAAGAAAAAGCCCGGGAGGTGGTCATTGACAACACAAATCTGCTGGCAGAACGGACGGAGGAGCTTCGCCCGATTGCGACAGAACCCACATGGGCAAGGCCGGAAGATGAACAGCTTCTTCTTGACCGCTGTCAAAGCAAGGCCGACGAATATGATGGGCTGTTGACTGATCTTATAACAGAGCGACTGGCCCAAGAAAGTGCCGTTGTGAAAAAACAGAAGTCTGCTTCCTCGTACAGAATTGCCGCTGCCTTAGCCCATGACCTGTGCGGCAAATGCGGCGTCCCTGTCATGACGCGTAGGTCGGCAGGTGCATCCCTGCTGGCTTATTTTTCCGGCATCAGCCGCATCAACCCATTGCCGCCCCATTATCACTGCCGCCATTGCGGACATACGGAGCTTCCGGCGTGCGGCGTGGAATCCGGCTTCGATTTGCCGGGCAAAACCTGTCCGAGCTGCGGAGAGCGCATGGCGCGGGACGGGCAGAATATCCCGTGGCAGGATTTTTGGGGGCAGGACGGGGAAAAACTGCCTGACTTTGATTTCATTATTCCTGGGGAGTTCTTCGCACAGGGGCGCATGATGGGGGTGTTCGCAGAGCTGTTCGGAGAGAATCGGGTGGTGAGAGCCGGCGCTACTGCCACCATTTCAGATAAAATTGCTCGGTATTATATCCGGGAATATGAGGAGAAACAGTGCAACTCTTTCCCGGAAGAGGTGCGGGCGCGTATAGTCGAATGTCTGACCGGTGTCCGGCGCGGCGTCCAACAGTATCCGGGCGGCTATGTCCTCCTTCCGGGGGAAATCGAGTCGGAAAGCTCCCTCCCGCTGCAATACGCTATGGACGACCCCGGCAGAGAGATCTGCACCCATTTTAATTTTTACGATTTGACAAATGCCTGGTTGAACATGGACTGCTTGGGATATGATGCGTCAGACCTGCTCGCTTGGCTCTGCCGGGAGACCGGGTGCGAAGTAAGCTGCATCGACCTGCACGATCGAGCGGTATATGACAGCCTGCTGGCCAAACCCTCCACCACCGCAGCGACGGACAGTCTGATTTCGTGTGCGGTGGAGCTGGTGCTGAACGGCCTGACGGATAGGGAATTGCGAAGCAGTCTGCCGAGGAATTTCACCGGCATACGGAAGGCGATATGCCATCTGCAAAACGGCTCTGTCTCCGAAAATGCACCCGGGTATCACAAAGCCTATACGGTGGAGCTTGCCATGGCCGCCGTGGAGCTGGGATGGTACAAGCTGCGATTCCCGGAGGAGTTTGAAAGAGCCTGCCGATGTACCTATAAAAATTTTGAAAGAAAGGCTTTGATGCAATGAAGCGGCATAATCTTGATCCCGATGCGCAAATGCGTCTGCTGGAGGAGATATACGGGGAGAAAGCCATCGTGTCCGCCGTGGAGAGAAACCGGGAAAATCGGGAAATCGAAATACAAAACGCCCTGCGGCGGCTCTCCGAACAACAGCGGGAGGTGATCCTGTACCAATACGGCTTTGCGGACGGGCTGCCCCACACGGCGGAGGAAGCCGCGCAGCACTTTGACCTTTCCCGGGAGGATGCGGAGCGGATCACATCGCTTGCCCTGCGGACGCTGCGCAGCCCCGCCTGCTCTGGCGGGCTGCGGGTACTGCTGTCGCAGCTTTGAATCAGAGGAAGAAATTTTTTTGGATTTAACTTGGGTTTTTCCAAAAGCCTTGTTATCATGAAGAAAAATAAATGATATGGAGGCTGACCTATGAACACACCCAAAAATCTTCTCATTGCCAATCCCGACCAAAGCATCGTCCTCACCCCTGTTGAAGTGATCCGCCGTATGTTTGCCTACACTGACGAAAACGGCATTCTGATCGTCCCCCAATGGCCTTGCGATGATTGCGTGGATCAGGGCTACTATATCTGTCGCATGAATTGGACGAAGACGGACGCCGAGGAGGCGGTGGCGGTGTATGAGTCCCTCTATGCCAAGCTGGAAAATGCCGGCGAGAAGCCCTGCGATGCCCAGACGATGCTCCCCTACCCGGACCCCGGCATGGAGAAAATCGCCTATCATCTGAACATTCGTGCCAAAAGGCTGCAAAAGCTGCTGGCTCTCCATGCGCCCCACATTGTCGCAAATAACGAAGCCTGCCTTCTTGGCCAGGCTATGGTTCTCTACGGCTATTGCAAAGACTTCCGCTGTGTGAAGGAATTGGAGTGACAAAAAAATCCCCCGGCTTTCCGCATGGGGAAGCCGGGGGATTTTTTAGGAAACAATGTCAGATAAAATCTTTCTGGAAGGGCAGTTTTTCACATTGCACAGGTTGCATTTTGGCTCGCTGTCACAAATCTTAAATTTGGCATTAGCACCATACTGCCAAAAAATCGCATCGACGGCAGCCTGAGAAAGATTGTATTCTTCTGCAATAGCTTTGCAAACATCCATCGTTTCCCGAACTGTTGCGGGATTATGCTTTGAATATCCAAGACGCCCTATAATCCTGCGAACATGAACATCGGGTTTGATAATATCTACCCCGACACCTTTCAAGTATTCACAGACTAACGCCACACCCATGTACTTGAGTTTGTATTTTTGCCCGGAATTGCTCAAGCTTTTTATGAGAATGTATTTATCTGCGGAGTTATAATAATCATCTATGGACCCAAAATCGGTCGCAATCTGCTGCAATGTTTTTATGTTACTACGCAGACTGTTCATTTGTCTTTTAATTTGACGATTTCCGCACTTGATTTCTGTCAACTGCTGTTCCAGCTCTGTTGGAGATGCCGACAGCAAATAATCAACATCAAAATTTTTAAACACCGCATTAATTTTATCCGAATTTCTGACGATTCCATCCCACGGACGATTACTGGACAGCATGGCATACACCATGGCTTTTACATGGTCTGACAACGAAAACTCAACCTGCGCATTTCTCTTTTTTTGCGCCTCATTAATGGCCCCAATCTCCTGCTTCCAATCGTATCCTTGGGATTCCATGGTATCTATGATTTCTTTAAAATTTGTGTAAGCACCCATAATCCATTGTCCTTTCTTTCCTATTTTCCATACAGGAATTTCCACATAAAGTGTACCACATGGCGCACAAAAAATCAACTTGTTTCATATGTTTTTCTAAAATTATTATTAAAGGAGGCAAACAATGTCATTCAATGCGCTGAATATTGATTTTTACCTGTGTGGCGGCATCCACAGTAAGGGCTACGCTCCGGGCGAACAAACAACCGCCCTCCTCCAAGAGCTGACTGCCATTCTGGATCGGCTCAAGTCGGATGATTACGAGCCTAACCTGCACACCATATGGCTCAGCGCCAAACGGCCCACTTTCCGGCAGTATTATGAGCAATATTACCCGGAAACGCCCTATGATATAGTCGATGCCGAAACCGAAAAAAATGCCCGGAGAGCCTATACCATTGCCTACCCCTGCGCAGAGGTATGGTATCAGATGTCGACCAACCATTTTCCCGGTGAAAACGGACAGGAGGTCTATGTACTCTGCTTGAATGATGTAAAAGCCTTCGGCACGAAAAATCCGACTGATTGCCGGTGTCGTGAGGACACGGAGCTGCTTCGCTGGGCGATGGAGGGGGCAAGCAAATTCGTTTCCGCCGTGGAACGGGGCACTTATCAGAAGGAATTTTTAAATCGGATCGCCTATCCCTATCGGGAAGGCTGGATCAAGCGAAAGGAGCTGTGGGCAGTGTGTCCCGAATTGCGGCGCCGCTTTTTGGCACCTCTCGCAAAACGGGATATAGCGAAATTCATGAAGACTTATAATATGGCCGGAAAGAGCGAAGCCGCTCCGCTGAAAAACATGACGGCACGGGTATACTATGAGGCCTGTGCAGCCCTGTATGAGGCATGGGGCTTGCACGGAGATTCCCCCTTCACGGACAGCGAATCGGAGCATGAGCACTACGGGGAGAATAAGCCTACGCCCAAGGAGCGGTACTATGCCATTGCCGGAGATGAGGATAACGGCCTTAAAAATGTACCCATGGACGACCCGGAGGCATTCCGGGAATGGCACCGGCGCAGGGGCCCTTTTTTCCGCAAGGGAAAAAGCAGTACCGCCTATGGAGTTGTCGTGCCCAACTTGAATGGCAATTTGACCGTAGAGCTGATTCCTGTGACCGACGATGGCGCAAAGAGCGGGTGGCGTTTCATTGTTTTTGCGGATTTTTCATCCTATACCATCCTTGCCGCAAATGCCCTCTGTGATGCAGGCTATCCGATTCAGGTGGGGGAGCCGGAGGTGTTTTTCTGTATGCTGACGGGAGATGATGATGTTGAGATCGTCCCCGCATGGGAGCCTGCGTCGCCTTTTTCTATTCACCTACCGCCGGGTGCTGTTGGGAAAGCTGTTGCGGAAAAGGCAACCTGGAAAAATGACTGCTATGAAACGAAAAGGGACACAGCGGAATAGGGGGATTATTTTGGGATACTTTTCAAATTTAGCGGTGGAGGTCTGTCCTGCGGATAGACCGGATGACAGCTATCCCTCTGCGGAACGGCAGCTTTTGCAGAGGCTGGAGGACTTGAGGGAGCGTATGAAGGAGTTGACCATGGAGGGAGCGCTGTATTGGAACGGAGCCGCTTACCGTGAAAACAGCCTTCGATATGTCTTGCCGGAGTATCTATGCGATATTTATTCGGCGGAACAGGCAATGAGGCTGGCAAAAGCGGATCTGCTCAGTAAATACGCCATCGACGCCTCGACACCGGATGACCGATCCATAGCGGGCGAAGAAATGAATGGCTATGAGCAGATCACATGGATCAGCCTGCTTTTTCCTGCGGGTGTGCTGCAGAGTGCATAGACGGCTTTATGGAAGGCTGTCAATGAGGAGGTATTTCTAAAAACGATCCACTCGATATTTGTGTTGTTATTTGCACATAATTTCGCTATTCTGTTCTCAATAAAAACGAGGAGGGAAAGCTCATGCCCTGTATTCGACCCATTTCAGACCTGCGCAACAATGCCAATGAGATTTCTGATTTTTGCCGACAGACCCGGGAGCCGGTCTATATCACCCGGAACGGAACCGGGGACATGGTGGTGCTCAGCATGGAGGAATTTGAGCGGCAGCAAGCCCTCATCGACCTGTACGGAAAGCTGGCCGTGGCGGAGCAGAAGAGCAGTGCCGGTGCGGAGGGGGAAGACTTTCTGACTCTGGCCGAGGACCTGCGGAAGCGTGTCCATGGGAGCTTGTAAGGTCAAGATCTTCCCGCCGCCCAGCGCGACTTAGAACAGGCCATTGACTATCTGAACACCCTGTCACCCCAGGCGGCGATTCGTTACTACGATCTGCTGGTGTGCGAGATCGCCGGTCTTTCCAAAATGCCGGAATGCTGTCCCTGCCCCAAGGATCTGGCCTTGGCGGCCAAAGGATATAGATACTTGATCGTGAAGAATTATCTTGTGTTCTATGTGGTGGCCGGAGACACGGTGCAGATCCGCAGGACCCTGTACGCCCGCCGGGGCTATCGGGCACTGCTGTAAAGATGAATAGAGAACCCGGGACGCACTTGTCCCGGGTTTATTGCGAATATTTTTCTGCGGTAGTTTTTTGTTACCGGCTGGTTAAAAAAGCCTTTTTGATACTGCCTTATTCTCACCATAGGAACAGCACCGAACTTGGAGAATATCTCCGTGATCTCATCCGGTTACATTCCAAATTAAATGCTCCGGAGATTCTGCGATATTTGCTTATGCCAAGTCATAAAATCGTATTTCGTGTTTTTAGTCGCACTGGAAAATCAGCCATATCCGATCAAAGCGGCGGGCTGCCAGATCCTCTTTGGTAATATTGGGTTAATGCAAATGGCTGTTTTAATTTCGCCGGCAATCACGGTACTTAATGCCGAATCATCTCAATGCGCTCCACTTCACAAAATGTCCGCAATGAGCATCCGCCCGCTCGTGATTGCGGCTTGCGCGGCCGCTGTCGCCATAGCACGGGCCGCACAAATCATCCGTGTCATAAGTGACTGCGCTGCCGGCTCTGTTAACCTCCCGGCTCCCGCCCCAATATTCACAGGTGGCACATTTTTTCTGGTTATAGGAATAAGTATGTTCCATTTTAAACGCTCCTTTCGTCTGTTTTCATCAGTATAACACGGCTCTTTTGAAAACTTAAATTAAATTCCAGTTTTCTTAAAATTTTTTATTGGCTGATTACACCTGTAACAGTGGACGGTAATGTTTCTATGGACACTGTCGGGATCATTTTGCAACTCGCTCAAGCTCCTGCCACACCTTAACCATAGCATAGGTATCCAGCTCGCAGTACTTCAGCAGATTGTGCCGAGCCTTTGCCTGTTCCTCCGGGGGCATGAACTCAATTTTGGGGAAGATGTCCATGGCCTCGCCGCCATTGTGAACGCCTTCCAGATTGTGATAATCCAGGCTGGGATCATCGGGAAAAATAGCCGGCAGCACACTCTTGATGGAAAAAGAGCCGCCCATGGCTCGGTTATAGTAGTAGCCGGACTGAAACGGAACCAGCAGGTCAACGATGTTGTCTCGGATATTCAGAAGATGCTCCGCCAAATCGGGGAAAAGTGCCGCCAGCTCCCGGATCCTTGTGCACTCGAAGGCTTTGTTATACGCCGTTACGCAGGTGTTCATGGGGATATCCGCACACAACCGTTCGGCAAGAGCTCTTCTGGGGTCGGAACCGGATTCTGCCAGAAACTCCTTGTGCTTCAGCTCTCCCCCCTCGCACTCGATATAGTGCAGAGAATACTGAAACGGGATCTGCGCATAAGGCTTGGTGCCGACAAATTTTGGGATCACCGGCTGCATGGTTTCAAAATCCAGAAAATATAGTGGGTAGGAGAGACTGCCGAGAAAAAAACGGATATTCTCTTTTTCTATGTAAGTCCCCTTGTCCTGCAGCGCAAACTCGATCTGCCGGAGCTGCTTGTCGTTTGTGATAGCCGGGCAGCTGAGGAGATCCTCATAGGAAATGATCCCCTGCCGATAGAACTTGATCTTCTTAGAAAATTGCATCCGATAGAGGTCGAAAACAGACGGCTGTGGAAGGTGTCTGCTGCAGTATTTCCAAAAACTGCAGAGATAGGGCTTCTTGCAGCCGGCGAACAGGTCGATTTTCGGCTCATTCGGCGAAAGAAGCAGTCTTTCGGCAACGAGGAGATTTGTCTCAATCTTTTCCCACTCAACAGCCACGGCCTCCGCCACATCCGATACGGTGAAAAGCTTGTGGATGTCCAGTGTGCCGTCAAACACATAGTCGCCGTTCAGGCAGACGAGATAGACGGCGCTGACCTTGACCCCGCAGTTTTCCAGCACATATTTTTGGTAGGCAATGTCGGCAATATACACCGGCTTGTCATCAGAGTCCCCGCCGTGCTTGGAGGAGCTTTTCACTTCATAAATCGCCCATCCATCACCGTCTTTGCGCAGAATATCCACCGCACAGTAAAGACCGTTGTATTCGAAGGACGCTTCGCAGATAACAGGCGTTCCCTTCTCCATTTCACGGCGGGTGTTCTCCATCATTTTTTTGAGATCCGGATTTTCGCCGGTGTAGGCGGTAATGTCCACAAAATCCCCATATAGGCTTCTCGCCAGAGCCCCCACTTCGTTGCCGGCCTCCATGCGGGCGAGTACACTGCCATCCAACCGAGAGGTCTCTGGTTTGTATTTTCTCAGCCAGGCAATTTTCGGGCATTGCCACAGACCACAATATTTGGATTTTGACAAATATACCATCGCGTATCCCTCCGGAATATAAACAATATTCAGGTGATATATTTTGATGGTATCACGAAAAGCAGGAATTTTCAAGGATAACTGGGGAACTACAGGAGATCAATGTTGGGATGGGATGCTGTTTATATCGGAGGACTTGCAGTCTTCAGCGGACTATAGCTGGCGAGACAGCTCCGGCAGTTCAATGGGTGGGCATGAATGGATTATAGGAATATATTCGGTTTGTTCCCACTGCAAATTTTTTTAGGAATTGTGCTATATAAACATTTTGCAAAACATTTTAAAACGTTTTGCAACGAATCCTCCAAAGGAGATTAACATTATGGATATGTACTTTTCTGCAAGAATGCATTTAAGCTATTCCTGTCCCTCAAAGCGAAAAAGCATTAAAAGCCCATTGACGAACAGGCGTTCTATATGGTATAATCTTTACACTCTCATTAGAGAGCCACAACTGAATATCTGAAATGAAACACAAGGCAGCCGCCGAAAGAGATTGCGGCTGTGCCGCTCCTATCGCCGAGTCTGCCAGCGGAGCGGAAAAAGCAGACATTGAAGGTTTCTGAATACCAGAGCCGGTACATAGTTTCATCAAAGATATAGCGAGAGATCATCTCCCGCTGATTTGATGTGCTGTGTACTGGCTCTTTTTGTCGTTGTAGCCACCGTTCACAAAAAGTTTACAAAAATTCTTTCGTGCAAACGGCAAAAAAGTTCCCAGTTGATTATTGAGGGGGTTAATAAATGAGCCTTCTCGCTGCCTACCAATTGAGGGGCAAATTGAAAACTGAATGACCGTCCGAATGGGATATGATTCTGCCACGACCTCCCCGATGGGGGCAAGCAGAACAACGCTGCGGTGAGATTCCGGGGCAGGCACAGAAAAACGACATTCGGAGAAAACGGCAAACAATCCGCAAATTTTTCAAGAAACAGTTCCGTTTTACACCCGTGATTTCTCCTATTTGTGGGGAAAGCTACTTTACGGTCAAGACCGCGGATTTTCGCAGAGTTCCTTTTGCAGAAACGCTGGACGGCCTCCGCATCGTCTGCGGCGTTTCTATTAGAAAATCCGTGAATTCTGCCGGCCTTGAACGGGGCTTTTTCCGGCAAAAACAGGCCTTTTACAAATGCGATCCGAAATGAGGTGAAATTCAAAATGATTACAGGAATCAAGAAGAAAAACAAGCTGACCGAGATCTGGTTCGACGAAACCGGCAGCGCAGTCAACATCCGTACTTACAACACCGACCTGAAAAATCGATTGGCGGCCTATGCGGTAAAATATCCCGCCCACTGCCGCCTGACGGACGATGACGAGTGCGGCTGCCTGACCTTCGAGATAGACCGCCGACGATTCTCCGTCCGGCTGACCGCTCCCTATTCCGAGGACAGGCGAAGCAAAGCCAAGGAGACGATGACTGCCATTAATCGGCGAAGACAGAAGGATAATTTCAAGAAGCTGCTATGACCGAGAGTTGCCGTCCACAGGAATAACGAGCATCGGATTGTGGCCCCCACAATCCGGATCCGCAGCCTTGCGGCATGCGGACTTCACTCAGGGGCACGCCCCTGAATACCCCTACTAAAGAATGGAGATGACAAAATGAAAGAAGAAAAAGTACGTATCAGAGTACGCCTGACCGAAGAAGAAAAAGAGAAATTAGAACGAAATAGCGCCCTGTGTGGACTGACCCAAAGTGAATATGTCCGCCAGCTTTGCCGGGGTATTCACCCGAAGCCAAAACCGCCGGATGTATTCTGGGAGCTGATGGAGGAGTTATACGAGGCTCATTCCGACCTGAAAGAATGTGCCAAGTACGAGCCGTCCGCCCTGAAACTCTGTGCCGAGATCGAACGGCTGGTACTGGACTTACAGGAGGCGATTTAATGGCAACGACATCTCTTTGGCACATCAAAGGCCGCTTGAAGGACCTCATTGACTATGTGGAGAACCCGGAAAAGACGGCGGTGAAAACGCCGGAGTTACAAGACCTCTATAATGTGATTTCCTATGTCCAGCGCCCGGAGGCTACGCAGAAGGGCGAGTATGTCACCGCCCTCAACTGCCTGAAGGAAACCGCGCTACGGCAGATGATTTTAACCAAGAAGCGTTACGGTAAGACAGATGGCTATATCGCTTGGCATGGGTATCAGAGCTTCAAGCCGGAGGAGGTCACGCCGCAGCTCGCCCACGAGATTGGCGTGAAGCTGGCAAAGGAAATGTGGGGCGACCGCTTTGAGATCATCGTCACCACCCATCTCGACAAGGAGCATCTACACTGCCACTTCTGCTTCAACTCCGTGTCCTTTCGGGATGGCGGCAAGTATAACTATTCCAAAACAGAGCAACTGCGTTTGCGAGAAGCCTCAGACCGGCTGTGCCGGGAGTATGGATTGTCCGTCATTGAAAAGCCCCGCAAAGCTCCCTCCCGTCCGGTATGGCTGGATGAGAAAAACGGCAAGCCTACCCGCTACAATATCTACCGTGCCGATGTGCAGGAGGCGATGGACTTCAGCCGCACACCCTACTATATGGAGGACTATCTGCGGCGCAAAGGGTATGTGACCGACTTCACGGGCAAGCACTGGAAGATCCGCTTGCCCCAGTATGAGCATTTCACAAGGCTGGACACGCTGGATGAACGGTGGACACCGGAGAATATCCGCCTCGGACGATATGCTTCTTTCGGCAATCGTAGGGCGTATATCAGCTACCCACCCCAAATGCCGCAGGAGCTTTCGGATTGGCTCCGCCCGTTCCATAAGACCAGTCATATCTACAAGCAGTATCTGCACTACTGCTATCTGCTGGGGTACTTACCGAAGCACACCGACTATAAGCCAACCAGTCCGTATCTGAAGGAGGACTTGCGAAAGCTGGACGAGCTGTCCCAGCAGGTGCGGTATATGGGCAAATACGGCATTGAAACCTTTGACGATCTGTACGCAGACCGGGAGAAGCTCCAGCGGGATATGGATGCCCTCATTGTCCGCCGCACCAAGCTGCAAAACAGGATACGCCGTGCTGCACCGGCCGAAAAGGAAAACCTGCGGCAGGAAAAGGCGGGTGTGACAGAGCAGATCAGCGCTTTGCGAAAGCAGCTGAAGCTGAATAAGGCCATAGAGGTGCGTTCCGCCAAAATACAGGAAAAGACGGATTTATACTTTGCCAATGAAATCCGTGCGAAAGAAGCACAGCAGCAAAAGAAAACACAAAGAAGGGAGCGTGATGCACGATGAAGGACAGAAATAACGAAATCTATGCGCAGATTGACCGTATTACAGACCATCTTGCAGCGATGACGAAGCAGGATCGCATCGCTTGGTTTCGGCGGAGTGCCTATGTGCAGCCGCTGAATTTCATCAGAGAAATTGACGGTACGGTATATGCCGTAAGAGCCTTTTTCAGCGAGAATGCACGGGAGAACATCACGGAAAAGGTACAGCGCATCATCCTGAAAAGCGATGATAATAACAAAGAGATTTGAAGCTACCACATTAAAGCGTTGAAGTTTGCAGCCGGGTATGGTAGAATAAGCACACCTACAAATTCAATCATATCCGGCTGTGGAAAGGAGAACTATGACAAAACAACCGGATAAAATTACAGCCCTGTACTGCCGCCTGTCCCGTGACGATGAGCAGGACGGTCTGTCAGGATCAATCAAAAATCAGCAGGCTATTTTAGAGAAATATGCTCAGGAAAACGGCTTCAAAAACACCCGTGTGTTCATTGACGACGGCTGGTCTGGCACAAATTTTGCAAGACCGGCGTTCACGGAAATTATGGAGCTGGCGGAAAAAGGACGCATCGGCACCTTGATTGTGAAGGATCATTCCCGCTTGGGGCGTAACCGCCTCATCGTGGGACAGCTTCTGGAAGAGGGCTTCGACAGTCTCGGCGTTCGCTATATTGCCATTATGGACAACATTGACACCGCCAAGGGCATCAGCGACCTTGTCCCGATGCAGGACTTATTCAATGAGTGGCACGCTAAGAACACCAGCCAGAAGGTACGCAATGTGTTCAAGAGCAAGGGAATGTCCGGCGCACCGCTGACCACCAATCCGCCCTACGGGTATCTGAAAGACCCGGAGAGCAAGAACGGGTGGATGATGGATGAAGCTGCGGCAAAGATCGTGCGGCAGATTTTCGCTTGGTGTGTGGACGGCCTCGGTCCTACGCAGATCGCCAAACGGCTGAAGGCTGCCAAGGTGCCGACACCTACCGAGCATTGGGGCAATATCGGCCGGAATTGCAGCAAGCCGCCTGCTGTGCCCTACAACTGGTGTTCTGCCACCGTGGCGGATATACTCGGCAAGCAGGAGTACTGCGGCGATACAGTAAACTTCCGCAGCACCACTAAGTCCTTCAAGAACAAAAAGAAAATCGAGCGTCCGCCGGAGGAATGGCAAACCTTCAAGGATACCCATCCTGCCATCATCGACCGGGAAACCTTCGCCTTGGTGCAGGAGCTTCGCAAGCACCGCCGCAGACCCACCAAAAGCGGCATCGTCAGCCCCTTTTCGGGCCTACTCTACTGCGCCGACTGTGGAGAGAAGCTGTATTACAGTGTCACAGGCAGCTACAAACGGGAGCAGGCGTACTTCTTCTGCTCCTCCTACCGCAAGAACTCTGAGGTCTGCTCTGCCCACTATATCCGTGAGAAAGTGGTGGAGCAAATCGTCTTAGAGAGTATGCAGCGCATTCTCTTAAATGTGCAGGTGTTTGAAAAGGAGTTTGCCCGCAAGCAGATGGACTGCTACACGGAGGACAAGAAGAAGCTGCTTGCCGCCAAGCACCGGGAGCTGGGCAAAGTGAAGAAACGCATTGCGGAGATCGATACCCTGATTCAGAAGATCTACGAGGACAACGCCAGTGGAAAGCTGTCTGACGAGCGCTATGCCACCTTGTCCCTGTCCTATGAGGAGGAGCAGAAAACGCTGAAAGCAGCCGTTCCGGAGATGCAGGCCTATCTGGAAGCCGAAACGGATAAGACCGAGAGCTTGCAGCGGTTCATTCAGAAAGTCAAACAAGTCACAGAGCTGAAGGCCCTGACCCCGGAGCTGATCCACGAGTTTGTGGATAAAATCGTGGTGTATGCGCCCAGATACCTTGACGGCAAGCGAGTGCAGCTTTTGGACATCTATTACAGCGGCGTGGGCATTCTCCACGAGCTGACCCCGGAGGAAATGGAAGAAGCCTTCCAGCACCACCTCGCCCAGCGTAACAAAGAGAAAACGGCGTAACCGCAAGGGTTACACCGTTTCCGAAAACTTATTAACCTGAGATACAAGAGCCGCCCTGGGGCACCTTCCTTACGGAGGGTGCCCCGACGGCGGCTTCTTTGGCGGAACAAAAAGAAGGAAAACGTAAAGGTAGAAAGCAAATGAAAAGGGGAAAATGCGATTACTTGTGATCCACGGAGTACATATGCTCAATGAGGCACAGGATCTTATCGGAATAGCCGATCTCGTTATCATACCAGGAGACCACCTTCACAAAGGTGTCGGTCAGGGCGATACCGGCCTTGGCGTCGAAGATAGAGGTGTGGGTGTCGCCCAGGAAGTCGGAGGAAACCACAGCCTCGTCGGTATAATCCAGAATACCCTTCAGCTCACCCTCGGAGGCCTTCTTCATGGCGGCGCAGATCTCGTCGTAGGTGGCAGGCTTCTCCAGATTCACGGTCAGATCCACCACGGAGACATCCAGCGTGGGGACACGCATGGACATACCGGTGAGCTTGCCGTTCAGGCTGGGAATGACCTTGCCCACGGCCTTGGCAGCGCCGGTGGAGCTGGGGATGATATTGCCGGAGGCGGCACGGCCGCCACGCCAGTCCTTCACGGACACGCCGTCCACCGTTTTCTGGGTGGCGGTGGTGGAGTGAACGGTGGTCATCAGGCCGTCGGCAATGCCGAAGTTATCGTGCAGGACCTTGGCCACGGGAGCCAGACAGTTGGTGGTGCAGCTGGCGTTGGAGACGAAGGTCATGTCGGAGGTGTAGGTGTCCTGATTGACGCCCATGACGAACATGGGGGTATCATCCTTGGAGGGGGCGGACATCACCACGTGCTTGGCACCGGCGGCGATGTGGCCGGCGGCCTTCTCCTTGGTCAGGAACAGGCCCGTGGACTCGATGACGTACTCGGCGCCGATCTCCTTCCAGGGCAGGTTGGCAGGGTCACGCTCAGCGTACACGGGGATACTGCGGCCATTGACGATAATGCCCTTGTCGCTGGAGGACACGTCGGCCTGGAACCGGCCGTGCATGGTGTCGTACTTCAGCATATATGCCAGATAGTCGGCAGGGCAAAGGTCGTTGATGCCCACGATCTCGATCTCCGGGTGCTGCAGGCTGCAGCGCAGGACCATACGGCCGATCCGGCCAAATCCATTGATACCAACTTTAATGCTCATCACGAAAACTTCCTCTCTAACGGAATATATCAAACATATGGTATGTTTAGTATTATATGCACCTGCCGCAAAAAAATCAAGCCTTTTTTCATAAAATTTTTTTCTTTTTTCAAATCCGGGGATATGCCTTGTTTTTCAACAGGAACCCTGCTATAATGTGTTGAATTTCACCACTGCCGCTGCGCTGGAGAAAGTTGGCGGGGATACTGCCCCCCGTTTCCCGGCATGGTAAAGAGGAAGGGGGCGATGGCCGTGGAGCATCAAGAGGACAGCCAAATTCTGCTGGAGCAGATCATGCCGCAGATCGCGGCGCAGCTGCGGGGGGCCATGGGCAACATCCATACGGCGCTGACCCGGCTGGTGCCGGAGGAGATGCCGGAGGGCGAAGGCTCCACCGGGCAGAGCGCCGCCATCCTGTGCCAGAGCTACTACCGGCTGCTGCGGCTGGTGAACAATCTCTCCGCCGCCCCCCTGATCTCTCAAACAGAGCCGCTGGAGACGAAGAATGTGGAGCTGGTGGCGTGGCTGACGGAACTGATGCACTACGCCCAGCCGCTGGTGGCCCATGCCGGGGTGAGGCTGACCCTGCGGTGCAGCCTGACGACCCATGTGGCGGCCATCCACCCCAGCTATCTGGAGCGGCTGTTGTGGAATCTGCTGTCCAATGCGGTGAAGTACACGCCCTCTGGCGGCGAGGTCACGGTGACGCTGCGGGCCGTAGCGGGACAAGTGCTGCTGACGGTGGCAGACAGCGGCGTGGGCATCCCCCCGGAGCAGCAGGCGCACCTCTTCGACGGCTATCTGGAGAAGCTGCGGATGCCGCCTCCCCCACAGGGTCTGGGGCTGGGCCTGCCCCTGTGTCAGGCCATTGCCCGTGGTCACGGCGGGCGGCTGCTGTTACAGTCCGGCCCGGAGGGTACCACCGTAACGGTGTCGCTGCCGGATCGGCGCTGCACCAAAACAGTGTTGCAGGAGCCGCCCTTCGCCTACGGCGGCGGCTTTCATCCGGTGCTGCTGGGGCTGGCGGATGCGCTGCCCTATACGGCCTTCACCCGGAAAAATCTGGACTGACGGCCCCACATATGATATTAGGATCCCCGCTTTGGCGGGAAAGGATACACGAGGAAACGGTGCATGGAGAAAAAACGAGTTCTGGTGGCCATGTCCGGCGGAGTGGACAGCTCGGCGGCGGCGCTTCTATTGCAGCAGCAGGGCTACGCCTGCGACGGGGCCATGCTGAAGCTGTACAGCGGCGAGGTGGAGGGTACCTGCTGCTCCGCCGACGATGCCGACGATGCCCGCAGCGTGGCCTATCGGTTGGGGATGAAGTTCTATGTATTCAATGAGACGGAACGGTTTGCACGGGACGTCATGGACCACTTCGTGGCGGAATACTGCGCCGGCCACACCCCCAATCCCTGCATCGACTGCAACCGGTGCCTGAAGTTCGGAGCGCTGCTGGAGCGGGCGCTGGTGCTGGGCTACGACTATCTGGCTACGGGCCACTATGCCCGTGTGGGCTACGATCCGGAGACGGGGCTGTACCGTCTGCTGCGGGGCCGGGACCGGCGGAAGGATCAGAGCTATGTGCTGTATCAGTTGACGCAGCACCAGCTGTCGCACCTGCTGCTGCCGGTGGGGGAGTTCGACAAGCCCGCCATCCGGGAGAGCGCCCGTGAGGCGGGGCTGCTGAACGCCGACAAGGCGGACAGTCAGGATATCTGTTTTGTGCCGGACGGGGACTACGGCCGCTTCCTGCGGGAGTATGGTCATGTGGAGATGACGCCCGGTGACTTCGTGGACCGGGAGGGGCGGGTACTGGGCCGCCACAAGGGTCTCCCCTGCTACACCACCGGCCAGCGGAAGGGGCTGGGCGTCAGCGCTGGGAGACACGTCTATGTGGTGCGGAAGAACGCTGCCGACAACACCATCCTGCTGGGGGACAACGAGGAGCTCTATGCACGGGAGCTGACGGCCTGCCGGGTGAACTGGATCTCCGGCACGGCGCCGACGGAGCCTGTCGCCGTCACCGCCAAGACCCGGTACAGCCAGAAGGAGGCCGAGGCCACCGTGGAGCCGCTGGAGGACGGCCGGGTGCGGGTCACCTTTGCCCAGCCCCAGCGGGCCGTCACCGCGGGACAGGCGGTGGTGTTCTACGACGATGAGGCAGTGGTGGGCGGCGGCACCATCTGCGGCCGGTGAGCCATAAAAAGGGCGCCGCATCTGCGGCGCCTGTCAGGCATTATCGTTCACTGATGATCCAGCTGTCCTGAAAGATCAGGTCATCCACATCCCCGCCGCTGATCGTCTGGTGTCTCATCATTTTATTTCCTCCTTTGCATTTGGGTTCTCAGCCAGTATATGCGCCTCCGGGCGGAAAATTGCACGGAAACGGGCACCTGTCTGGACTTTTTGCAACGGGAGTTGTCGAAAAAATTTGAAAGGTTTTCCTTGCCCGTGCTTGACAATGACTGGAGAGTATGGTATTCTAATCATTGCCGACAGCTGCCGGTGTGGTGGAATTGGTAGACACAGGGGACTTAAAATCCCCCGGTAGC
>OLVZ01000421.1_pt1 | contig 42413 bp, 56 predicted proteins | sample 1673341 | NCBI WGS metagenome assembly OLVZ01 (sample SAMEA3178944, study PRJEB25190) | human gut metagenome | biome: human gut; feature: human-associated habitat; material: faeces | place: Austria | collected 2013 | reverse complement strand
AAGTTAAATGTTCTTTTGCTTTCCGTAGAATCTTTTTCCTGCTTCCAAGTTCTCTCGATATTGGCAGCCCTTTGCATACAGTTGATAGGCATGCAGGCATTTTCCGGCATCGGAGCAGGCTTCATATTGCGAGCAACATCCGAACACTTCTGTTGGTTTATATTGCTGCAAGGCAATCACAAACGCTTCTTTTGCAAATGTTAAAAGAGCATCTGGAGAAGAATCCGTAACCTTTGCCCAGCCACTGGATTTTATAACCGTTGTATAATCTGGCTTTGATGGAAGCTGCTCAAAAAGTTTATCGCTCATAAAAAGCCGTACAACACTTTTCGCACTGAAATCAACCGTTCCAAATCGAATCGGATCTGCATGGAAAACATGATGTACGGTGTCTTCTAATCCAATATTCATCGTGGATTTTTTACTATCTGCTCCCTTTGGGGTTGTCAGGTTTTCAAAAAAGAATTCTTTTCCTGTAAATCCAGCGTTGATTAGCTGCTCTTCTGCAAATTCCTGCATCGCCGCCTGAAATCGTAAAATTTCTTCTTTACACATGTGCAAGCATCTCCTCTTCTTTCAAAATTTGTATCGAAGCCCCTTTTTCCTGCAATTCCAATGCTCGTTTTACCTTGCCGCCATAATTTCCGCAGCTCCAGTTTTCATTTCCGTTTCCGCCAACAATCAAATAATCTAAAGACTTCACAACATTTTTCTTGATGATAGCACCCTTTTTCTGCAATCGCTTTTCTGCTTCTGCTTTCGTTGCAAACTGTGTAAATTCTCCGGAGAGGCAAACGCTTTTTCCGCAAAAATCAATTTCCGCTTCTTTTTCAGAGAAACTTTCCACGGGGTCTGTCACCGCACAAAAGATTTCCAGCAAGTGATCCAATTCGCATTGTTCTAATACACCATCTTCCAATGCCTGCTCCAGTTCCTGAAAAACAATGTCAAACGGAAAGCAGCCTCGAAGCTGTTGATGGTCACTTACCCATTGCTGTAAATCATAAATTTCATCTTTGGTCAGCTGTTGGTCAAAAGTCATTTCCTGCAAGAGGGCTTGTAATTCATTCAGGCTCTGCGTCGTTTCTGAGAAACGGAGTTTTCTTCTTTCTGAGCGTTCCTGTTTCTGTCGAGCAAGAATTCCGGAATAAAGCGGCTTTAGCTTTTGATAGCATTCATGGGTCGCTTTGCAGTCGGCAAGAGCACGATGCTGCCGCTCATTTATAACACCAAAATATTCCTGCAAAGTATCCAGTCGATAATTTGGCAAGTTCAATTCGCAGCGTTTGGCATAATGCAGCGTATCCAGACAATCATTCTGAATCTTTTTCCCGAACAATCCCTCAGCAGCATCATAAAGAATATTTACATCAAAGGAAACAATGTTGTGTCCCAATAGAACATCATCTCCTAAAAATTCCAGAAAGGCTGGCAAGCACTCTTTTAATGTTGGAGCATCTTTCACCATGCTGTTTGTGATGCCAGTAATTTGTGTAACTTGAAAAGGAATTTTCTCTTCCGGATTGACAAGCGTGCTGAAAGTTTCACAGATTTCGTTATTCCGAACTCGAATCGCAGAGAGTTCAATCACGGAGCAGGTCGTTACATAAACATCCGTTGTTTCCAAGTCAATTACAACATAATCGGATAGGCTTTCATAAATAGTTGCTCCCTTTTCACGATTCGTCGACAAGGCTTTCATCTTCTTTCTTTTTGTTTTCATCTAAGTATTGATACATCACAGTCAGCAGCTCTGTTCTTTTCCGAATCGGTAATTCTTTCAAAATTCGGATAACTTCCTGTTCCAGTTCATCTGGCTCTGATCCGGAAGCTGCTTTTCCAATTACGACAGGATTGTTCTGACAACAGTCCCCTAAAACGATGTGATTCCCACTGTTTAAATTCAGAGGGAGGACGTTCGGGTTGTCTGTTCTTCCTAATAGGTAATCGACAGAGCAATTTAAACAGTCCGCAATCCTCGCCAAGCTGTCTGAAGCAATCATTTTTCCATGAAGCATATGCGAAAAGGTATTAGACCCTAAATCACAACTTTCCAAAATTGATTTCATTGTTATTTCTCTTGTGCGAGCAATATCTTTTATTCTTCCCGCCATATTTGGCGAAGTATACAAATTTTCTTGGTGCATTTTGTTCACTCCTACAAAAATATCTCTATCTGGCGATTTCAATCTTGACAATCGCCAGATATGGCGTTATACTATACTCAGTTCAAAACCCCGATGGGGATTCTCGAACGATGACAAGGTTGAAATATCCTGCACAATGCCAAAAGCCGTATAGTCTTAGATACACCTACTTTGATTATACGGCTTTTTGCACAGATTGTCAATCACTAAGTGTTTAATAATACAAAGTGATAATATTTCATAACCAAAAAGAAAAGGAGGTGATTTTATGATGTTTCCAGCAATCCTGAAAGAGCTGAGGGAACGTAACAAAATCTCACAGGCGGCACTTGCCAGACAGGTGGGAATTTCACAGTCCCTGATTGCTCAATTTGAAACAGGGGAGAAAGTGCCGAACGCTTATGTGCTGCTCCGCATTGCCACCTATTTTCACACAACTTGCGAGGAACTGATTGGAGAAGTGGAGGAAGAACAAACCACTTCAACGCCATTTCTGCCGCAAGAAACATTCCTGCTTGCCCTGAAAAACAAAAAACCGCCAAAAACGGCGGTCGTGATGTTTGAAACAGGGGATGTCTACCAACTGGAAAAACGCCCTGCTGGATGGGTGTCCAAATCGTAACAACTGCTTTTGCCGCTGAGCATCATCAACGGCAAATCCATTTCATAAGGAGCACACATGAAACGAAAATTGTCAAAAAAGCAGCAGAAATGGGAGGATACCGTCAAAGACTATGCAACCGCTCTGTTCATCATACGGCATGGTTACACCCCAACGGATGCAGAGATTCAGGAACTGCTGACAACCCCAGAGTTTCGGATTCTGCTATTCAGTCAGCTGTTTTATCGGCAGCCACAAAACAAATTCGACTATCTGGCATGGAAACAAGGAGGTTAAAATGAAAAACGGATTTCAAATTCTTTATGACTGGATGGTGTCAGACTTGCACCTCAAAGGTTCCAGTGTGCAAGTGTTTGCAATCATCTACGGGTTTACTCGAAATGGGCAAACCTGCGAGGGCAGCCTACAGTTTTTCGCTGACAAAACAGGCTGCACCAAACAAACAGTGCTAAACCTTTTAAAGAAATTAGAGGAAAAGCACTACATCCGCAAAGAGCAAATTCGAGCAAAGGACGGCGGTGTCCGGAATCACTACACCGCCGCTCCGGAGATTCTGAACCGCTATGACAGCCCCAAACAGGATGTTGAAACTGTGGAAAACGCAGTCGAAAACCCAGACTCCGGGTCTTATTTTTTTACCCCCGGCGTCAAAAAATTAGAATGCCCCCGGTCAAAATTTTTGAACGCCCCCAGTCAAAAAATTAGACCCAATAGTATAGATAGAAATATCACGCAGAAGGATAGAGGAGAGCATGGCGGCAAGCCGCTCCGCCCACAAGCAGAACGCTTTGTCTTTGGTGCTTGCCAGAACGTGTTTCTAACAGCGGATGAATACAATCAGCTAAAAGCAACTTACGGCGAACAGCTCGACATCACCTTAACCAGCTTTAGTTGCTGGATGGCAGAACAACACCGCAGCTATCAGAATCATTTTGCAATGCTCACAAAATGGTGCATGCAAGACCAGCAGCGTTCTGCTCCGAAAAAACATACTCGCACAACGGCTACGACGGATTGGCTGGCAGAAAACGGAGCATTCTTAGAGTGCCTCTCCCAGACCGTTCCCACACTGGAAATAGAAAAATCCGCCCCCAAAGGACAAGCCCTCAGCGGCGGATCTCTCCCAGTATACAACAAAGCTGCATACCAACAATCGCAACCCTATCATAACACATTCCTGCCCATTTGTCAAGGGGGTGACAGCAATGTTTGACGAAAACCTGTTTAAGCTGGCATTGCTTTACAGCATCCCGCTTGTATGCTATGGGTTCTATCAGCATAAGTGTCGGCAGGCTGCCAGACAAAAGGCTGCGGAGCAGGCAACCCGTCCAGCGTTTCGCTATCAGCAAATACAAGCACAGTTGGATGCCGTGCAGCAGAAACGAGAACGCATTGAAGAACTGAATCGCCTGATTACCAATCTCAAGGTTGCAGCAGAGAACCCCAGCGACTGGGAAACGGTTGCCATCTCCTATCTGGACGAAACCGGACATCAACGCACCGTTTCCAGCTCAGTCGGCAACCGGACAGAAACCCTCGTACAGTTTGCCGCTCAGGAACGAGATGCCCTCATCACTTCCCTGCAAGCCGATTTGCGGCAATTACAGGGACAGGCAGGACAAACCGACAGACAAAACGGGGACAAAACGAACAGGGGAGCGGATGCCGAAACCGCTTGTATACGGGAGATGATGCAGCATGCTGGACTTTAAAGCACAGGATGTCAAGTACTGTCAATGCTGTGGGCAGTATCTCGGCAGCCGGAAAGAACTGGGCGATGCCGTATTTAATCCCCTCAAATACTGTCCGACCTGCAAAAAAGAAGTCCACCGGGAACAGAAAGCTGCCTACCGCAAACGCTGCAAACAAGTGGAACAGCTGAACACGCTCCGGCAGGAACAGGCGGAAGCCTCCGCTCTGTATGAAGAACTGCACGAAAGACGGGTCTATAAAGGCTTGCAGTCCAAAGAAACCCGCCTGCTCCGGGAACGAATCCTGCAACTGGAACAGTGCAACCGGAAATTGCTGCGGTACATACAAACATTAGAGGAGTGAAAACAAGTGCAGACCTATCAAGTTTATGTGATTGTGTTCGGACAGCAGATGACAACCGAAATCGAAGCAGAATCCGAACAAGACCTGCTGCAACAAGTACAACAGCAGGCAAAAGAAACCTTACAAGCTGAACCATCTGACATCGAATTGGTCACTTGGTCACGCAAATAACAGGAGGATTACACCATGGCTACAACCATCGCAATCGCAAATCAAAAGGGTGGTGTTGGAAAGACGACCACCGCTTATAATCTCGCTGCGGCATTCGCTGCCAACGGCAAACGGGTCTTGCTGGTAGACTGCGACCCACAGGGCAACTGCTCGGAATACGCTGGCTTTCGGGAGGAAGACGCTGCCGGAATGGGTACGCTGGAACTTCGTATCCAAGAGGTCATTCAGAATGTGCCAACTGCCAGCTTGGACGTGGGACACTGTGCCGCCATTTCCGTGGACTTTATTCCGGCTACGCTGGAACTGGCAACCACAGAACTTTCCATGCAACACGCTCTCTCCAGAGAAACCCTGCTAAGACGAGTCTTAGAACCCTTTCAGACAAGCTATGACATCCTGATTCTGGACTGCCTGCCGTCTTTGGGCGTGTTGCTGCTGAATGCTCTGACAGCTGCCGACTTGCTGTTGATTCCTGTTCAGGTGCAGAAGTTCGCCGTGTCTGGGCTAACCGCTCTGCTGGATGTTGTCCGGCAAGTACGAGCAACCGTCAACTTGGATTTAAGCGTTGCCGGCATCCTGCCGACGATGGTCAATCATACGTTGGTCAGCCGCAACAACCTGCAAACCCTCTATGACCGCTATGGCAATTTGGTGCTAAATACACAGATTCATCACGGTGTCATGGCAGCTCGCAGCGTGGAAGAACAAGTTGCCATTCCTGCCACCTGTAAGCTGGGGGAAGAATACCGCCAGCTTGCGGAAGAATTGCAAAAGTGGGGGGTGTGAGAAATGGCGTTTGATTTGACTGGAATGCTCGGCAGCAGCGAAAACCAAGTGCAGCAAATCCCAGTGGAACGTCTTGTGCCTTATTATAAGCACCCGTTTCAACTCTATCAGGGCGAACGCCTGCAAGATATGGTGGATTCCATTCAGAAGAACGGCATTCTTGTGCCACTGGTCGTTCGTCCCTGCATGGGCGACTATGAAATTTTGGTCGGACACAACCGCTGGAATGCTGCAAAACTTGCCGGACTTTCTGCCGTTCCGGCAATCGTCAAAAGCAATCTCTCAGAAGAAGAAGCGGAAATGTATGTCATCGAATCCAACCTCATGCAGCGAGGATTCGATAACCTCAAAATCAGCGAACAAGCGGCAGTCGTTGCCCTGCGGCGGAATCAGATGTTCTCTCAGGGGAAGCGAAACGACATCATCCGAGAATTGCAGGAACTGGAACAGCCCAGCCGCAAACCGCTCACGGCGGACAAGGTGGGCAGTGAATACGGGCTGAGTCGCAATTCTGTCACCCGTTTGGTGCGGATTGATTCCCTGCATCCGGAGATGAAAAAATGGGTGGATGCTGGGCTTTCGATGCGTGCCGGTGTGGAGCTGTCGTTCCTGCCGATGGAGGGGCAAACCTTACTGGCGGAAACCCTGCTGGAAAAGCTGCCGTACATCGACACGGATTCCGCTCCGCTCCGGAAGCTGCTGACAGAAAAACGGGCAAAGGCTCTGCGGCAGGCATTCGCCAGCGGTCAGATTTGCGATAAGGCATCCCTTGAAGCGGTGCTGCAACAGCCTGCAAAGACAAAGCCTGCTCCTGTTTCGATGCCGGAGGAAATACAGAACAGCTTGCAGCGGCTGAATCAGAAAACCATATCCGACTTCGAGCGAGCCATTGCCCGTGGGGAGTGGGAGAACATGGAGGGGCAGCTTGGCAGGGCTGCCATGCTCCAGCTGGTACAGTATGCGATGCAGTGCCGACATCCAGAGGCGGCAACTGGCTGACCCACACGCCCGAACTTCTGCCCCAGTGGGGTAGAAGTTGCTGGGCTGGGATTTTGACACTTTTCCCCCAAATGCAACAAAAAGTGTAACATTTCTGTAAAGGATTCGGGGGACTTGTACGTTTGCGTACAAGTTTTTCCCGAAAATCGCTGTATAGTGAAAGGGGTTGTTGGAAGAAACCATGTTCTGGTGGATTTGTATTGTCCTGTCGGAGGGTGTGCTGGCTGCCTGTGGGGCAAAGTTCCTGCGGTGGCTGCTCCGGCAGAGAAAACAGAAAGAAGAGAAACACACATGACAAAACAAGTAAAAGGAAAAAGCAAGGCGGATTTCATAGAGCATTGCAGGAATTTAAAGGAGGAAACAGCGTGAATCAATTTGTTAAGCACCTAAAACGCTGTGCAGTTTGTGGATCAATACCAAAAATTCACTATGTGTATGAGCATGGACATCATTACAAGCTGTTCTGCTCCAAGAACGCCGTACATAACAGTACCGGCGAATGGTTTTCGAATAAATATCAGGCTTGTTTAGACTGGAATGCTCGGCAGCAAGTGCGAAAAGTTGCAAAACAAAAGGAAAATCTGCAATTGCTACATAGCAAGCGTTCGTTATTATTTAGAGGGCAGCAAAGAAGAAAAGGAGAAAAGGTTCGTTTAGACGGTTCGCCCATGGAAAGCAGTTGGTTTTATGGTAGCGGTGTTCTGCAAGGAAAGGGAGACTTTTCTGTAATCTATCAAACCGAACCGAATTTTGATAAACACGCTGTATATACTGACACGATTGGACAGTATACGGATGCAATTGACAGAAACGGCAATCAGATTTTTGAGGGAGACATTCTTCAAAATGTGGAAACAAAAGAAATCGTGGTTGCGAAATGGTCTCCAGAGCATTCAAGCTTTCTGTTGCACAATATCACCAAAAATGTAATCGGTTACATGCAAGGCTTAGCATTGCTGGAAGTGGTCGGTAATATTTACGACAACCCGGAATTTCTGGAAAACAATTGAAAAGAAAAGGAGTAATTGGAAATGAGCGATGAAACATTAGAACTGTTATGGTCAATGCTTACGAACGAGCAACTTTTGGAACTGCGGGAAAAAGGTGCAATGGATGATCGCACAATGGCATCTTTCAAGACTGAATTGTTTAAGCGGTGTTTGATTCAATTTGATGAAACAGCGGATGCCGTGGCAAGGGCAGTCATGGCGGCATTTATGGATGGATTGACAGAATAAAAATTGAAAATGCGGAAGTATACAGCTGACAAAAGGAGTAAACAGAATGAAAATTGAAATTGGAAAACAGTACAAGGTACATGGCAGCGAGGAAGACGGAAACGTGATTAAAATCACAGAAAAGAAAAACGAGTTGTGCCGCTACGAAACGATTTCAGGAAAGAAACCGTTCGTGGATCAGTTTGAATGTGATTCTTTGTTTGCAAGGTTGCTGACCCCCTGCAGCGAGGAAACAAAGATTGTCATTCTGCGAAAAGGGAATACCGTCACGGCAACACAATACGTGAATACAGAAAAAGTACATACGGGCGTTGCAACGTGCAGCCCAGACGACCCCTTTGATTTTGCCTTTGGTGCAAAGCTGGCTCTGGAACGGCTGCTGGAAAAACCGTTTGACTGGGAGAAGTTTATTGCCGGAGCGGTATGGGTTCAGGTCAACCGCACCAACATAGATGATTTTTTGCGTGCTTGCGAGGAACAGCATCTGACCTATGCCTCTGGAGAGCGTCCCACAAAGCGGAATGTATTTCGTGATTTGCAGCAGGCTGGAGATCGCGGCAAGGCACTGTTTGGATTGCTGGGCTTGACACTGGAAGAACACGTCTGGTTTTTGATACACAATGGAAGATTGATGTGGAACAATCGAAAGCCCACGGGAGAAATTTTTGAATGGGAGCAGACAGAATGAACGACTGCGAAACCTGTAAATATGCAAACCGTTCCAAACATACAAGGGTTATCCGGACATCAAATGCTGTTATCACGCAGCAAGGCGGCATTGTTTGCGAGCATACAGGAAAGAAAACGATGCAGATAACAGATGAAGGCATCCGCTGTTCTGGATTCTGCCCGAGCGAGGAAACAAAAAAGCCCCTATACCTGTGCGACCCACAGAAAAATACTGCGTGTCCAAAAGGAATCTGTCAGATGCCGAACGGCTGTTTCTTCACAACAAAGAAGGAATTTGCAAAGGACGAGAAAAGCCAATAACCAATCCGCTGACCTATCGGCGATACGGGGAGAAAGAGGTAATACATGAGTAGTTTTTATAGCAGAGCAGATGAACCTGAAAATGGCGATTATGCTACTACCGAAAGATATGGTAATGTGATATTGATCGGTAGACTTAGCCTTACTTATGTCATTGATGAAATATTTTGGGTAGTGGAACTTGATGACGGTGAGCTTAAGATTGTTCGTGAAAGCGAACTCGAAAATGTTGGATATTACGGTGAGTAGAAGGAAATAAAATGTTTGATGAATGGACAAATAAAATGCTGGCTGCAGAAATCAACGAGTACGACTATTGGGACGAGATTGCATGCAGAGAACTATGTAAGCGTGCTGGATTGGAAACGGAATGGGAAAATGCGGATTCGGATAATTTTGAAGAAATTATCTATCATTCAGCAGAAATTCTGGATGTATATATCTACTAACCAAAAAAACAAAAGATGTGCTAACAAACTATACGGTCGAATAAGAGAAAATAAAAATTGTCTTAACCTATCGGCAACACGGGGGCGATGTGGCAGCATCGCAGTCATTGGCAATACCTCATTCTTTGCCTGATACTAACAACGCCCGTCGGGAGCGTACCCCGACCCACTGCCCGTAAGGGTAAAAAAATATTTTTGAATGGAACATTTGAAAATGAAAAAATTTGAATTGACGACCGAAAGCATTGATGTGAACGGAGTAAAGCTGTACCGGATAAAATCTTTGATTAACTTCGGAGCTGTTAAGGCTGGAAAACTTGGCGGATACGTAGAAAAAGAAGAAAACCTGTCACAGGTTGACACTGCTTGGGTATTTGGCAATGCTTGGGTGTCTGGCAATGCTCGGGTGTATGACGATGCTCGGGTATTTGGCAATGCTTGGGTATATGGCGATGCTCAGGTGTCTGGCAATGCTCGGGTGTATGACGATGCTCGGGTATATGACGATGCTCGGGTGTATGGTAATGCTTGGGTATATGACGATGCTCAGGTGTCTGACGATGCTCGGGTATATGACGATGCTCGGGTGTATGGTAATGCTTGGGTGTCTGACGATGCTTGGGTATTTGGCGATGCTTGGGTATTTGGCGATGCTCAGGTGTCTGGCGATGCTCAGGTGTCTGGCGATGCTGACTATATCTGCTTAAAAGGATTTGGTTCTCGCAATCGCAGCACAACAATGTTTAGAACAAAAAACGGGGATATTGCTGTATCTTGTGGATGTTTTGGTGGTACATTGGAAGAATTCGAGAACAAGGTAAAAGAAACACATGGAGACAACAAATTTGCAAGAGAATATCTCGCACTTGTAGATGCCGCTAAAATCCACTTTGAAGTGTAAAGCTGGCTTTATACTAACACGCTTTGCGGTGAGCGAATCACCGCTGCATGGGATGGGTCAGAGTGACCAGCAGCTTCGCTGTGCGGTGCAATACCGTACCATCCACTTTTTTTATTTTTGGAGGCATGCATATGAATCAGCACGAACCCCACCCCTGCTGCGTAAATTGCAGCATCAGCGGCGTGCCGCTATACTTGGGGCTGGACGGGAAGTTGCACTGTGCGGATCACATCGGCTTACTGCTGAATCCATCCAAACAGACCCCCGTCCCGACAAAGAACCAGAAAGGAGCGTAACCCATGCAGAAAGAATCAAAAACCATTCTGGACTTAGTTCCGGTACTCCGGCAGCTGGCTGACACGCTGGAATCCCTGTCGGAAACCCTGACGGAACAGGAAGTGCAGACGTTCGAGCCGGTCTATCCGCCGGAAGAGCCAACACCCGTACCGCCTGCAAAAGAACCGCCTGCCGTGTCGATGGATGCGGTGCGGGCAGTGTTGGCGGAGAAGTCCCGCTCGGGCTTTACGGATGCGGTACGGGCGTTGTTACAGCGGCACGGAGCAGCAAAACTCTCCGCCATCGCTCCCAGCGAGTACCCTGCCCTGTTGGAGGAAGCAAACAAAATTGGCTAATCACACAAACCGCTCGCATGCGGTCTTGTCGGCTTCCTCCAGTTCCCGCTGGCTGGCGTGTCCGCCCTCTGCACAGCTCTGTGCTGCCCTGCCGGATACCGTGACGGACTACGCCCTGGAAGGCACGTGTGCTCACGAGTTGGCAGAATATAAGGTGCAAAGACTGCTTGGCAATCCAGCATCTAATCCCACGGAGAACTTAGACTTCTATGACACCGAAATGGAAGACTGCACGGACAGCTATGCCCAGTACATCGCCGAACAGTTATCAACCCTGCAAGAACCAATGGTCTTAGTGGAACAGCGTTTGGATTTCAGCCGCTACGTTCCCGATGGTTTTGGCACGGGAGATTGTGTGATTGTTGCAGAGAATGTTTTAACGGTTATCGATTTCAAGTACGGCAAGGGTGTGGCGGTATCTGCCGACCACAACTCGCAGATGATGCTGTACGCTCTTGGGGCGTTGGAACTATTCGATGCCCTCTATGACATCGCAGAAATCCGGATGGTGATTTTTCAGCCAAGAATCCAGAACCTCAGCGAATGCACTCTGCCACTGTCGGAGCTGCTGCACTGGGCGGAAACCGAACTGAAACCAAAAGCCGCACTTGCTGCCAGAGGCGGTGGTGATTTCTGTGCAGGTGAACATTGTCGGTTCTGCAAAGTGAAAGCAACCTGCCGGAAACGGGCGGAGTACAATCTACAATTGGCGAAGTATGATTTTGCAATGCCGGACAAGCTGACCGATACCGAAATCGAAACGATTTTAGCAACGGCTGACCAGCTGACCGCTTGGGTGGCGGATGTCAAGGAATATGCCCTGCGGCAGGCTCTCTCCGGTAAGCAGTGGCATGGCTATAAGGTCGTTGCAGGGAAATCGAACCGCAAGTATACCAATCCGGCAGCGGTCGCAGAAGCCGTGCAAGCCTACGGGAAGAACCCCTACAAAGAGCCGGAATTGCTGGGCGTGACCGCTATGGAACAGCTACTGGGCAGAACGCAATTTGAAGCCCTGCTGGGCAGACTGACCGAAAAGCCACAGGGCAAACCAACCCTCGTTCCATGCTCGGACAAGCGTCCAGCGTGGAGCAACGCACAAGAAGATTTTAACGAGTAAAGGAGTTTTTCACATGACAAAGTATCATAACCCTGCAAAAGTAGTAACCGGTGTATGCAGATTTAGCTACGCCAACCTCTGGGAAGCAAAGGCGATGGATGAAAACAGCAAGCCAAAATACAGCGTTTCCCTCATCATTCCGAAGTCGGACACGAAAACCATCGAAAAGATTCGTGCCGCCATTCAGGCTGCCTACGAGGAGGGTCAGGGCAAGTTGAAAGGCAACAGTAAATCTGTTCCGCCGCTGACTTCCCTCAAGACACCGCTTCGGGACGGCGATTTGGAGCGACCGGACGATGAAGCGTATGCCAACAGCTATTTCGTCAATGCCAATTCCATCACTGCACCTGGCATCGTGGACGCCGCCTGCCAGCAGATTTTAGACCACAGCGAGATTTACAGCGGTGTCTACGGCAGAGCCAGCATCACGTTCTATGCGTTCGCTACAAAGACCTCTCGGGGCATTGCCTGCGGTTTGCAGAACGTCCAGAAGATTCGGGATGGCGAACCGCTGGGCGGTCACAGCCGTGCAGAGGACGACTTCGCAACCGCTGCGGACGACGATTTCTTAGACTAACCCACCCTTGTCATGGGCTGGGTTTGGGTGGGAAAAAATAGGTGTAACATGAAAAAATTGATGATGGACTTAGAAACCAAAAGCGACATCGACATTGCCAAATCAGGTGTGTATCGTTATGCAGATTCCCCATATTTTGATATTCTGCTTTTTGCGTACTCCGTGGACGATACCCCGGTGCAAGTGGTTGACCTTGCCTGCGGTGAACAGCTGCCGGAAGAAATCTTGAACGCTCTGACGGATGACCGCATTCAGAAGCACGCCTTCAACGCCAGCTTTGAACGGGTCTGCCTGTCGGTCTGGCTGCGGCGAAACTACCCGGAACGGTTCGTCTCCTACGGCTCACCGGAGGATGCCTGCGGCAACTACCTCAGCCCGAACGCATGGCGATGCACGATGGTGGCGGCTGCCTATCTGGGCTTGCCGCTGAGCCTTGCCGGCGTGGGGGCAGTGCTACAGTTACAGCAACAAAAAATGTCCGAGGGCAAAGCTCTGATTCGCTATTTCTGCGTACCATACGACACGGTGAACGGCATTCCGGTGTTTCATGTTCCGACCGATGCTCCGGAGAAATGGAACGTCTTTCGGGCATACAACCAACGGGATGTGGAAACCGAACAAGCCATTGAACGGCGACTGTCACGCTTCCCCGTGCCGGAATTTGTCTGGCAGGAATACGCCCTTGACCAGACCGTCAACGACCGGGGTATTCAGGTGGATTTGCAGCTGGTGCAACAGGCAATCCGCATGGATGCTCTGACGAAAGACAAGCTGTTGCAGCGGATGAAAGCCCTGACCCACTTGGAAAACCCCAACTCGGTCTACCAACTGCTCGGCTGGCTCGAAACGCAGGGCTACTCGTCCGATTCCCTCGGAAAAGCACAGGTGCAGGAACGCATCAAAACGGCAGAAGAACCCGTGCGGTCGGTGCTGGAACTGCGGTTGCAGCTGTCGAAAGCCTCGGTCAAAAAGTATCAAGCAATGCAAAACGCCGTCTGCTCGGATGGTCGTGCAAGAGGCATGTTTCAGTTCTATGGTGCAAATCGAACAGGTCGAGAGGCTGGTCGTATCATTCAGCTGCAAAACCTACCACAGAACCATCTCCCCGACCTGGAAGCGGCTCGGGAACTCGTGAAGTCCGGCAACCTGGAAGCCGTGGAACTGCTGTATGAAGACGTTCCGGACACGCTCTCACAGCTGATTCGGACGGCGTTCGTGCCAAAGCCCGGCTATCAGTTCCTTGTTGCCGATTTCTCTGCCATTGAGGCACGTGTCATTGCATGGCTTGCCGGCGAAACGTGGCGGATGCAGGCGTTCGCAGAGGGCAAAGACATCTACTGTGCCTCGGCTTCTAAGATTTTCGGCGTGCCAGTAGTCAAGCATGGCATCAACGGACACCTTCGGCAGAAAGGTAAGGTCGCAGAATTGGCGTGTGGCTACGGCGGCTCGGTCGGAGCGATGAAGCAAATGGGTGGTGCGGAGATGTCCGACGCAGAGTTGAAACAGCTGGTCACCGACTGGAGAACTGCCTCGCCACACATTGTGCAGTTGTGGTGGGATGTGGAACGGGCAGCGTTGACGGCGGTGCGAGAGCAACTCCCCACGGAAACGCACGGCTTTCGGTTCTCCTACGAAGCTGGCATTCTGTTCATCCGGCTGCTGTCTGGGCGGCGGCTGGCATATGTCAAGCCCCGCATCGAGCCGAACCGCTTCGGCGGCGATTCTATCACCTATGAGGGCATCGGCACAAACCGCAAGTGGGAGCGGCTGGAAACCTACTCCGGCAAGCTGGTCGAAAACATTGTTCAGGCAACCGCACGAGATCTGCTCTTCTATTCCATGCAGACGCTATCACAATACTTCATTGTCGGTCATATTCACGATGAAATGATTATCGAATGCCCGAAAGATACAAAGCTGGAGGAAATCTGCCAGGAGATGGCGAGAACGCCATACTGGGCAAAGGGACTGTTGCTTCGGGCGGATGGGTATGCGTGCCAGTTTTACAAGAAAGATTGAGGGGGAAAAATATGAACCAATATGATTACAGCAACCTTGCCACCTATGCGGCTCTGTCCCGAATCGAACGGGAAACTTGCAGCCGGAAGAACGAATCTGCCAGCCGACCGCTGGTATACATTTGTTCTCCCTATTCCCAAGGCTGCATGAACACCAACATTGAAAACGCACGGAAATACAGCCGCTTTGCGGTAGAGGCTCACTGTGTACCCATCACACCACACTTGCTGTTTCCGCAATTTCTGGATGACCGCTTAGCGGAAGACCGCCAGACTGCAATGTCCCTGAATCAGGTGTTGCTGGAGAAGTGTTCCCAACTGTGGGTGTTTGGCTCTGTGCGGTCAGAGGGCATGCAGCAGGAAATCCAGTGGGCAAAACAGCGGCAGATAACCATTCGATATTTCACAGAGGAATTGGAGGAAATAGAATGAAATTTACGCTCTATACAGCAAGCTGTACCGGCAATGAAAAGAATATTCTATATCCCTATTGTGTAGACGTAACAAACGAAGACATCTTAAAATCGGCTGTCCAATCTGACCATGTTTCTGCGAAATTTTCGGGCTACAAAAGAAGCAATGCAAACTTCATAGAAAGCGATTGCCTGATGTTTGACTGCGACAATAGCCACTCTGAAAATTCGGAAGATTGGGTAACCCCTTTGGAACTGGCTTTGACCTTTCCAGAAGTTGCTTTTGCTGCTGTTTACAGCCGAAACCACATGAAGCCAAAGGGAACAAAAGCCCCTCGTCCAAAGTTTCACGTTTATTTTGCAGCAGAAAAAGGAATGTCCGTAACAGAGCGGCAGAATCTGAAAAAGCAGGTTCTGGAACAGTTCCCCTATTTCGATGAAAAGGCACTGGATGAGGCACATTTCTTTTTTGGCGTAGAACATCCAAAAGTGGAATGGTATCAGGGAAATTTGACACTTGCTGAATTTTTTGAAAAAGATGCTTTTGCCGAATGGGATGCTCAGATGGACGGGATTCCAGAAGGCTCCAGAAACAGCACCATGAGCCGGATTGCCGGAAAATTGGTTAAGCGATACGGAGCAACAGAAGAAGCCTATCAACGATTTCTAAAAACGGCAGAAACCTGCAATCCCCCGCTCAGCGACACCGAATTACAGCAGATTTGGAAGAGTGCGGAGCGATTCGGAACGCAAATCGCAAAGCAGAAAGGCTATATCGCACCGGAGCATTACGGGCAGCTGTTCCAGTTCCGCCCAGAGGACTACTCCGACCTCGGACAAGCAAAGATTTTTGCAGGACAGGTGCAAGAAGAACTTGCCTACACCGATGCAACGGAATACTTATGCTATCAGAAAAATCACTGGGTCGAATCCAAACAGCTGGCGGTCGGCAGATGCGAAGCGTTTCTGGATAAGCAGCTGGAAGAAGCAGAAAAAACGCTGGAAATCACACACAAGATGCTGCTGGACAGCGGAGTAGATGCCGAAACAATCTCCAAGGGCGGAAAGGTGCTGGAAAAAGCGGTGGATGATACCAGCAGAAAAGCGTATATCGAATATCGCTCTGCTCTGACTTACCGGGCTTTCGTCATGAAACGCAGAGATATGAAGTACATTTCTGCGACATTACAAGCAGCCAAACCGATGCTGCTGAAAGACATTGCAGATTTTGACAGTCAGGCGTTCTTGCTAAACACCCCGACAGCAACCTATGACTTGCAGAAAGGCGTGAATGGTGGAAGACCACACCGCCCCGAAGATTACCTCACAAAAATGACGGCTGTTTCGCCGGACAACGTGGGGGAAGAAATTTGGAAAGATGCCTTGCATTGCTTTTTCTGCGACGACCAAAGTTTAATAGATTATGTGCAGCAAATCTGCGGGCTTTGTGCGATTGGAAAAGTGTATCAAGAGGCATTGATGATTGCCTATGGCGAAGGCAGCAACGGCAAGTCCACCTTCTGGAATGCCATTTCACGGGTGCTGGGCAGTTACAGCGGAACAATGTCCGCAGATGCGTTGACGGTCGGCTGCAAGCGAAATGTAAAGCCAGAAATGGCAGAACTCAAAGGCAAACGACTGGTGATTGCAGCAGAACTGGAAGAAGGAATGCGGTTGAATACGGCGGTCATCAAGCAGCTTTGTTCCACGGATGAAATCCAAGCGGAGAAGAAATACAAAGACCCGTTTCGCTATACGCCTGCTCATACGCTGGTGTTGTATACGAACCATCTTCCACGGGTTGGAGCGAATGATGACGGAACGTGGCGGAGATTGATTGTGATCCCGTTTCTGGCAAAGCTGGAGGGGAAATCGGACATCAAAAACTTTGCAGATTATCTGGTCGAACACGCCGGTGGAGCAATTCTGTCTTGGGTGATGGAGGGAGCAAAGCAAGTGATTGACCGACAATTTCAACTGGAAGTTCCGTCCTGTGTCAAAAGAGCGATTCACGCCTATCGGGAAAGCAATGACTGGATGTCGGCATTTTTGGAAGATTGCTGTGAAGTGCAGGAAACGAACCAGCAAAAATCAGGTGAATTGTATCAGGCGTATCGGGCATATTGTTCCAAAAACGGAGAGTATACCAGAAGCACGACAGACTTCTATGCCGGTTTGGAAAATGCAGGGTTTGAACGAAAGAGAACCAAGAAAGGTGTCATCGTTTATGGCTTAAAAATCAAGTCAGAATTTTTAGAATGATGGGCAGGGGTGCAAGTCGGAGGAGGTCATTTCGTAAACTTTTACTATAGGTAATTTTTACCAAATTTTCAGCCTAAAAGGGGTTTTATATATTGACCTTAATCGACCAGCACCCCGGAAAAGAAAAAACTTGAAAAGAGGGCTAAAATGCGTGAAAAAATGATTGAAAGCCGATTCGTGCAAAAGGTGCAGTCCAGAGGAGGGCTTTGCTGGAAATTTACAAGCCCGGGAACGGATGGCGTGCCGGATCGAATCGTATTGATGCCAGGTGGAAAAATTGCGTTTGTAGAAGTAAAGGCTCCCGGTAAGAAGCTGCGAGCCTTACAAATCCGGAGAAAACAACAGCTTGAGCGTGTTGGCTTTTCCGTGTATTGTCTGGATAGTCTGGAACAAATCTGCCCCATTTTGGATGAAGTCGGAGGTGAAACACTGTGAAGTTCATTCCGCACGACTATCAGCAGTATGCAATTCAGTTTTTGACGGAGCATCCTGTGGCAGCACTTCTTCTGGATATGGGGTTAGGGAAGACGGTCACAACATTGACAGCAATCAACGAGTTGTTGTTTGACCGTTTTGAAATCCGCCGTGTTTTAGTGATTGCACCCCTTCGTGTGGCACGGGATACTTGGTCAGCAGAAATTGAAAAGTGGGAACATTTGAAGCATCTGAAATACCGGGTAGCCGTTGGGACATCCGCAGAACGCAGACAAGCCCTGCATGCAAAGACGGATATTTGCATTTTGAATCGTGAGAATATCAGTTGGCTGGTAGAGGAAAGCGGTATTCCGTTTGATTTCGATATGTTGGTGATTGATGAGTTATCCGGTTTTAAGAACCATCAGACGAAACGATTCAAGGCACTGATGAAAGTTCGACCAAAGGTGAAACGCATTGTCGGCTTAACGGGAACACCGTCCAGTAATGGTTTGATGGATTTATGGGCAGAGTTTCGTTTGCTGGATATGGGACAGCGACTTGGAAGATTTATTGGACAATATCGAACAACCTATTTTCAGCCGGATAAACGAAATGGGATGGTGGTTTATTCTTACAAGCCATTGCCGCAGGCAGAGAAACAAATCTATGATAAAATTTCAGACATCACCATTTCCATGAAAGCGATTGATTATTTGCAAATGCCAGAACTTTTGTTGACAGAAGTTCCAGTTCGTCTTTCTAAGCAAGAAAGAGAACGATATCAGCAATTGAAACAGGAATTGGTGTTAGACTTGCCGGATGGCGAGATTACCGCTGCTAATGCTGCAAGTCTATCCAATAAGCTTTCCCAATTGGCAAACGGAGCGATTTATGATGACACTGGGGTCGTGCTTCCCATTCACGATCGAAAGCTGGATGCACTGGAAGACCTGATAGAGGCAGCCAACGGAAAACCCGTTCTGGCGGCGTATTGGTTCAAGCATGATTTGGAGCGGATTCAAGAGCGACTGCGAAAGCTGAATGTTTCCTATCAGGAAATCCAGTCCTCCGACAGTATCCGGAACTGGAATGCCGGAAAGCTGCAAGTTGGTCTGCTGCACCCAGCCGCTGCCGGACACGGTTTGAATTTGCAGGCAGGCGGTTCTCACCTGATTTGGTTTGGACTGACATGGAGTCTGGAACTCTACCAGCAGACCAACGCCAGACTGTGGCGGCAGGGGCAGCAGTCCGAAACGGTTGTCATTCAACATCTCATCACCAAGGGTACGATTGACGAACGTATCCTGAAAGCCCTGACCCAGAAAGAACAAACCCAGACCGCTTTGATGCAGGCAGTCAAAGCAGAAATTGGAGGTCGCCCATGAATGCAAAAGCCTACTTCGCACAAGCCCGTTCCCTGCCCATGCAAATCCAAGCCAAGACCAAACAGCTGCAAGCGATACGTACCCTGCAAGAGCCGCTCGCTGCCCTGCCAGAAGCCAGCAAGCTTCTCTCGGACTTAGCCGCAGACATCACCGCTGAGGTACAGGCATACGCCGCCCTGCAACGCCAACTCCAAGCCCTGATTGATTCCCTGCCCGTTCCAGAATACCGCACGCTGTTGGAGCTGCGGTATCTCTCCGGCAGCAAGTGGGAGGAGATTGCCGAGGCGATGTCCATGCACGTGCGATGGGTCTATCGGATGCACGGCAGAGCCTTACAGGCTGCACAAAAAATCTTAGATACGGCGAAATAAGCCAGTAAAAGCCATTGTTTTTTCCGGTTTGATTTGCTATGATGATGTTATACCCAAATGAAAGGAGGCGTTTCCATGCCCTACAGACCCCGGAAACCGTGCCACCATCCCGGCTGTCCCAACCTGACCGAGGGGATGTACTGTACGCTGCATCAGCCCCAGCACAAGCCCGACACGCAACGCCCCTCTGCTCACCGCAGAGGCTACACAAAACGCTGGCAGACGGCAAGCAAATCCTTCTTGCTGCACCACCCGTTCTGCGTTCGCTGCCGCCAGCAGGGCAGGCTGACCCCTGCAACGGTAGTCGACCACATCATCCCCCATCGTGGCGACCAGAAACTGTTCTGGGACGAATCCAACTGGCAGGCTCTCTGTAAGCCCTGCCATGACCGCAAGACCTGGACGGAAGACCGCTTCGTCTCCTACGGCTACGGCTCTCAGCCCTGACACGGGCAGGGGGACTCGACATCCCTTTTGCTGAACCCCAGGAGACCGATGCTTCCCTACAGTAAGGATTTTCGCAAATTTCACAAGGGGGGATTCTGGAAAAATCGCCCGATTTGCGGCAGCGTTTCGGGTTCGTTTGTCCTATCCGCCCCCAAATCTTGCAAAGGAGTTTCGCCAAATCATGCAATTCGATGACTTCCCCGAAATGGCAAAGAAATTCTGCCCCCAGTGTGGCACGAAAATCACCGACCACATGGGACGACCTCGCAGCTTCTGTTCGGAACGCTGCCGCCGGAACTGGTGGAAAGTCCATCCGGAATTTGCGAAGCCCCGACCATCCGCCCTGTACGCCTATCGCTGCCGTACCTGTGGACAGCCGTTTACTGCCTATGGCAACCGACACCGCATCTATTGCAGCCGTGCTTGCTACCTGCAAGACCGCTACCACAAACAGAAAGGAACGTAAATCATGCAAACACCAACCTTACACTGGGAAACCCTCCCACTGGCTACCCGATTGGGTGTGAATGCGATTGCATCGGGTGTTTTGGAATATTTTTTGCCCTCGATTCCGTTCTCTTTGATTCTTTTTTTCGGATACGTCCTGTTTTTCTGGGAAATCCTCCTTTCTGCAAGCAGCAACCTGCTCCAATCCTGACCCATTTCCCCGGTGCAATCGCATTTGTACCCGATTCCCTACCCTGTCCCCTGCCACTTATAACCCTCGCAAAAAGCTGAAAAAAGGGGACAAAACTTATCAGCAAATCCAACAGTCCCTCCAGACGTTCGGCTATGTCGACCCCATCATCGTCAACGCTGACCGCACCGTCATTGGTGGACATCAGCGGCTGACGGTCATGCAGGATTTGGGCTGGACAGATGCCCCCTGCGTGGTCGTTCAGCTGGACAAGACCCAGGAAAAAGCCCTGAACCTTGCCCTCAACAAAATCACCGGGCAGTGGGATGAACGGATGCTGGCAGAGCTGTTGCAGGACATTCAATTCTCGGACATCGACACCGCCGTGACGGGATTTGAACCGCCGGAAATCGAACAGCTCTTCCAAAAAGTCTTTCCGCAGACCGCACAGGAAGACCAATACAACCCCGATGCAGAGTTACAGCAGCCATGCTGTTCTCGTTTCGGCGACCTCTGGCATCTCGGTGTGCATCAGGTCTTCTGCGGCGATGCCACCACGCAAGCACCCTATGCCGCCCTGCTCCCAGACACCTCCGCAGACCTGATTCTGACTGACCCCCCGTATAACGTCAACGTCACGGAAACCGCCGGCAGCATTCAGAATGACCATATGCCCGACTCGGAATTTTCTGCATTCCTGCTCGCTGCTTTTCAGGAGATGTTCCAACGACTTGCAAAGAACGGCTCGATTTATGTCTTTCATTCCGACACCAAAGGATTGTATTTCCGGCAGGCGTTCGAGGATGCTGGGTTCTACCTGTCCGGCTGCTGTATCTGGGTAAAAGACCGGCTGGTGCTGGGCAGAAGCCCCTACCAATGGCAACACGAGCCTTGCCTGTATGGCTGGCGAAAAGACGGCACGCACCAATGGTATTCCGACCGGAAACAAACTACCGTTTGGGAATATGACCGCCCCTCCAGCAGCAAAGAACACCCAACCATGAAGCCCATCGGTTTACTGAGCAAACCGATCCAAAATTCCACGAAACGGGGCGATGTAGTACTCGACCCCTTCCTCGGAAGCGGCTCGACGTTGATGGCTTGTGCGGAGACCGGACGCATCTGCCGGGGCATCGAACTCGACCCGAAGTTTATGGACGTCATTGTCCAGCGGTTTCACACGAAATACCCGGAAACTGCCTGCACCGTGGAGCGAAACGGCACAACGCTTTCTCTTGCTGAGGCTCTACGGCAAGCAGGACGCTAACCACGCCCCCACTTCTACCCCACTGGGGCAGAAGTTGCAATTCACCAGAAAGGAGGTGATGACATGGCAGCAAGAGGACGTAAACCCAAACCGACAGCCCTCAAGGAATTAGAGGGCAACCCCGGCAAACGCTCCCTGAACCCCAGCGAGCCAAAGCCGCCCCAGAAAGCCCCCTCCTGCCCGGCATGGCTGGAGAAAGAGGCAAAACGAGAATGGCGGCGACTCAGCAAAGGCATGGAGCAGCTGGGCATTTTAACCGAACTCGACCGGGCAGCGTTTGCCGGATACTGTCAAGCCTATGCTCGCTGGAAAGAGGCAGAAACCTTTCTGACTCAGCACGGCAGCCTTGTGAAAACGCCGAACGGCTACTGGCAGCAAGTGCCGCAAGTTTCCATTGCCCAGAGCAACTTGAAACAGATGATGAACATCGCCGCACAGTTCGGATTGACCCCCTCCGCACGCAGCCGCATCATCGCCTGCTCTGGGGAATCTGCTCCGCAAGATGACATGGAACGCCTATTGACGGGAGGCGGTACAGAATGACCGAACAGCGACCGCCGGAATACCCCACCTTGCAGCACTACCAGCCCTCCCCGTTCATACTGCCGGACTCGCACTATGATGCCGCCCTTGCAGACCGAGCCGTGACCTTCATTGAAAATCTCCGGCACACCAAGGGCAAATGGGCTGGGAAACGCTTCTGGCTGCTGCCGTGGCAGGAACAAATCATCCGTGACCTCTTCGGCATCCTGCGACCCGACAACACCCGACAATTCCACATGGCATACATTGAGATTCCAAAGAAAAACGGCAAGTCGGAACTCGCCGCAGCCATTGCTCTGTATTTGCTCTTCGGGGATAACGAACCAGCTGCGGAAGTCTATGGGGCTGCTGCTGACCGCTCGCAAGCGTCCATCGTGTATGAAGTTGCTGCCCGGATGATTGCCCTTTGCCCTGCCCTGCAAAAACGCTGCAAGCAAATTCCATCCACCAAACGCATTGTGAACTATGCCAATGCTGGATTCTATCAAGTCCTGTCTGCGGAAGTTGGCACGAAACACGGGCTGAACGTGTCGGGGTTGGTGTTCGATGAACTCCACGCCCAGCCGAACCGGAAACTCTGGGATGTTCTGACGAACGGCTCTGGCGATGCCCGAACACAACCGCTCTTCGTCACCATCACCACGGCAGGCACGGACAGGCATTCTATTTGCTACGAGCAACATCAACTGGCGGCAGATTTGCTGGCAGAACGCAAATATGACCCGACCTTTTACCCCGTGATTTACGGCTTGCCGGATGGGGCAGACTGGAAGGACGAACAGAACTGGTATCGGGCAAATCCCTCGCTGGGGATTACCATTCCCATCGAACGGGTACGGGAGGCATTTCAGAAAGCCCTCCGCAACCCCGAGGAAGAGAACCAGTTCAAACAGTTACGGCTGAATCTGTGGGTTTCCTCACTCACCAGCTGGATTCCGGATGCGGTCTTTTGCAAGGGAAACGCTCCCATTGACGAAGAAGCCCTGCTCGGTCGGGAATGCTACGGCGGTCTGGACTTGTCTTCTACTTCGGACATCACCGCCTTTGTACTGGTCTTTCCGCCGCAGTCGGAGGAAGAACCCTACATCGTGCTGCCCTATTTCTGGCTGCCGGAGGAAACCTTACCGCTACGGGTTGCCCGTGACCATGTCCCCTATGACCGCTGGGAACAACAGGGATACCTGCAAACCACAGAAGGCAATGTTGTCCACTACGGGTACATCGAACGGTTCATTGATGCTCTGGGGCAGAAATTCCACATCAAAGAAATTGCATATGACCGTTGGGGAGCGGTGCAGATGGTACAGAACCTTGAGGGGCTGGGATTTACTGTGATTCCATTCGGACAGGGGTTTCGGGATATGTCGCCACCCAGCAAAGAGTTTTACAAGCTGTTGCTGGAAGGAAACATCCAGCACGGCGGCAACCCGATTCTTCGGTGGATGGCTGGGAACGTCGTCACCCGAAGCGACCCTGCCCAGAATATCAAACCCGACAAGGCAAAATCAACGGAAAAAATTGATGGCATCGTTGCCACGATTATGGCACTCGACCGTGCCATTCGCCACTCGGAAGAGCAGACCTGCGTCTATGATGAACGAGAACTGCTTGTGCTATAAGCACAAATACACGAACAAAACTTTGTGTCGTTTAGCGGCTTGCTATCTCCGCCGTTTAGAGGTAATATAACACTACCAAAAAACAGCAGGAGGAACAACCATGAACGCAAAAACAGAACAGCAAATCCAACGGATGAAACAACAAACCATCGGGGTGGAGATTGAGATGAACCACATCACCCGAGAACGAGCAGCCCGACTTGCCGCCGCCTATTTCGGAACAGACCGATGCGAATATACCGCCAGCCGAAACGGATACAGCACTTGGTCGGCATGGGACGCACAGGGCAGAGAGTGGAAGTTTCAACGGGACAACTCCATCTCCGGCATAGACACGGAAAAATGCGAACTGGTCACGCCGATTTTAACCTACGCAGACATCGAACGGCTGCAAGAACTGGTACGTCGGCTGCGAAAAGCCGGAGCCATCAGCCACGCAGGCGTAGGAGCGGGGGTACACATTCACATTGGAGCAAGCGGACACACACCGCAGAGCCTGCGAAACCTTGCCAACATCATGGCAAGCCACGAGCGGTTGCTTGCGGATGCCCTGCACCTCGACCAGAACCGGATGCGTCGCTACTGCCGAACTGTCAACCCGAATTTCATCGAACAGCTGAACCGAAAAAAGCCTACCACCATGGCACAGCTTGCGGATATCTGGTACACCACAAACGGGGCGGAATACGGCAGAACACACCACTACAACGACAGCCGCTATCACATGACCAACTACCACGCCCTTTTCACGAAAGGAACGATTGAATTTCGCTTGTTCCAATTCGACAAACCTGCCAACGGCAGAAAAAACGGACTCCATGCCGGACAGCTGAAAAGCTATATTCAGCTTTGCCTCGCCCTTTCCGAACAGGCGAAACAGCTGCGAACTGCCAGCCCAAAACCACAACAAACCGAAAACCCGAAATTTGCGATGCGAACTTGGTTGATTCGGCTGGGGCTGGTTGGTGAGGAGTTTGCCACGGCAAGAATGTTTCTGACCCGAAACCTGGATGGCGATGCCGCCTTTCGGTTTGGCAGAACGGCGTGAAAGGGGGTGTTTTCATGAATGCCAAACAGCCAGCACCGACCCGGCGGATTTGTCCACTGTGCCGGAACGCTTACACAGAACCCCCTGCCCTTTCCCGGACAGATTCCAAGACCCCGATTTGTCCCGACTGCGGCAGCCGACAGGCATTGCAAGCGTTGGGCGTTCCAGAAACGGAAATCCAACAGATTCTTCGAGTCATGCACCAGCACAAGAGCCTTTCGGCTCTCGGTGCAGAATGAAAGGTTTGCGAGCGGTTTATCGACCGCTCTCGCATTCCCAGAAAAATTCGTTCCAGTAGGCAGCCTCCTCCATGGCTGCCTCCCGGTCGTCCAGCTCCTCGTTTTCGATGTCGATGTCCAGCAGCCGTTTCATGGTCGTTTCGTTTTCGGCGGCATCCTGAGCAGCGTAGGCAGCCGCCTCCGATTCGGTGAAGTGTTCTGCCTCTGCTCCGGTCAACTCCAGTTCGTATTCCCAGTTTTCGTCTTCCCATGTGATAACCACTCTTTTTATGCGTTCCATTTTTTTCATCCTCCGTTTTTTTGTTTTTGCTTGGTTTCCCTTGCGGTACTGTTATATTACCTCTTTTCTCAAATAATTGCAAGTCGCTAAATGTACAGAAATACAGGCTTGTGTATCCGGAAACCATTGTGCCATTTACCCAAACCAAAAAGGAGAGCGTTTATGCCGTTTAAAAATCCGTTTCGCAGTCGGGACAAGCCGCAGCCCAAAGACCAATATAACAGCCGCTCCTATTCGTTCCACTTCGGACGCTCCAGCAGTGGGCGGCAGGTAGACGACTGGAAAGCCCTCCAGCTGACAGCCGTCTATGCGTGTATTCGAGTCTTGTCGGAGACCGTTGCCCAGCTGCCCCTACACGTCTATCAATCCACCAACACCGGAAAAGAGCGAGTACCCAACCATCCGCTCTATTTTTTACTTCACGACCAGCCAAACCCGGAAATGACCAGCTTTGTGTTTCGGGAAACGCTGATGTCCCACCTGCTGATTTATGGCAACGCTTACGCCCAAATCATCCGGAATGGACGGGGCGAAGTCGTAGGGCTGTATCCCCTGCTCCCCGACCGCATGACGGTTGACCGGGATGACAAAAACCGTTTGATTTACCGCTACAGCTGCTATGAAAATGCCAACCCGAACTTGAAGAAACTCGGCGAGCTGGTACTGCCGAGAGAGAACGTGCTACACATCCCCGGACTGGGATTTGATGGGCTGATTGGCTATTCTCCGATTGCCTTGGCGAAAAATTCGCTGGGGCTGTCGCTTGCCTGCGAGGACTTCGGCTCTTCGTTCTTTGCGAACGGAGCAACTCCCTCCGGCGTGCTGGAATACCCGAACACCGTCAAAGACCCGGAGAAAGTACGGGATGCTTGGCGGAGAGCCTACGGCTCCGGCAACCGCCACAAAATCGCCGTGCTGGAACAGGGCATGAAATACCAGTCCATTTCCATTCCCAACAACGAAGCCCAGTTCCTCGAAACCCGAAAGTTTCAGGTGGAGGAAATCGCCCGAATGTACAGAGTGCCGCTGCATATGATTGGCGACCTCGACCACGCCACATTCTCCAACGTGGAACATCTGTCACTGGATTTCGTGAAGTACAGCCTCGACCCGTGGCTTGTCCGCTGGGAACAGGGACTGCAGAAAGACCTGCTCTGCGATTTCGAAAAGGGCAAGTATTGCATCAAGTTCAACGTGGAAGGCTTGCTGCGTGGCGATTATGCCTCTCGTATGCAGGGCTATGCGACTGCCCGACAAAATGGCTGGATGTCCACCAACGACATCCGAGAACTGGAAGATATGAACCAAATCCCAGAAGCAGAAGGCGGAAACTTGTATCTGGTCAACGGCAGCTTTACGAAGCTGAAAGATGCAGGGGCTGCCTATCAAACAACAGAAAGGAAAACACCATGAACCGATTTTGGAACTGGGTCAAAAACGAAGCGGAACCCGCCGAACCGGCAGAACTCCGTCTGAACGGAGCGATTGCCGAAGAATCGTGGCTGGAAGATGATGTCACGCCTGCTCAGTTTCGGGCAGAACTGGAAGCCCATCCGGGCGATGTCACCGTCTGGATCAACAGCCCCGGCGGCTGTGTGTTTGCTGCCAGTCAGATTTATACCATGCTGCGAAACCACAACGGCAAAATCACCGTGAAGATTGACGGCATCGCCGCTTCTGCGGCTTCTGTGGTGGCAATGGCAGGCGATGAAACTTTGATTTCCCCGACCGGAATGCTGATGATTCACGACCCGATGACCCTCGCCTATGGCAATAAGACAGACATGGAACAGACCATCACCCTGCTCGAAGAAGTCAAGGAATCCATCCTGAACGCCTATGTGCAGAAGTCCCACCAGAGCCGGGAAACGCTCTCGCAGCTGATGAGCGAAGAAACGTGGATGAATGCCGAAAAAGCCTTGGAACTGGGACTGGTGGACGGGATTTTATTTGCCGAGTCCCCTGCTCCATCTAACCAGACTGAACCACAGCCCGTGCAGTATTCCGCAAAGCATACCCAGAACACCTTGTTGCACAAACTTTCCGCAGTCGCTCCCATCGGGATTCCCATTGACCAGCTGGAAAAACGGCTGGCACTTTTGAAAGATTAAGGAGGAATGAACATGACCATTCAGGAACTGAGAGAAAAAAGAGCGAAAGCATGGGACACCGCCCGTGATTTCCTCGACACCAAACGCACCGCAAGCGGTCTGCTCTCCGAAGAGGATAGCAAAACCTACGACGCCATGGAACAACAGATTGTTGCCTATGGCAAGGAAATCCAGCGGCTGGAACGGCAAGAACAGCTGGATGCAGAGTTGAACCGCCCAACTTCTCAGGCTATCTTACAGACCCCAACCGCTCCAAACCTGCCGAAGCAGACTTCCGGAACGGCTTCTGATGCCTACAAAACCGCTTTCTGGAACAGCATCCGCAACCGGAATTACACCGACATCCGAAACGATTTGCAGGTCGGAACGGATTCTGAGGGCGGCTATCTTGTTCCAGATGAGTTTGAACGACAGTTGATTGAAGGCTTACAGGAAGAGAACCTCTTCCGGACACTGGCAACGGTGATTCAGACCGCCTCCGGCGACCGCAAAATTCCGGTTGTCACCTCCAAGGGAGAAGCAGCGTGGATGGATGAAGAAGCCGCCTATACCCTCTCGGATGATGCCTTTGGACAGGCTTCCTTGAGTGCGTACAAGGTCGGCACTGCCATCAAGATTTCCGAAGAACTGCTGAACGATGCCGCTTTTGACTTGCCTGCCTACATCACAAAAGAATTTGCTCGCCGCATCGGTGCAAAGGAAGAAGAAGCGTTTCTCGTAGGCGACGGCAAGGGCAAGCCGACAGGGATTTTCAATGCAACTGGCGGTGCAGAAAACGGAGCAACCACCAGCACGGCAAACATCACCTTTGATGATGTCTTTGAACTGTTTTACTCCGTGAAATCTCCGTACCGGAAGAAAGGCATCTGGGTGCTGAACGATGCCACAGTGAAGGCTCTGCGGAAGCTGAAAGATACCACCGGAAATTATATCTGGAGTCCGTCTGTACAGGCTGGCACACCAGACTTGATTCTGAACCGCCCGTATTATACTTCCAGCTATGCCCCGATTGCCAAAGCCGGAGCGAAATGCATGGCGTTCGGTGACTTTAGCTATTACTGGATTGGCGACCGACAGGGGCGTTCTTTCAAGCGACTGAACGAACTGTTTGCCATGACGGGACAGGTTGGCTTCCTCGCCTCCCAGCGAGTAGACGGCAAGTTGATTCTCTCTGAAGCCGTTAAGACGCTGACCATCAAAAACGGCTAATGGTTACGTTACAAGAAGTCAAACAGTATCTGCGAATCGACTTTGAGGAGGAAGACCCGTTGTTGCTCTCCCTCTTAGCAACGGCAAAACAGCAGGTCATGAGCGTGGGCAGAATGGACGAAGCACAGCTTTCCGAACACGAGGACACCGCACGCACAGCAATCCTCTATGCGGTTTCCTATCTCTACGAGAACCGCAATACCGCTGATTTTTCCAAGCTGAATCTGAGTTTGCGGTCGCTGCTGTTTGCACAGCGAGAGGGGGTTGTCTGATGGAAATCGGCACGCTGAACCAGCGGATTACCCTATTAGAGCAGCGAGTAAAAGTCGATGCCATCGGCAACCACTGCAACCGATGGGAAGAAGCGTTCTCCTGCTGGGCAAGGGTCACGCTGAAATCTTCGGTCGAGAATGCAGACACTGGCGTGACCAAAGAAGTACAGACCCTGGACTTTTATATCCGGCAGCAGCGGCAATGGATGCCGTCCACATCTGCGAACCGGATTTTGTTTCAGGGGGTGGTCTATGACATCACGAGCGTAACACCGGATTTTATCCGCAAGGATTACTTGAAATTGACGGCAACGGCGAGAAAGGCGGGAGAAAACGATGTCGAAACAAATGGTGGATATTGATGAACTGGCAATTGCCGTCATGCATGGGTTACAGGAATATGTTCGCTTGGCGACTGACGGCGTAAAAAAGGCAGTCAAAAAAACGGCTACGGCAACCAAAAATGAAATTGCAACCACTGCTCCGAAGAGAACAGGTGCGTATCGAAAAAGCTGGACAGCTTCCCAGCAGGAAGTTCGCAGCAACGCTCTGCATATTACCGTGCATTCGAAAGACCGGTATCAGATTGCACATCTGCTGGAAAAGGGACACATCATGCGAAACGGCAAGCGATCTAAAAAATATGAGCATATCCAACCGGCAGAACAGCACAGCATTGAAATGCTGGAACGAGAAATCAGAAAGGCGTTGCAATGACCTGCGGTCAAATGTCCTACGAACAAATCGCTGCAATGATGGAAGAAATGGAACTGCCGTTTGCCTATCATCATTTTGCAGAGGGTGAATGCCCTCAACCGCCGTTTCTGGTTTTTCTCTCCACGGGAGAACGAACGTTTTCTGCCGATAATGAGATGTATTTTAGTTCTAAGCAGCTGGATATTGAATTATATACCGACCGGAAACAACCAGAAACCGAACGGCAAGTGGAAGCCGTCTTACGGCGACATCACATTTTTTATCAGAAATCAGAACAATGGATTGACAGTGAACAATTCTATGAAGTACTTTATGAAATGGAGGTTTAACCGATGGCAAATGAAACTAAAAACAAAGTCAAATTTGGTTTGAACAAAGTATACTGGGCAAAAATTACCGGATACGATGAAGAAGGTATGCCAACATACGCTGCACCTGTACGTCTGCCGGGTGCTGTCAGTCTTAGCATTGACGCAAACGGCGAAACAGAGCCATTTTACGCAGATAACTGCGTTTACTACCTGTGTAACAATAACTCCGGTTATGAGGGAGATTTGGAAGTTGCGTTGATTCCGACCGATTTTGCAACCGAAATTTTAGGCGAAAAGCTGGATGTAAAGGGCGTGCTCGTAGAAAAGAGCGATGCAGAAGTTGCCGAATTTGCACTGTTCTTTGAATTTGAAGGCGACAAGAAGAAAATCCGTCACATCTTTTATCGTTGCTCTGTTGCACGTCCTGCAACAGAATCTGCAACCACAGAAGATACAAAAGAAGTCAAAACAGAAACCCTTAAGCTGTCTGCAACCGCATTGGACAACAACCTTGTTAAATCCAAGTCTTGCGAAAAAACGGATGCAACGGTTTATAACAGCTGGTATGATTCTGTTTACATGCCCGACTTCACAAGTGAACTTGCAAGCTAAGGAGATGATAAAATGGGAATGTCAAAAACGATTATCATTGACGGCATAGCCGTACCATTTAAAGCAAGTGCAGCCATTCCCCGGTTGTATCGCTTGCAATTTCGGCGTGATTTGTTTCATGATTTTACTGATTTGCAAAAATCGGTTGACGAGGAAAAAGAAAAGGGCAGTGAAGCGTCCGGATTAAATCCGGAAATTTTGGAAACCTTTGAAAATGTTGCGTACATGATGGCAAAGCACGCAGACCCTAAAGGCGTACCAGCAACGGCGGAAGAATGGTTGGAACAGTTCTCCATGTTTTCGATTTATGAAATTTTGCCAGAGTTGTTGGAACTTTGGAACGCAAACTTGCAAACACAAGTCCAGTCTAAAAAAAACATCGCCCGACTGAACGCCCGATGACCACACCGCTTTTTTTGCTGCGGTGCATCCAACTTGGGTTGTCAGTGAGTGACTTAGACTTTTTAACAATCGGATTGGTAAACGACCTGTTTACAGAAAAAGAGAACGATGCTTATCCATATCGTTATCAAGCCACACAAGCAGATTTTGACAAATTTTAAAAGGGGGAAAGCAATATGGCGAGCCGTATCAAAGGCATTACCGTTGAAATTGGTGGCGATACCACTAATCTGGTAAAATCTTTGGAGGGTGTCAACAAAAATATCCGTAATACGCAGAGTCAATTAAAAGACGTCGAGCGGTTGCTAAAGCTTGACCCTACCAACACAGAGTTGCTAACTCAAAAGCAAAAGTTGTTAAAAGCTGCTGTATCCGATACCAAAGACAAGTTGCAAGCCCTTAAAACGGCGAGCGAAGCCGCAGCCAAAACAGCGGATAATTACGGGGCGTGGAAAACCAAATATGATGCAATACAGAGTGAAATTGAATCCACGACAACCGAATTAAAGAAACTGAAAAAGCAAGCAGAGGATGCAGAAAAGCAACTTGCTGACGGAAAAATTTCTCAAGAAAAATACGATGCTTTACAAAGTGAAATAAAATCAACAGAAACCAAACTTAAAGACTTAAAAGAAGCCGCAAAACAGGTAGATGATGAGTTTGGACATCCAATCTCCCCGGAACAATATGATGCGTTGCAACGAGAAATCCAGCAAACAGAAAATGACCTAAAGAAACTGGAGCAACAAGCAGGTGAATCCAGAACGGCGTTGGTTAAGCTGTCCGAAACTGGAAAAAAATTTCAGGACGTTGGCGATAAAATCTCCGGCGTTGGTACAAAGTTGCTCCCGGTTTCAACGGGAATTGCCGCTATCGGAACACTTGCCGTAAAAACGGGAGCGGAATTTGATTCTGCGATGAGCAAGGTTGCATCTATTTCCGGAGCAACAGGTTCGGAAATTGACGCTCTCCGAGATAAGGCTCGTGAGATGGGCAGCAAAACGAAATTTTCCGCAAGTGAAGCTGCCGATGCGATGAGCTACATGGCTATGGCAGGCTGGAAAACCAGCGATATGCTTAATGGTATTGAAGGCATTATGAATCTTGCTGCTGCATCTGGTGAGGATTTGGCAACAACATCCGACATTGTCACGGACGCTCTTACTGCATTTGGATTAAAAGCAGAAGATAGCGGACACTTTGCGGATATTCTGGCAGCGGCAAGCTCTAATGCCAACACTAACGTCAGCATGATGGGCGAAACTTTCAAGTATGCCGCTCCAGTGTTGGGTTCTTTGGGATATTCTGCGGAAGATTCCGCTATTGCTATCGGGCTGATGGCAAACGCCGGTATCAAATCCTCGCAGGCTGGTACTGCTTTGCGTGGTGCAATTGTTAGCCTTGCTAAACCAACCGATACGGTATCCTCGGCGATGGAAAAATATGGGATTTCCTTGACAGATAGTTCCGGCAAGATGTATTCGCTTCGTGATTTGATGGGGCAAATGCGTGATAAACTGGGTGGACTTACAGAGGCGGAACAAGCACAAGCAGCCGCTTCGCTTTTCGGTCGAGAAGCGATGTCTGGGATGTTGGCAATTATCAACGCATCACCAGCAGACTTTGAGAAGCTGACAAATGCAGTAGATACTTGTTCCGATACGGTAGATGGATATAACGGCACGACCGAAAAAATGGCAGCCACTATGCAGGATAATCTTGCTGGGCAGCTGACCATTTTGAAATCCCAGCTGGAAGAACTGGCAATCAGTTTTAGTGACATTTTAATGCCAACAATCCGAAATCTTGTTACTCGGTTACAAACAATTGTCGATAAACTCAATCAATTAGACCCACAAACAAAGGAAACAATTGTGAAAATCGCTTTAGCGGTTGCAGCTATTTCCCCTTTACTTATTGCAATTGGGAAAGTAATCTCTGTTGTCGGAACGCTTATGCAAGCAATTGCAAAAATACCTAAAATCCTTGGCAGCATTAAAAATGGATTTTCCGCTGTTACGGGTGCTTTAAAGGTATCAACTGCTGGATTTGCCGCCGCTGTTGGAGTAATTGCACTTTTAGCAGCTGCGTTTGTACATCTATGGCAAACAAACGAGGATTTTAGAAATAAAATTATCAGCATCTGGGAGCAAATCAAAGGCACATTTACCGAGTTGACACAAGGTATTACCGACCGCCTCAACGCTCTTGGGTTTGATTTTGATGATTTTGGTGAGGTTGTAAAAGCGGCGTGGGATGGGCTGTGCAATCTGTTAGCTCCTATTTTCGAGGGTGCTTTTCAGAATATCTCCAATGTCTTTTCCGAATTTACCGGCATTCTTCTGGGATTGCTGGACGTTCTGATTGGTCTGTTTACTGGCGATTGGGAGCAGTGCTGGAATGGAATCAAAGGGATTTTTACATCTATTTGGGACTTTATTGTCAACACGTTCCGCAACATTATGAATACCCTGAAAGGCATTGCAGATGTGGTGCTGGGGTGGTTTGGTACAGATTGGGAAACTGTCTGGACATCTGTAAAAACGTTTTTCACAAACACTTGGACAAATATTCAGACGTTCTTCTCCAATACACTGACCAACATCAAGACGTTCTTCTCCAACATCTGGACTTCCATTTCTACAACTGTTACCAACGTTCTGACCACAATTCAAACAACAGTAACCAACATTTTTACCGCAATCCAGACGTTTGTAACAACAATCTGGCAGGGCATTTATACATTTTTTAGCACAATTTTTAATGCAATTTATACAGTAGTATACACTGTATTTAATACGATATATACAGTGATTACAACTGTGTGGACAACTATCTATACAACATTAGAACCGTTGATTAACGCTTTCGGGTATTTGTTCGAAACGATTTTTGAAGCGATTCAAATTGTCGTTGGAAGAGTTATGGACTGGATTTCCGAAAAAATTAGTGCTATTTGGAATGGCATTGTTGATTTTATCACACCAATTTTAGAAAGTATTCGGGACTTCTTTTCTGAAATCTGGACGGCTATCAGCGATAAAGTACAAGAAAAGCTGGAGTTTATAAAAAATCTTGTCGAAACCATTTGGAATGGAATAAAAGATTTTTTAGAGCCACTCTTAACTGCTCTACAAACAACGTTTACAAACATTTGGGAGGCTATTCGGTCGCAGATTGATGCGGTATCCAATGCAATCCGTTCCCTCATTGAGCGGATTTGGAGTTCTATTTCTGGGACGATTTCTTCTGTTATGGATAGCATCCGAAACACTTTTTCCAGCATTTGGGACAGCATCTCGGATAAAATATCGTCTGTTGTAAATGGAATTAAAACAAATGTATCCAACGCATGGGAAAACATCTATGACAGTATCTCCAATCTTATGAGCCAGATTAAAAATAAGATTTCCGATATTTGGGACGGTATACACGACGGAATTTCTGACAAAATCGGCGACATCCGAACAACCATCGAAAACGGACTTAACGGTGCAATTAACTGGATAAGAGGACTGGCTTCTGATGCGTGGAACTGGGGCAGCGATATTATCTGGGGCATTATTGATGGTATTCAAAGTGCTATCGGCTGGCTGGCGGATTGTGTCACCAATGTTGCCGATATCATTCGGGATTTCCTGCACTTTTCTGTGCCGGATAAAGGTCCTCTGACAGATTATGAAAGCTGGATGCCGGACTTTATGCAAGGGCTGGCTGACGGAATCAATAAAAGCAAAAAGATTGTAACGCAAGCAGTCGCTGCGGTAGCAGATGGGATTTCCGTGTCTATGCAGGGTAACTTGCAGATGGATGCTTTAAAAAGCGAGCAAGGCTCTGCCGGAGCAACAACGACTGTTATCAACAACGACAACAGCCGCACCATCAACCAGACCAACAACAGTCCAAAGGCTCTCACTCGACTGGAAATCTACCGGCAAACGAGAAACGCAATCAATGTGTGAGGTGTTTTATGCGATTTACGCTTATCATCGAAAATGCAGCTGGTGACCGCATCAACATGACTGCCACCGCAAATAAGTACATGATTTCTAAGATTGACGGATTGTATCCCCCTGCTGGGACGATTTCCACATCTTCCTATGCGGGCATGAACGGCAGCTATCTGAATAACGCCTTTGTCGAGAAGCGAAATTTAGTGTTGTCATTTGAGATGCGAGGCTACGGCAGCAACATCGAATTAAACCGCCACGCCCTCTATCGGGTTGTGAAAACCGCTCAATATCTCAAGGTGTATTACCGCACAGTCGGGATTGATGTTTACACAGAGGGGTATGTCGAGAGCTGCACCGTGACCAATTTCAGCGAGTTGGTCAACGGGCAAATCAGTATCATTTGCCCAGACCCCTACTGGTACAGCATGCAGCCCATCTATGCATACAGTCAATCCGTATTTGGAGCGTTTCACTTTCCCTTTCCGGAAAGCGATGAACCGTTTCCGTTGGGCGTTTACAGCACAGACAAAACTTTGTCCATCTTCAATTCTGGCGAAGAAGTAGGAATCCTGATTACCTTAGAAGCCGCCTCTGGCGAGGATGTTCCGAATCCCGTTACAACAGCAGTTGCATTGTATGATGACGATACATCAACCTATTTCCAGCTGCGATTGGACATCTTACCCGGCGACAAAATCATCATCAATACCAAACAAGGGCAAAAGTCGGTTACGCTGGTGCGAGATGGTGTAACAACCAACATCATCAACTGCATGACCTCTGGTTCAACGTGGTTCACGCTCCGCAAGGGGTTAAACCGGTATCGGTTGAGTGCACCAAAATACATCACCGCAACCATCCAGCACACAGATGCGTACTTAGGAGTGTAAATTTATGCTAATTGAGGTTTATCAAATGACCGCCGCCGAAAACACGGTATCTATCACCTTAGAGGCGGTCTGCGATGCGTTCTCAAGTTTCCTTTGGGACATCGAATATTTTCAATGCGGGCAGTTTGAATTGTATATTGCTGCTACGCCGGAAACCGTTGCTGTCTTTCAAACAGGTCGCTTAGTCGGCAGAAAAGACGATACGGAACACTATGGATTGATTGAGTCTGTCCGGATTCAAACGGATGCGGAAAACGGCGATTATCTGACTGTAAGCGGTCATTTTCTCATGATTTTGTTGTCTCGTCGCATTATCTATCCAACGATGGTAATCAAAGAGCAGACCAGCTATGGTGAGATTATACACACCGCAATTCAGAAAAATTGTTTGCAGCAAAACGAGCGTTTTCTTCCGGGCTTGCAGCTCGGCGAAATCACTGGCGACTGCTGGAAGCAAGAAACCCACTTGCAAATCAGCTATGCAAACCTGATGGAGTGGATTTATAAAATTTGTGAATTGGTCGGCGGAACGGCGAACATCTCCCTCGTTGAAACAAAACCAAACAGCCGCAATTATCAAATGGTGTTTACCCTGTCGGAGGGTGTTGACCGCAGCATTTTACAAGACACCTATCCGCATGTGATTTTTTCGGATGCGTTCCACAATTTGCTAACCTTTGACTATCTCAGAAACGCAGCTGCACAGCAAAATGCAGCTTACACGTTAGGGGCTGGCGAGGGTGAGGCTCGTAAACGTGCATTTTGCACCCTCGACCCAGAGCCGACACGCTGGGAACGGTATGAGGTCTATGTGGACGCTCGTGACCTGTCCGAAGAAACACAAAATGATGCAGGAGAATCCGTCACCATCCCAGAGGACGAATACTTGAAAATGCTGGAAGAACGAGGACGGGAAAACTTGTCCTCAGTGGAAGAAATCAGCGAATCCAGCATCACCGCAACCGCACCGCAAGAGCAGTATCCGCAGGATTATCAGGTCGGCGACTGGGTGACGGTACAGCAAACCCGTTTTGGTTTGTCGCAAAATCGCATCCGACTAATCGGCATGATCGAGAGTTTTGACCAAAACGGCAGGAGTTTGACACCTACTTTTCAGGAGGGATGAGTATGGCTTTTTCATACGGTTTTTTCAATGCAAAGAACTTAGACCGGGTTTATACAGCAGAACATTTTACCAGTTATCTATCCAGTATCATTTGTGACGGGATTCAGGACACTTACGGCGAGTGTTTTTCGATTACACCAGCAGGTGGGTTTCAGCTTCGGATTGGAAGCGGCAAAGCTTGGATTCAGGGACACTATTTTCAGAACGACAACGGTTATATCTTAGACTTGTCGCAGTATGCAGATAGTTCCCTGCCCCGCTATGTCACCGTCGGTATCTCATGCGACACGCAAGAATCTGTGCGGAGCGTGCAAATCGAGGTGCTTGCAGGTACGCCAGCCGTTGCCCCGTTTATCCCGTCTTTCAGTAACAATGACACGAAAACCACACTGACCCTCTGTCAGGTGCGAGTCAATGGTGGGTCGAGTGGTATTACCGCATCCAACATTACAGACTGCCGGGACGATGAGGAGTTGTGCGGTTATTGCCGCTGCATCCTCGGCAAGTGCAAGGTTACAGAGATGCTGGTAAAAATGACACAGCTAAAAGCAGACATGGATGCATTAAAAGCACGGGAAGATGCACAGGATAGCAAGATTGCATCGTTGGAAGAAAAGCTAAAAGCCTTTACTTCTGATGTAGTTGCAGCTGGGCAGTGCGGTGAAGATGTCTATTATATCCGCTATGCAGACGGTCATGTTTTGCTGCAAGGCTCTGGTGCAACCTACGACTATAGCGATGAAAGCACGCCAAAATCTGTATTTTACAATATGCCAGAAATCAAATCTGTAATTGTGCAAGAAGGCATTACGAAGTTGGGAAATGCCCTTTTTTACCGCTGCCAGAATATGCAGACGATTTCACTTCCTTCAACATTGACCGAGTTGGGATACCGCATCTTTGCACAAGGCTCCGGCGGATTCCAATCTTATGGGGGACTAACAGAACTGACTCTTCCGGCAGGCATACAAAAACTTGGCGGAAATGCTCTGCGGCAAACGAATATTACAGAACTCGTCATTCCCGCCCGTGTATCTGTAATTGAAGATTATCTGCTTTCTACATGCACGAAATTGAAAACCGTTCGTGCAGAAAGTAGTGTGCTGGGTTCTTTTATGTTTGTACAGTGTACAGCGTTAGAATCTCTTACGATTTCTACAAACTGCAAAACATTCGGTTCTAACATGCTGACGTACTGCGAGAGCCTAAAAGTCATCACTTATGAAGGCACAAAAGAACAGTGGAACGCCATCACAAAGCCCACTAACTGGATGACATCGGATGCAAAAGCCAACTACCACAATGGCTATTTACAGCGAATCAATTGCATTGATGGGGCTTTCGTATGGGATACCGAAAGCAAAGAATGGAAGGAGGAAACCGCATGATGAAATTTTTCGTGCAGAAACAGCGAATAGAACTGCTGGAACGGGATGCCATTGCAGCGGATCAGATTGCCTTTGTACCGCTGCACTTTGTGTTTGACGGAGCGTGGGAAGGGCTGCATAAAGTCGTACAGATTACGCAGTGTTGCGAAACCTACAATCTGATTTTAGGCACGGATGGGAAATCCTGCCTGCTCCCCTCTGAATGCAAAGCCGGCACAATTAAGCTGAGTGTGTTCGGGTATGCTCCTTCCGACACGAAAGCTCTCCGTGCAACGACCATTCCGGTTTCTCTCCATATCAAACCTTCTGGATTTGTTTCTGACAGTGTGACACCCATTCCCCCAACTCCTGACTTATACGCTCAGCTATTACAAGAACTGGAGAAAAAAGCTGCCGGACTACAAAACGGGAAAGATGGGAAAGATGGCATCTCCCCAGCGGTAACCGTGACAGAAACGGAAACAGGTGCAACCATCTCCGTGACAGACGCAACCGGTACAACGACCGCAGAACTGCACAACGGTGAAAAGGGCGACACGGGCAGCCGTGGAGCAGCCGGAAAATCTGCCTATGAAGTCGCCTTGCAGAATGGATTTACCGGAACAGAAGCAGACTGGCTGACATCCTTAAAGGGACAAAAGGGAGATGCCGGCGAGCCGGGAGCAACCGGGGCAAAAGGTGACCCCGGAGAAAAAGGCGACGCCGGAACACCCGGCAAGGACGGCGTAAACGGCAAAGACGGGACAAACGGGGTTGACGGCAAGGATGGTGCAGACGGTTACTCCCCAACAGCAACCGTTACAGAAACAGACGCCGGGGCTGTTATCTCTATTACCGATAAAAACGGAACAACGACAGCAACCATCAAAAATGGAACAAGCGGAGAGACTGCCTTTTGGGGCGATTACACACCGGGGGGTGAAGAGGGTGAATCAGCGAAATACTGCACCGCAAAGCTGGTTACAGTAACAGGCAAGCAAACATGGCAGGTATTGCCGTCCATCAGTACGGTATCTCACAACGCTCTGGATATTGTGCCAGACGGGTTGTTTGTGCTGGATTTGTCGCCGGATGTGGATACACTCAAAGCGTCTGCACATACGCATGACAATAAAGATTTTTTGGATGGTATTGAGGCTTACTTAAACAGCACCTATTCCAAAGTGACTGCGGAGCGAGAGGCAGCGGACAACAGCCTTGCAACCCGTATCAAAACTTTAGAGGATAGCGTCGGCGATCTATCTACAGCCCTTGCAGTGATGGTGGAGGTGTAACATGGCGGTGACAATTACAGAGCAGCTGACAAAACTAAACCAACTGCGGCAGCAGCTTGCAGCGAATCTGACCACAAAGGGCGTGACGGCAACAGCCACAGAAAAATTTAATACACTCGTGCCGAAGGTTCTTACGATTTCCGGCGGTGAATCTCCCACCACAACCGTGCTGTATGATGCAGCCCATCGGGACAAGGTATCTTTGCTTTACAACGGTACGATTTACAGCGTGGCGGATTTTACTTCCCTGCATGCGGATTTCTGTAGCTCTAAAAACAACTACGCTCTGAACTATGGAACAACCGTTTTTGGATGGGATTTGCAGGTATACACCTGCTGCACGCTGCCGATTAGCGTGACAGCATCCACGCAAATTGCAATCCGTTTCCTTGCTGGCAGTACCGAGGTTGGCATTCTGCGGCTGGTACAATCCGACACCGGCACAGCTGCGGACATTCTCGCAAAGGCACAGACAGAGGGCAGTTATACAGATTTGCCCTTGCAGTGGCTCTATAGTGCGGACTATATCACAACGCTGACACCCTGCGAGGGCGTAACGGCTGGCACATACTACTTAGTGTGGGTTGGTCGGAGCAACAACAGTCATCCGCTGATTCAGTCGATTACAATCTTATAAAGGGGAACACAATGAACATTATTGAAGCAATGGAACAGCTGAAAGCAGGAAAAGCCATCCAAAGAACGGGCTGGGGCAACGCAAAAATTCAAGCGGTGCAGCTGGAAAATGGACAGTATCAGATTTTTGCATCTGGTGACCTAACGCCGGAAATGTTGGTGCTACTTTCCGGTGATTATGATGTGAAAGAAGCGAAAGAAACGAAAGATGTGAAAGAAACGGAGGAAGCTGTGTGATTCGAGAGATTATCACCATTGCGATTTCTGTGTTGTCTGCAACGGGTATTCTGGGCATTGGTACAAAGTCGATTTTAAACCGCATGCAAAAGCAGGATGCCAGACAAAAGGCTTTGGAATACGGTGTGCAAGCCCTGCTCCGTGACCGGATGTTGCACTGCTATAACAAGTACATTGATGCAGGATTTGCACCCTTCTACGCAAAGGAAAACTACGAGAATATGTATCGGCAGTATCACGAACTGGGCGGCAATGGTGTGATGACGCATTTGCATGAAGAATTCATGGCACTGCCGACCGATGAGAAAGGAGCATAACATGAGAAACTGGAAACTTTGGGCAAAGGCTGCGACAGTCAGAGCAGTCAAAACTATGGCACAGACCGCTGTAGCAACGATTGGCGTAGCTGCTGTGATGCAAGATGTGAACTGGATCGCCGTGGGCAGTGCGGCTCTGCTGGCTGGGGTGTTGTCTGTTTTGACATCCGTGGCAGGGCTGCCGGAGGTTGAACGATGAATAGAAGAAAGCTAATAAAATATGATGATATTTTGTCAGGGAAAGGGTTGAAGGAATTGATTTCTGAAACGCCTCCACCAATGCCAAATTGCATTCCTCCTTGTCCAGATAAATATGAAACAATCACAGTTACAATGAAAGATGGAAAATTTGCTGAGTGGAAGAAAAGTGAATGGGATGACTACACCTATGATGGAAAGTTTTTTATTGTGATAAAAAATGAAGCTTGGATTGGTTTTTACAATCTCGATGAAATCAGAACAATTGTAGTTGAATAAGAAAACCGCCCAGCAGCGGAAAAGCTGCTGGACGGCATCGGGTTATTCGATTTCAGTCTGTTCTGGGTTATCTCTGCAAAGTTCATCCAGCGTGACACCCAGGGCATCCGCTATTTTTATTGCATTGGATACCAGACAATCCCCTCTTTTTTCGATTTCCTGCAACGTACGTCTCGAGATGCCAGTAAGTTCCACAAGCTGTGGAATACTCAAATGCTCCTTTGTACGAATTTCACGAACTCTCATACAGTCACCTCAGAAAATCATTTTCAAAGCACCCATTGTGCCGAAAATCAAAGTTGCAATCAAAACCAGAAAAATTGCACATTGCAAGGAAAGTTTGAAAAGATTTTTCAAAAGCTCTAACATGGTATTGACCCCCTTAAAAAATTGTGGTATACTAATGGTAACCCCCGAAGGGGCGGTGGATTTCTCCACCGCAGCGGTTTTTAAAGCACATCAAAAATGCTCTTAACCGCCAAAACCAGTAAAGTAATTGTTCCCGCCAGTTCAATTACTTTTAACATGAGCTTATTGAGATTTCCGACAATCTTGATAAGCTCTTTTATTTTGTCGTTCAATTTAATCACCCCCCTTCTGTAAGATTATTATAGCACATTTTAATGTGCTTGTCAAGTGTTTTTTCAAATTTTTCTAAAAATATTTTTTGTGAAAGGATGATATCATGCCAGTCAATCATTATGATTATAACGATAATACACAGCTTTCCCCGCATTTCAACGTCAGGGAATTTCGGTGTCAGTGCGGAAGTAGCCATGAAACTTTGATTGCATCCGAACTGGTTGACAAGCTGGAAGCCCTCTATACCGCTCTGAACTGTAGCAAAATCA
>OLVZ01000408.1_pt1 | contig 43275 bp, 32 predicted proteins | sample 1673341 | NCBI WGS metagenome assembly OLVZ01 (sample SAMEA3178944, study PRJEB25190) | human gut metagenome | biome: human gut; feature: human-associated habitat; material: faeces | place: Austria | collected 2013 | reverse complement strand
GCCGGAGACCCTGCGGTCCCTGGCCATCACCCTGGAGGTGGGGGGGCAGGCAGAGCTGGGCGCGCTGGCGGAGCAACTGCTCTCCGCCGGGTATACCCGGTGCGAGCAGGTGGAGGGCGTGGGCCAGTTCGCCCTGCGGGGCGGCATTCTGGACGTGTTCTCTCCCCTGATGGACCAGCCGGTGCGGTGCGAGTTTTTTGACGATGAGATCGACTCCATGGGCACCTTTGACCCGGGCACCCAGCGGCGGACGAAAAACGTCGCCTCCGCCCAGATCCTGCCGGCGGCGGAGGTGCTGCCCCACTGTGCCCCCGGCGGCCTGGCGGGGCTTGCGGAGCAGTTGGAGACGCTGGCCGTGAAGCTGGCGAAAAAGCCCAAGACGGAGGCTGCCGCCCAGCAGCTGCGCCAGGACGCGGAGCGCTTCCGCACCGGGGCCGTTCCCGGCGGTCTGGACCGGTATCTGGCCGCCGTGTACCCGGAGATCTGCACCGGCGTGGACTATCTGCCCAAAGACGCGGTGGTGTTTTTGTGCGAGAGCGGCCGGGTGGACGAGCGGGTGAAGGGAACGCTGCTGCAGCTCAAGCAGGATGAGGAGTCCCTGCTGACGGCAGGGCTGCTGGCGGGCGAGTACGCCCGGCTGACCCTCTCCGGCGAGGAGCTGTATGCCGCGCTGGAGGAGTTCCCGGTGGTGATGGAGGATACCCTGCCCACCTCCCGCCACCCCCTGCGGCCCCGGGGGCTGATGGCGGTCAACGCCAAGCAGCTCTCCTCTTACGGCGGCAGTCTGGAGACGGCGGTCAGCGACCTGGAGCACTACCGGGCCACCGGCAGCGCCGTGCTGCTGCTGTGCGCCGGGGAGACCCGGGCCAACAACCTGCGCCATCTGCTGGAGGAGCGGGGCATCCCGGCGGTGCTGGATCTTGCCAACACTGCCATGCCCGCCCCCGGCGAAGTGCGCATCACCCTGGGGGCCCTCACCGCTGGCAGCGAGTGGCCCCAGCTGCACCTGGCGGTGCTGACGGAGGGCCAGCTGACCGCCACCTCCGCGGGCAAGCGGCAGCGGGTGAAGAAAACCTCCAACCGCCAGAAGATCCAGTCCTACACGGACCTGACCCCCGGCGATCTGGTGGTCCACGAGCACCACGGCGTGGGCCGGTTCGTGGGCATCCAGCGTCTGCCGGTGGACGGTGTGGAAAAGGACTACATCAAGATCGACTACGCCGGAGGCGACTGTCTGTACGTCCCCGCCACGCAGCTGGATCTGGTGAGCAAATACATCGGCGGCGGTGAGGACCAGGAGCGGACCCGGCTCAACAAGCTGGGGGGCACCGAGTGGGCCAAGCAGAAGACCAAGGCCAAAAAGGCCGCCAAGGATCTGGCCAAGGGGCTCATCGCCCTCTACGCCCAGCGGCAGAAGCAGCCGGGATTTGCCTTCTCCCCCGACTCCACCTGGCAGCGGGAATTTGAGGAGTCCTTCGATTTTACGGAGACCGACGACCAGCTGCGGTGCATCGCGGAGATCAAGGCGGACATGGAAAAGCCCCGGCCCATGGACCGGCTCCTCTGCGGCGACGTGGGCTACGGCAAAACGGAGGTGGCCCTGCGGGCGGTGATGAAGTGCATCCTGGACGGCAAGCAGGCCGCCATTCTGGTACCCACCACGGTGCTGGCCCAGCAGCACTATGCCACCGCCATGAACCGCTTCCGCTCCTTCCCGGTGACGGTGGAGGTGCTGAGCCGGTTCCGCACCCCCAAGCAGACCAAGGAAATTCTGGAGCGGGCGGCGCAGGGAAAGATCGACTTGCTCATCGGCACCCATCGCCTGCTGGCGAAGAACCTGGTGTTCAAGGATCTGGGGCTGCTCGTCATCGACGAGGAGCAGCGCTTCGGCGTGACCCACAAGGAGAAGCTCCGGGAGCGGGTGCGTCAGGTGGACACCCTGACCCTGTCCGCCACCCCCATTCCCCGGACGCTGAACATGGCCCTGTCGGGCATCCGGGATATGTCCACCATCGAGGAACCCCCCAGGGACCGCCAGCCGGTGCAGACCTACGTCATGGAGCACGAATGGCCCGCCGTGGCGGAGGCCATCCGGCGGGAGCTGAACCGGGGCGGGCAGGTCTACTACCTGCACAACCGGGTGGAGAACATCGAGTCCACCGCCGGACGGCTGCGCCAGTGGCTGGGGGATGATGTGCGCCTCGCCATGGCCCACGGCAAGATGTCCGAGCAGGAGCTGAGCCGGGTGATGCAGCAGATGACCGACGGCGAGGTACAGGTGCTGGTCTGCACCACCATCATCGAGACGGGCATCGATATCCCCAACGTGAACACCCTCATCATCGAGGACGCCGACCGGCTCGGTCTGGCGCAGCTGCACCAGATCCGGGGCCGCATCGGGCGCTCCTCCCGCCGGGCCTACGCCTATCTCACCTACCGCCCCGGCAAGGTGCTGACGGAGGTGGCCAGCAAGCGGCTGTCCGCCATCCGGGAATACGTGGACTTCGGCGCAGGCTTCCGCATCGCCATGCGGGATCTGGAGATCCGGGGCGCCGGGAATCTGCTGGGGCCGGAACAGTCCGGCTACATGATGAGCGTGGGCTATGATATGTACCTGAAGCTGCTGAACGACGCCGTGCTGGAGCAGCAGGGGAAGGGCCGGGAGATCCGGCCGGAGTGCTCCGCCGACCTGACGGTGGCGGCGTACATCCCGGAGCGGTATGTCCCCTCCGACCGGCAGCGGATGGACCTGTACCGGCGCATTGCCGCCCTACGGGATAACGATGCGGCGGCGGACCTCATCGACGAGCTGACGGACCGCTACGGCGATCCGCCCCGACCGGTGACGGCGCTGCTGGATGTGGCGCTGCTGCGGGCGGCAGCCGCCGACACCGGGGTGACGGATATTACTCAGAAGGGCCAGACGCTGCTGCTGAGCCTGGGCCAGCGGATGGATGTCCCCAGCCTCATGGCGGTATGCACTCTGCCGGCCTACCGCAGCCGCCTGCTGCTGTCGGCGGGGGAGCATCCCAAGCTGACGCTGCACCTGAAGCCCGGCGAGGAGGCGCTGGACGCCGCCGGGCATCTGGTGGAGGCGCTGACTCTCAAACGCAAGGAAATTTCGGGCGAAACGCCCGCAGAAGGAGGAGCCCTATGAAACGTTTTGCTGCGATGCTGGCGGTCTCGGTGCTGATGGTGCTGTGGATCGCCTCCGGCGACCGGATGAGCGCCGGCCAACGAACGGACGGTCTTTACTACGAGGTCACCGGCATCCATCCGGACGCCGTGCTGATGCGCATCGACGGCGAGGATATCTCGGCGGAGGAGTACCTGTACTGGCTGGCCTATGACTGCGAGTACCTGACCTCCTATGTGCCGAATCTGGATTTCAGTGCCGAGGTGTCCAACGGCATGACCTACGGCTCCTATGCCAAGGCCGACGCCGTGGAGACGGTGAAGCTCTATGCCCTGCTGCGGCAGTGGGCCAAACAGTACAATGTATCGCTGACGGAGGAGGACGAGGCCCGGCTCCAGCAGCAGCGGCAGCAGTATGTCACCTACTACGGCGGCGAGGAGGGCTATCAGCAGCAGCTGCAGCTGCTGGGCATCAGCGAGGATACCTTCGACAGCATCAACCGGATGTACCTGCTGTATGCACGGATTCACGACCTGTATACCGCCGACGGCAGCGCCATGCACCCCACGCAGGAGGCCATCGACGCCTTCGCTCAGGAAAAGGGCTATGTGACGGTGAAGCTGCTGTACTGGCCCGCCTCCGGCGGTGAGAACTCTCAGGCGCAGGCAGAGGACTTCGCCGCCCGGCTGTCCACCGCCGAGGATAAGGATGCCCTGTATGCGGAGATGGCCCAGCAGTTGGGCATCGAGGCCGGGGACACCGGCCGTACCTTCAGCGCCGAGACGCTGGGGGATACCCTGTCCGCCGCCTTCTCTGCGCTGGAGCCGGGACAGGTCAGCGATGTCATTGCCACCGACGAAGGCTGGTATGTGGCCATCGGCCAGACGCTGGACGAGAGCTCCGTGCTGGACGAGATGTTCACGGAAAACGTGACTCAGGCCCGCAGCGAGCTGACGGTGGAATACAACCAGGGCCTCTATGACAAGCTGGACGCCGGGGACTTTTACAGCCGCCTCACGGCCCGGCAGTCCGAGCTCAGCAGCCAGTTCAGCTCCGGCAGCGCCGATCCCGGCACGGACAGCGGTACGGGCAGCAGTACGGACAGCGATAACTCCGGCGAAAAGGATGGCGGCAGCACCGGCTCCGGGGACTGATTTTCTCCCGAAACAAGGGAACTCTGGAATTATTTCCTATTTTTATGAGATTCTCCCCTTGACTATTTTGCTAAAAATGGTACGATAGATAAGGTAATGGAAACCAAGGCAAATCGGAAAGCCAAAAAGGGACCCAAAACAAATTAGGAGGAAAAGATACTATGAAAGACTTGTACGTCGTCAACTGCTGCAGAACCGCTATCGGTTCCTTCGGCGGTTCCCTGAAGAACACCCCCGCCACCGAGATGGGCGCCATCGTGGTGAAGGAGGCCCTGAAGCGGGCCAACGTTGCTCCCGAGAACGTGGATGAGCTGATGTTCGGCTGCATCCTGACCGCCGGTCTGGGCCAGAACGTGGCCCGTCAGGTCTCCGTCAAGGCCGGTATCCCCTACTCCGTTCCCGCCTACACCATCGGCATGGTCTGTGGCTCCGGCATGAAGTCCGTCATCGAGGGTGCCCGTGCCATTCTGTCCGGCGATGCCAACATCGTGGTCTGCGGCGGTACCGAGAACATGAGCGCTGCTCCCTTCGCCTCCCCCGACGCCCGCTGGGGCGCCCGCATGGGTGACAAGAAGATCGTGGACACCATGATCCGTGACGGTCTGTGGGATGCTTTCAATAACTATCACATGGGTACCACTGCCGAGAACATCAATGATATCTGGGGCATCACCCGCCGTGAGCAGGACGAGTTCGCCGCTGCTTCCCAGCAGAAGACCGAGGCCGCTCAGGCCGCCGGCCGCTTCGACGACGAGATCGTTCCCGTCCCTGTGAAGGTCAAGAAGGAGATCGTGGAGTTCAAGCGTGACGAGTTCCCCAAGGCCGGCGTCACCGCCGACGGCATCGCCAAGCTGCGTGGCGCTTTCCCCGTTGGTCCTGAGTCCCCCAACCCCGAGGTCGTTCACACCTTCGAGGTCACCGGCGCCAAGGAGGCCGAGGACAAGGGCACCCAGCGTGTCACCGCTGCCAACGCCTCCGGCATCAACGACGGTGCTGCCGCCATCGTGCTGGCTTCCGCCGAGGCTGTGGAGAAGTACGGCCTGAAGCCCATGGCCAAGCTGGTTGGCTGGGGCCAGGGCGGCGTGGATCCCAAGATCATGGGCGTTGGCCCCGTGCCTGCCTCCCGTGCCGCTATGGCCAAGGCCGGCCTGACCATCGACGACATCGACCTGATCGAGGCCAACGAGGCCTTTGCCGCTCAGTCCATCGCTGTGGCCCGTGAGCTGCACTTCGACATGAGCAAGGTCAACGTCAACGGCGGCGCCATCTCTCTGGGCCACCCCGTGGGCGCTTCCGGCGCTCGTATCATCGTCACCCTGCTGCATGAGATGCAGAAGCGTCCCGAGGCCAAGCGTGGTCTGGCTACGCTGTGCATCGGCGGCGGCATGGGCGTTGCCACCATCTACGAGAAGTGCTGAAGCGCTGAGGCGTAACAAAAACCAAAATAGCCGGGGACGGAGCTTCCGTCCCCGGCTATTTCATCGACAGACCTGCGCCGGTGCATAAAAAATCTGCCGGGAGTCCTCTCCCGGCAGATTTTTTATGCAGTGCGTTATTCCATGTCCACGGAGATGTGGTCGGTGCCGTGGGCCTCGAACTCCCCCAAATAGGCGTTCATGCGGTTCATGACCTCGTCGTAATTCTCCTCCGTGATGGGGGGATCATCCATGTCCCGCAGGGCCAGCTCCTGCGCCAGTATCTCGAAGAAGGTGGTGTCCTCATAGGCCATGATGGCCTCGTGGATGCCGCCCTCGGCAAAGGCCTGTGAGGGGATCAGCTGCCCCTGATACAGCTCCGTCAGCGGCGCCATCCCATGGGCCAGACACTGGGAGAACACCAGACTCTCCACCTCATCATACTGGCGGATGCGATCGTCGCCGCGGGTAGAATTGAGGATCCAGTTGCCGATATACACCAGATCCAGCAGACGCCGGAACTGCTTCTCTGTCATTTTGATCTCCATACGGATACACCTCCACGCCGCCGAAGGGGCCTTTACTGTATGCAACAGTATAACAGACCCGGCGGGAAAATACCACTGAAAAAACCGGGGAAATCCGCCAAATTTTCACTTGAGAAAGGAGAGCTTCCATAGTATAATATGATTGTTTTATTATGCAGCGTGATACACTGCGGCGTCACGGGGATGCCGGAAAGGAGGCCCAGTCATGGACCAACGGCCCATCGGAGTGTTCGACTCCGGTCTGGGGGGACTGACCGCCGTGCGGGAAATGCGGCGGCTGATGCCCTCTGAAAACATTATATACTTCGGAGACACGTCCCGTGTCCCCTATGGCGGGCGCTCGCCGGAGATCCTGCTGAAATACGCCCGGCAGGACGTCCACTTCCTGCGCTCCTTCGATATTAAGGCAGTGCTGGTGGCCTGCGGCACCGTATCCACCACCGCTCTGCCCCAACTGCAGGCGGAAAACGACCTGCCCATCCTGGGGGTGGTGGAGCCCGCCTGCCGGAAGGCGGCGGCCATGACCCGGAACCGGCGGGTGGGCCTCATCGCCACCGCCGCCTCCGTCCGCAGCGGCGCCTATGAGCGGACGCTGCACCGGCTGGATGAAACCATCCATGTGGTGAGCCGGGCCTGTCCGCTGCTGGTGCCGCTGGTGGAAAACGGCCGCTATCAGCCCGGCGACGCGGTCATCGAGACGGTGGCCCGTGAGTATCTGGAGCCTCTGCGGCAGGAGGGGCTGGACGTGCTGATCCTGGGCTGCACCCACTATCCCCTGCTGACGGATATCATCCGGGAGATCATGGGGCCGGAGGTGTCGCTGGTGAACGCCGGCGCAGAGTCCGTCCACACCCTGCGTGATGCGCTGGCCCGGCGGCAGCTGCTGGCCCCAGAGGGGATCGGACAGGCGCTGCTGTGTACCAGCGACCGGCCGGAGGGCTTCGGCCAGATGGCCCGTCGATTCCTGCAGGAGGAGCCTACGGCTCCCGTGCGGCTGGTGGACATCGAGCGATACTGAGGAGGCCGTCATGGAAGGAAATGTGAAGGTCCATGTGGAGAGCCGCACCCGGCTCCCGGACATGGAGGATGTGCTGCACTTCCGGGGCAGCGGTACGCTGGAGCGCACCCCTTCGGGGTGGCAGCTGCGGTATCAGGCCCGCAGCGATGAGGACGGCAGTCTCATGACCTCGGAGCTGTGGCTGGAGGACTGCGGCTGCGTGACTCTCCGCAGCGGCAACAGCTACCGGATGCGGCTGGACCCCGCCGCCCCCACCGTCCTGCACCTGCCCACGGAGGAGGGCGTGCTGGCGCTGGACGTAGCCGCCCATGAGCTGCTGTGGGAGTTGGAGCAGGAGGAACAAGGACACATTACGCTGGATTATTCCCTGCACGTGGGACAGACGCCGGTGTCGGCGCTGACGGTTCGGCTGGAGCTATATCAAGAATGAAGGAGGACCCCGCAATGAATATGATCCAAAGCGCGAAGGACCAGGTGCTGGCCCTGACCACCGCCGCCTATCAGAAGGCGAGCGCCGCCGGCCTGCTGCCGGAGGGCGTGACGGTGACCCCCTCGGTGGAGATCCCCAAGGATACCGCCAACGGCGACTATACCACCACCTTCTGCCTGGCTGCCGCCAAGGCCATGAAGATGAACCCCCGGCAGGTGGCCCAGATCCTGACGGAGCAGATGGATCTGACGGACACCTATTTCACCTCTGTGGAGCTGGCCGGCCCCGGCTTTCTGAACTTCCGGCTGGGCAGCCGCTGGTTCGGCGATACCGTGGCCTGTGTGGAGGCGGAGGGCGCCGACTACGGGCGCAACGACACGCTGACCGGAAAGAAGTACATGGTGGAGTTCGTCTCCGCCAACCCCACCGGCCCCATGCACATGGGCAACGCCCGTGGCGGCGTGCTGGGCGACACGCTGGCCTCCGTGCTCCAGAAGTCCGGTGCCGACGTGTGGCGGGAGTTCTACGTCAACGACGCCGGCAACCAGATCGATAAGTTTGCCCGGAGTCTGGATGCCCGGTATCAGCAGCTGATCCGTGGCGAGGACGCCGTGGAGTTCCCGGAGGACGGCTATCATGGCGACGATATCCGGGAGTTGGCTCGGCTGTTTTATCAGCAGGAGGGCGAGAAGTATCTGGACTGCGACGAAAAGACCCGGCACGATGCGCTGGCCAAATTCGGTCTGGATCACAACATCCCCAAGATGAAGACCGATCTGGCCCGGTACGGCATCCAGTACGACGCATGGTTCTTCGAGTCCACCCTCCACGAGAGCGGCTATGTGGCAGACTCCGTGAAGGCGCTGACCCAGCGGGGCTATACCTATGAGAAGGACGGCGCTCTGTGGCTGGCCACCAGCCGGATCCTGGCGGAGAACCTGAAAAAGGCCGGCAAGTCCGACGAGGACATCGAGAAGCTGGGCCTGAAGGACGACGTGCTGCGCCGTGCCAACGGTTTTTACACCTACTTCGCCGCCGACATTGCCTACCACCGCAACAAATTCGCCGTCCGGGGCTTCGATAAGGTCATCAACGTGTGGGGCGCCGACCACCACGGCCATGTGGCCCGCCTGAAGGGTGCCATGGACGCTTTGGGGCTGGACGGTGAGCACCGGCTGGATATCGTGCTGATGCAGCTGGTGAAGCTGGTGCGGGACGGCGAGGTGGTGCGGATGTCCAAGCGCACCGGCAAGGCCATCAGCCTGACGGACCTGCTGGACGAGATCCCCGTGGACGCCTGCCGCTACTTCTTCAACGCCAAGCCGGAGACGCAGATGGAGTTCGATCTGGGTCTGGCCGTCCGGGAGGACAGCGAGAACCCGGTGTACTATGTGCAGTACGCCCACGCCCGCATCTGCACCCTGCTGAAGAATCTGGAGGCCGAGGGCTATACCGTCCCGGCCGCCGATGCCGTGGATTTCAGCCTCCTGACCGACGAGACGGAGCAGGCCCTCATCAAGCAGATCGCCTCCTATGGTCAGGTGGTGCTGCTGGCGGCACGGGACTACGATCCCAGCCACATCAACCGCTACCTCACCGCTCTGGCGGCGGCGTTCCACAAATTCTACGCCGCCTGCCGCATCAAGGGCGAGGAGAAGCCGGTGCTGCTGGCCCGGCTGAAGCTGGCGGATACCACCCGTGCGGTGCTGAAGAACGCCATGACCCTCATTGGCTGCAGCGCCCCGGAGAAAATGTAAGAGGACCCTGCATCAGCAATTTCTGCAGATACGGTCGATCCCTGCATAGAAAAGGACCCCCCTGCGGCCTCGCCGCAGGGGTCCCTTTTTAGGCTGCGAATGGACGCAGCGCCCGTTGCCGCATGGCGCCCATCCGAAAAAATTTCTCCAAACGGGAGAAGCATCTTGTGTTTGCACGGAACGGGTAGTACGATCCATATAAATAAGACAGACAGCTTATGGGAAGGCCGCTGACGGCGGCCTTTTGAAAGCACGGAAGTTAGTCTATTCTAACCGAAGGAAGTTGACCGGATATGGAGGAACAAAGCTGCGTGCTGCTGGAAAACGGCAAACGGATCAGCACATTTGCATCGCAGCTGCCATTTATGAGAGGAACCGCCCTAACCCCTGGCCCGGGAATAAAAAACCGGCAGGCCCCATGTGGCGCCTGCCGGTTTTTGTAGTTGAACCCAACGATTGATACAATGCACCCTCATGGAGCGGTTGAACCCATTCCTTTTTATGGTGCATAAAATCAGGTTTCTGTTTTTTCGACGTCGTTTGTATGTACAGGTTTTTTCTGATATGTCTGATAATACCATTCCAAAAATTCGCCATAGATGCGATCCTCCGCTTTTTTACGGGCATCAACCGCATCCTCTATCCGGGAAAACGACCCAAGGTTATAGTTTTTTCCCTTAAAACCAATTTGAGCTGTCCACTTTTGAGTTCTGCGGTTGAGGTACACTCCGTTATAGCCGCTGCTGTTGTTCTTTAACAGCCGCTTTCCTGCTTTTTCAAGCAGGGTGACAGAGGTCCCATCAACAAACTTCATATTGGTTTTGATGATACTGTTTTGCAGGCATCCGCAGCTTTTGGTATGACCATTGATCAGATAAGCGTACCGAACTTTTGTTTCGTTTCCGCACTCACAGCGGCAACGCCAATAGCTTGTTCCGTTTTTCCACTCTGCCAGCTCAAGCACTGTCAGTTTCCCGAAGACCTTGCCTGTCAAATCCTCCATTGGTGGACTTCCATTACAGCCGCAGCTTTTGGTCCTGCCGCTTTGCAGCAGAGTTTGTCCCACAATCGTTTCATTGCCGCAGTCACATAGACAGCGCCAGCGGTGCATTCCGTCCCGCTTTCCAGCGTATTCCAGCACGGTGAGCATTCCAAACCGCTTGCCGACGTAATCTTTCACAGGCGGATGACTCAGGCAGCCGCAGCTTTTCTTGTAGCCGCACAGGAGTTGGTGGGTGGCAGCAAGGCATTGCTTCCCGCAGTCGCATTGACACAGCCATTGTGTTCCGCTCTGTTTGTTCCGATGGGAACTTGGCTCCAAACATACCAGGCGTCCAAATCTCTGCCCAGTCAAGTCCTTTTGACCGGGCTTCACCTTCGTCTCACAGCCGCAGTCCCGAACCGTACCCCGCTGCAGAGTGCGGGTGTCCAACTGGACGGCCCCACCGCAATCGCAAGTGCAGTTCCAGACCATATAGCCGTTTTTCCGTTCCCCGGTCGGTTCCGATACTTTCAGCTTTCCAATACGGAAGCCAATCCCAATTTTGGGCTTCACTCATTCTTCCTCCCGTTCAAACCGGATTGTCACACGGCTTTGCCCGCCCACGGTACAAGTGAACAAGGTCAAATCCCAATCTCCGCTTTCCATCGCTTCAATAGAGGTTGGCAGCAACGTCTCCCGTTCCACCATTTTGTAAGTGAATACATTTCCGTCCATATCTGTGAAGGTGGCAAGATCGCCCTCCTTCAGATTTTTTAGGTTGCCGAAGTGGGAAGTGTAGTTATGTCCGCAGATAATCAGATTGTTCAGATAAGCCGACCCGCTGTACCGGCAGGGAGCGGTTTTCAAATTGGGATAACTCCATTCACTGATAACCGGCAGTTCCAGCTCCAAGGCTGGGATTCTTAAAATACCAATAAAATCAATCCCGTTGATGGTTTCCACTGGCATTTCCATATTGGGGGCTAAAACATAGTCAGGGATAACTGTCCGCTCGTCACGCAATAAAGGGTCCGGTTCTTCTGTTGCGGTCGTGGGGATTTCTACGGGTGGTTCGGTCACAAGGTATTCCTCAATACAATTTAGTGCCTGACTGGATGCTTTCTCTGCCCGCAGTTCATCGTACAGGTTGAAAGCTGTTATAAAAAGGGCCGCTGCAATCAGCAGCAGCCCAAGCGCAATCCAGAGGAAACCCTCTTGTTTCCGGCTGTTTTCTTTCTCATTTTTCATCTGCGGCACCTCGACGGCGTAAAAGGCCGATCACGATAAAGAGTAAACCAGCAGCAATCAGCACCGGCACCGGCCACCAAAGCTGGCCGGTCTGGGGAAGCGTAGGCTTTCCAGGTGTGGTGGGCGTATCAGGTTTCGTCGTAGGAGTTGGTTCGTCTGGGATATCCTCAGAGAAGGAATTTGTTACATAGAACGTGTTGCCTTCCCGCGTGACCTCCGCAGTGTATTCTTCCATTTCTTTTTCCACTACGGTCCAACGATATGCGTTGTCCAGGTTCGCCCAGGTATACCGCCAGTTATTCTTACTGTTCAATGTGACGGTATCATAAACAACTCCGTTTTTCAGAAGCTGTACCATCACTTCTTTCGGACGGGCCTTCTCATGACCTTCATCGTTCCAGATTTTCAGGACTTTGCAGGAAACCGTATCAGGTTTCTCTGGAATTTTGGAAGAATCAAATTTTGCAGTTGCAGTCACAGCATAGATCCATGTATTGGTTTCGGCGTCCAGACTGGGAAGCATCACCATAAACGGCGTAGCATCATAGCGGAAACCGTCTTGTGTATGGCGTTCTCCAAGCACCAAATATAAACCTGCTGTCAGCCGCTTTCCGCCTGTTGGAAATGCTATTTGGCCGTTCCGATCTGTTTTGCCGCTGTCGGTAGCCACGATGTTATCCCGCAGGACATATCCTTCCAGCGTAGAAGCCAATGCCCTCCAGGTATCGTCGGCTTTCCCGGGGATATCCACGTTAAAAATCTTAAATTGCTCTGTTGTCTCCAATTCACCATATGCATCCACTGTCGCAACAAGATAGATGTTGAAAACTGCACCGGACAGCGGCGTTCCGTGATCCTGATACGTAATTGTGAGACCAACATCCTGATCCAAGTCAATACGACCCGCAGCAAGTGCGGAAACAGGCAAAAGCATGAAAACCAGCAATAAACTCAGGCAAAGGGAAATCAGCCGTTTATTCATTTTCATCAGAGTCACCTCCGGTCTTTTTCTTTGATTTTTTCGGCAGCAGTAAAATCACCAGCAGAATCAGGAGCATGGGAATCGCCACAATGGGTGCCACCAGCAGCGGCTCGATTTGCATGGCATCTGCCGTGATGCGGATGGCCTGCGCCTCCTCCTGGTTTTCGATCCGGTGGCCCCGGACCAGCAGGCGGTGTGAGTTGATTCCATAGGGGGTACAGGTTACCAGGGTGCAGTAATCTTTTCCTTCCTCGATTTCCAGATCGTCCATCTCATACGGAAGCACAATGCGGATCTGATCCACTTCATAAGTCAGGGTTTCATCCAAGACCCGCATCAGGAAGGTATCGCCTATCACCATCTTGTCCAGATCCGTAAAGAGCCGTGCGGACGGCAAGCCACGGTGCCCGGACAGGACACAGTGGGTCCCACTGCCGCCAACCGGCAGAGAAGTACCCTCGATATGGCCTACCGCGATTTGCAGAATCGCTTCATCCGTGCCGTGATAGATCGGCAGGGAACAGTGAATGGAGGGAATCTCAATGTATCCGATGATGCCATTGCCGGACACATTCAACAGACTTTCGTATTTTGTCCGTTCTTCGTCTGTCATATCATACCGGTCGGCTTTATCGATCAGAGATTGATTGTACGCTTGTGCATCCGCCCAAAGCTGTTCATAGGTGTCAGAGTCGATCTCTGCCACCTGCTCCGCGTAAGAAGCGATAGCGCGGGACTGGTGTAAAGAATTCCAATAGTCGCTGACTGTGGGATACAGCAGCAAGGACAGCCCTGCAAGAAGGATGAAAATCAGAAATAATGTAATGAGATTACTTGTTCGTTTCTTCATGCAGGGATCTCCTTGCTGTTGTATTCCGGGGAGGCGGGGACCTCCCCGGTTAACAACAGATCAATACTTCAAAATCTTAGGATTGTGCTTACTTCTCCGCACCGCTCATGCGCTTCTTGGTCACCAGCAGCACGACAGCAGCCAGGACCAGAACGCCGCCCAGCACATAGAAGATGGTGGTGCCGATGCCGCCGGTGCTGGGCAGCTTGGAGCCGGACTTGTTGACCACGGTGGTGGTGATGGAACCGGCCGTCAGATCAACGGTGCCCAGGTCGATGTTGACGGTCTCTCTATCCTTCACTTCGGTCTTCTTGTTGCCGTTCTCATCGGTCAGATAGGCCTTCAGAACCGTCAAAGCGGGGGTGTCAGCAGTTGCGTCATGGGTAGCCTCGATGACGAAGTAGATGGGGTCAATGGTATTGTAGCCGGCGGGGGTCTTGGTCTCGGTCAGTTTGTACTGGCCATCGTCCAGGCCGGAGAAGGTGAAAGAGGTGGTAGTCTCATCGACAGTGAATTCCTTGACCGTTGTCCAGGTGTCTGCAGCACCATCTTTGCTCTTGATCAACTTCTCCAACTTAAAGGCAGCGCCGGTCAGAGGCTTGTTCTCGCTGTCCACCTTGTTGATGATGGTCTTGTAGGTAAACACGATGACGACATCCTTCGGGGTTTCGCCGGTCTCGTTGTTGCCGTTTTCAGACTTGTTGGGGTTGTTGGAGTATTCAAGATAGACCTCGTTGGGGTTACCGGTGGAGCCGAGAACGGCATTTTCATTCAGCTTTGCGGTGTACTCCACGGTGATCACAGAGCTGTTGCCCGCATCCAGAGCCTTGACATCATCGCAGGAGACGGTCAGCGTGGTGATGCCGTCGGCGTTGACGGTGGCAGTGACGGTAAATCCATTGGTCTCGGTGCCATCAATATAGACCTTGGCATCATTGTTGTAGGTCAGGCCCTTGGACAGGGTATCGTGGAACACGACCTTGTAAGTGGTGTAGGAGGAGACATTATCCGCCAGAGTGGCCTTGAGCTGGAAGGGGATGGAATCGCCGATGTCATAGTCGGCGGAATCCTGCCAGTCGGTCTTGGTGGTATCGGTGGAGTCGTTGATATCCTTAACCTTTTTCTGCACTTCGGGAACATCGGACTTGGGCGTAGCGGTTACATTGCCCACAACCTGGATGATGTATTCGGTGTAGGAATCGCTGTCACCGGTCAAGGAGCCGTCCTTGTCTTTCACCAGATAGTAACCGGCAGCCAGACCGGAGATGGTGTAGTTCTTATTGGTTTCACTATAGGTACTGTCAACCTTGGTGGTAGTCAGATAACCTGCGGCGTCCTTTGCAAACTGAACCGCATTGTCATTGGTAAGAGCCGCCGCGACACCGGCAGCACTCTTGGTTTCAGCGGTATCATACTTGTTCTGAAGCGCGGTCCGGCCTGCTTCGCTGATGCCGGAGCCCCAAACAATATTGGACAGGATCTTGGCTCCGTCCTTCTCGGCCAGGTCACCGGTGAAGATCTGATAGGCCTCGTAGGTGTGGCCCTCGGCGGAGTTGTTGATGGTAATGGAATAAGTTTCAGCCGCAAACGCGGTGGTGGCCAGGCCCAGCGCCATGACCAGTGCCAGCAGGAGGCTGGCAAGTTTTTTGATGTGCTTCATTGTTTTGTTTCCTTTCTGCTTTTGAATTTCTGGGTGGTATATGTGGTATATATTTTTGCGCTCAGGAGAATGTGGATTCCTCCTTCCTGCGCTTGCTATGGGTATACAACAAGATCGCCGCTGCGAGCATCAGTGTCAGTCCTCCGATGGTAAACATTCCGATCCCTCTGCCTCCGGTTTCGGGAAGCACAGGATAGGAAGTGTTGTTGGTCACAGTCACATTGCTCTGTGCGGTACCAATTGTCACCATGGCACTATCCGAATAAGAGACCTTGAACTGATTTCCATTCACAGTTCCGACCCGTTCGTTCAGGATCGGTTTCCCGGCATCATCCAGCTCGAAGAGATAATAGGTTTCCCCCAGTACCAAATTGGTAAACTTTGCCGTTTTGGAACCGCTGTCACCATCTGCAAAGGAAATCGAGACGGTCTGCATGGGGTCTCCCACAGGATTGGGCGTATCATAGAGGCCAAAGCGGTAGGTTCCGCTTACCGGGGACGCTTCGCCCTCCAGTCCGGCAAAGCACTTTGTGACACTGGCCTCGCCCCGTCCGTTGCCCATGCGAAATTCGTATGTAGAACTTTCGTACCACACATCCACACCGTCCGGGTATTCGGGGTAACTGCCGTCAGCATTCGCTTTGGCAACAAGGAAGTAATGGGGAGCTGCGTCCAGCACATAGCCATCCGGTGCCTTCGTTTCGACAATTCGGTAGACTGTGTTGTACGCCATAAGCGGATCAGCTCCGAACGCAAGCACGCCATTGGCATCCGTTGTTCCGGTCCATGTTTTGCCCTCTGTTGGCGTAAAGGTGCCATTGTCCATGGTCCCCTCTGCCATTTCGAATTCTGCACCGGGCAGCCGGGTGGTGACCGAACCGCTGTCATACTTGATGATCTCCACAGTCGGTGTCGAGGAGCCAACGGCGGTTCCACCGGCAGCATAGGCGTAATCATCGTCGATTATGGTTCCGGACGAGGTGGAGGCATATCCCTCCCAGTGGGCATCATTGCGGATCGCTACTTTTACCCCCGGCTTTACCTGCACTCTTGCTTTGTAGCTTATGGTGATGGGGACGCCGTCAGGAATAGTGATACGAAGGGTGCATCCCTCTACCGAAGCGGTATAGGGGACGGAGGCTCCGGTATTGGTATTCGTTACCGTAATGGATGTGGGGTCCAGCTGTAAGGTCTCACTAAGCGTATCCACCACTGTCAGATAGTCCGTACCCGCCAGCAGATCTTCCCCAAGGCTGTTTACCTGAATCGTGAACGGGAGTGTTCTGGCCCCTGTTTCCACCGTCTTTTTCAGCGTGGAGGTGGAAACATTAACAGACTGAGAATCAATGTCCCGCTGGCGGCCGTCCTCCCCGTAAAGGATAACCTGATTGTTAAACTGCTTTTCCTCGCCGCCCAGCAGGACAGCGGGGTCTGTGACACGGCAGACGATCTGGAAAGTAACCGCACAGTTATTTACAACCCTTCCCGCCACCAGATTGTCCACATCCCATACAAGGGAGTTTCCATCGGTGTAGTAGTACGCTGTAACGGAATTGGCCGTTGTCATATGTTCGGTGTAATCCGCACCGAGATCGGTGAGCCGGGGAACAGTTGTATTCTGAGCCCGGCTGCCACGTGACAGAACCCGAAGATAAGCAAGCTCCATACCGTCGGGTATGGTATCTTCCAACCGGTACCTGCCGGACAGTTCGCCGGCATAGTTCACGGTTATCTCCCATGAAACAAACATACCCGGTTGTCCAAGCTCCTGGGTCAGAATGGTTCCCACGCTTCCACTCGTGGTTTCCTGAATTGATTCACCGTTAAACTTGAATACGGCACCGACTTTTTTCCATAGATTGGTTCCCTCATACAGGATATCTTCCGCCCTGCCCCGCTCATTCCAGTTTTGGCCATCATCGCTTGTTCTGAGATAGTTGTAATAATAAAGAGGACTACCAAACCAGGGGTGAGGGGGAAGAAATGCAGGAGCAGTTTTTATAATGATATACAGCGATTCTCCATCCAGCGGCAATGTCTTTTCCATCTTTATTGTGACGGAAGAGGTGTCCTGTGTTCTCTCACCGATAACATACTCTACAGAATAAAAATCGTTTTCAACTTCAGTCAACTGGCCGCTGTTCAGCGCCGCGTTCAAATCGGTGAATCCCGTCAAATCACTTTCCGACAAGGGACTGGTATAGAGGCCAACCAGAGAATCCGCACGGATATAGGAATAGTCAGAACCAGTTCGCAGATAGTCCTGCATATAAGTTCCTGCACGGACAGAATCCCCATCCACCTTGATCGCCCAATATAGGGTTCCCTTTGAATAGTTTCCCGAACTGCTTGTGGGACCCTCGTAATACCAGGAGAGCTTCTTTGCCTCGATGGTATTTCCACCTTTCAGAATTACGTCCCTGGAAGCCGTTACTCCGGTCAGCGTAAAGGGGTCTCCGGTTCCGGGAATGATCTCGCCGGAGAGAGTAAAGCTGTTTTTGACAATTACCGCGGCAGTTCCCTCAACGGTTTTCGGCTGAGCGTAATAGCTGAGCCGGTAGGAATAGTTGTTCCCGGTCAACCCAAGCTGTGCCATGGTGAAGTTGAAGCTGGTATTGCCGTCTACCTTGACCCACAGGGTATCGACAACGCTGTTTCCATTTTTGATATCCAGCGCTTCCACCTTCACATAGCCCACAAACTGCATATAGGTGCCGTCGAGTTTGTCTGTCATGCTGGCGGAGGTCACGTTCCAGTCGCCCAGTTCGTTGACCAGAACCGTATACAGGTAGCTTCCGGCAGGGGCGGTAAAGTTTTCCGGCGGATTGATTTCCTCAACGGGCTCTGTTCCGGTGGCGTCAAAAACCCGGCCACTGATGGAAATATCAATGTCCTCTGTCAGCGCTTCCCCCACAAGTTTTTTTGCCCAATGGGAATACTGCAGGAATTTGGATTGCTGACTGGTTGCGAGATAGTCAAAGTCATCCTTCTTCGCGTTGTCGGAAAAAGCTTTGACGCTGTTATTGATGTACAGCTCCTTACCACCCGCCGCCGTCAGCGCTTCCAGCCCGACATGGACCTGATACTGGATGGTGAGGGCTTCTCCGGGAGCAAGATCGCCAAGAACCGCCGAGAACCCTTTGCCGTCCTCGTGCATAGTGGGCGTAAGGGCGGTGCCTGTCCCGCTGGCACTGGTTCCAATAAAGTACAGGAAAGAGCCATCCACATAATTCATGTAGGGTAGATACGTCTCGATCGTCGGCTTTTCCGGGTCATTCAGGCAGTCATCAACCCGTACATTTTTCAGCGTAAACAGATTGCCCTTATTCGCCTGAGCCACCACCGTATAGGCGATGGTGTAACTTCCGTCCTCATTGCGGACCGGGCTTGCGGCAGTCTTTTTCAGATTCAGTCCGGCCTTGGGCTCCAGATTCGCCGTAGAATTTTCTTTGGGGTACTGGGCGGCATAAGCCTGAGCTTCGTTGGAGATCAGTTTCTCTTCGCTGTTCTGAAGATAGGTGTAGTTTTCTCCCAGCTTTACCCGGTAGCGGAGTGTACGGGTCTCGTTGGCAGTCATATCTCCGATTTCCCAGACAAGGTCTCCGGAAGCATCGATGCAGACGGTGCCGTGAGCCTTTCCTACCGCAATAGTTTCCCCGGGACTTCCGGTGCTTGTCAGGGTTTCCGCCTCGCTGCCGACCCCAAGGTAACTGACGAAGTCACTGTTTGCGGTAAAGTGATCGACCACCCGAACCTGCGGGCAGCCTTCCTTGCCAGCGGTCACGGTCAGTGTGTACTCCGCATAGTTTCCGTCCTCAGACTCCACAATTTTCGGCGAAACCGATTTTGTGAGGGCGACCGTGCCGTTTTTTGCCGCGATGTCTTCCTCAAATTGGGCAATGATGGTTACATCACCAAGCACCAGTTTCCCCTTGCCTTCATCGTCCAGCGAGGCGGGATCAACCCGGCTGGATACATTGAAGGATCCGCTGATAACCGTGACATTGTTTGCGTTCTGCACTTGCAGCCATTCATCATCGAAGTCAATCGTCAGTATGCCGTTCTCTACGGAAACCGTGCCAATTATTTCGCCATTTTCATCTGTCATATCGCCGTCCTTCGCGGGGTCGAGAAGAAGCTGCGGTAGTTCAAATTGGAGAACGCCTCCATTGGCAAGCAAATCCGAAAGATACACATTGGCAAAGTTCGCAGTCAGTTTTAATTTCGCGTCTCCGGGGATAACCACACTGTCAGTGACCTCGATCCATTCTTCGCTGTCCGCCGGGTGGAAGAACAGCTTTGCCCCAGTGATATACCGAGAAACATCAATGGAATTGCCGTTGCTGGCGGCTCCGGAATCCTCCGTCAGCAGAACTGCATCATGCTCCGATGCCTCCGCCGCGCTCTCTGGCATGGATACAAAGCCAAGAAGCTCCGCGTCCCCGGCGGCAACGGAGACCTGCGTGACACTGTTATCCCAGTCTCCTGCAATGACCCTTACCGCTCCGCTCTCGGAAACCGAAGCCACAAATCCGGCATGGTCTGTGGTGCCGTCATGATCCCGGTCCAGGAATACAAGATCGCCACTGGCCGGGGCAGTGCTTCCCGCTTCGGTGTACAGCCCACAATCGGCCATATCCGTGAGCCATTCCTCACAGTCGCTCCCATAGGGGAAAGCATTGACGGGGATATCCGCGTAGTACAGGCAGAAGGAGGCGAACATGGCGCTCCAGTCTTCGTAGGGACTTCCAAACCAGGTTCCGTAGCGGGTATAGCCATGGGTGGTGCCATCCTCCCAGACCGCGTAATTCCGGGTGCTTTCCGTATAGCCCAACTGGCTTTCGGCAATGGCGATCACATCCTGCCGCCAGTTGCCGGTGAGTGTCACATCCGCAAAGGTCTGCTCCCAGATTTCCGCTGTCTCTACGTCCGCACTGGGGTCTGAATAGCAGGCAAGGCTGTGGGAGTGCTCCTCCAGTGTGCAGACCAGCTCCCCGTTTTCGTCCCAGCAGCCTTCCCCATGGGTATGGGCATCCTTACCGCAGAATACCGTTTCTTCCGGCTCGCTCTGGGTGCAAGCCTCGCTGTGGGTATGCTCTTCCATGCCGCAGGTCAGCTCCCAGGTGCCATAGCACAGGGCGGTGTGGACATGATCCGGGTCCGTATTGGTGCAGGTCAGAGCTTCGGTGTCTATCGGCTCTGTCACTGTCTCAAAGCAGGCATCGGTATGCTGGTGCTCCAGAACCTGGATTTGGCCGCAGATCAGATTGCCGTCAGCGTCAAAGCAATCGGATGTATGGCGGTGGAGCACGATCTCTGGTTTTGTACAGACCAGTACTGGCTCCGCATCTTCCTCGGCGTCGCTTTCTTCCGGTTCCGTGGGCAGGTCACAGGTCAGCACCCGGTTCCATTCATAGCAATCATCGGTATGCACATGGGCCGATTCCGTAGACTCCGTACAGACCAGCTCCCCCTGCTCCAGCGTGTAGCAGGCATCGGTGTGAGTATGTACTTCTTCCGAAGTCCCTTCCACCATGGCATAGCAGCTGTCGGTATGCTCATGGGTTTCGATCTCTGGTAATTGACACCAGAGGTTCCCATTTTCATCGTAGCAGGTGGAATCGTGATGATGGACCACAAAATTGGCATACCCACATATCAGATTTCCGTCGGCATCATAGCAGCTGTCGGTGTGTTGGTGAATTTCCAGCGTCTCCGCACTACATACAGGAACCTTTTTCTCCACCGATGTTACCTGGGTATAACAAGCCTCGGTATGAGTATGCTCTGGAATGTCACACTGTTTTTCCATGGTGATGGCAGGAAGAATCAACGCGTAGGTGGTACAGAATACCACCACGCAGGCAAGAACAGTCACCACCTGATGCCAGCGTTTCTTTCTTTGATGAGCTTTCGTGTATTTCTCTGCGTCCCGCAGAATGTCACGCTTCATATCCCCATTCACCAGCCTTTCTATCTTAACGCACCGAAGTCCGGCAGAGGCCAGACCCGAAATACAATCTTTCCGACGATTTGTTCACTGGAAACACACCCGACCGTGGTACTGCGTGAATCCACCGAGGTAGACCGATGATCGCCCATGCAAAAGTACCGGTTATCTGGCACCTGATAGGGCAACTCAATGTCACAATCTCCGAGAGCTTTTTCCTCTAGGTACGGCTCGTCCAGCAGCTTGCCGTCTACATATACATTTCCGCTTTCGTCTATCTCAACCCATTGCCCAGGGCCTGCGATACAGCGTTTGACCAGTATTTTATTGCCCATGTAAAACGCCACCAGGTCGCCCAACGCAAAGTCGGAGCCTTTGACAGAAATCACAATATCCCCCTCATTCAGTGTGGGTGTCATAGAGGCCCCATAAATTTGCAGCACTGGCATCCAAATGGTAGCAACCAACACAGCTACAGCTGCAACAACCACAAGGGTATAGACGGTGCTGCGAAGAACACGTTTATACCGCCGTTTGTATTTTTCTCTGTCAAGCTCCGCCTCCAACTGCTCCAGGGACGGAGGCTCGGGAAATTGCCTTAATTTCGATGTCATCAATTCCTGTTTTCCTTTTCCGATCAAAAACGCATTCTTTCGAGATATTGCTGTGCGGCTCTGTCAGCAGCTTCAAATACATGGTTTTGCTGCTAGACTGCCTCCGCAAGGGAACCGGCTTTTTCAACCACTATTTACGATCTCGAAATTGAGCTTCTGCCTTCCTTAACCTGATTTTCAATTGGTGTTTTTTCCCTGTCTGTGCAATCAGCATTTCCAGCAGCTCACTTCGGATTAAACGATGTAACTCTTTATCCCTCGTTCGGTGCCTCCTGATCCGATCCATATGGCATAAAAGCAAAAAAAGGGCAACGGTCATTTCTCCGCTTGCCCAAATTCTCACTCTATAGCACAACGGTAAGCCTTCTTACACTGTGCTGTGCCTCTACTACATGAATGCGTCAACCTGAGCAACACATAATTTCCGTTATGTAGTGAAACGTTCTCAATAATAGCTACATATTCAATTCTAAATCTAAAACATTATAGCATGAAAATGCGCAAAAATCAATATAGGGCACGGAATCTGTACGTAAAAAAATGGTTAAATCAAAGCCGCAAATGTATAAATAGAGAAATGGGCAACGCAAATTCACCCTCAAATTCGTTTTTAGAAAAATGCCTATGAGGGTGTGCTTTTGTGCGCCCAAAACAGCGTGCGAAATTGTTGACTTGGCACGCAGGCCGGGCTTCTATACAACATAATGGAAATTATGTGGTGTTTTTTATTGCCTAAACGACAAGACCCAAGCGGCCCATCTTTCTGCGGTGTTCCGTCCCGGTGGTCATAATATAGATCCGTGTTGTGTCGATGCTGCTGTGACCAAGAATATCCGCCAGCTTGGCGATATCCTTCTCAATACCATAGAAGGTCCGCGCGAACAGCTTGCGCAGATTGTGGGGGAACACTTTGCTTGCCTTTACACCGGCTGCTTCGCAAAGGGATTTCATCTGGGCCCAGATGTTGCTCCGATCCAACGGCTTGCCGTTCCTGGTAATAAAGATTGGGCCGGAATGGATACCGTTATTCTTCGCGTGATCCAAGAGCAGCTTTCTCAGCTTGCTGGGCAGCAAAATCGTCCGGGTCTTGCTCTTGCAGCTGACTGTGATCTCTCCACATTTCACAGCTTCCAAAGTGAAGAACCGCAGCTCTGAGACACGGATGCCGGTGCCGCAGATGGTTTCCAGAATCAGATGCAACTGGGGTCGATCCTTTGCCGCATCCAGCAGCCGCAGGTACTCGGATTTCGTCAACTCTTTGTCCTCGGTACAGTAGGTCTTGTGCTGAGTTTTGACGTTTTTCACCTTGCAGTCCGTCCACCCCAGGTAGGCCAACAGGCTGTTGAGACTTGCAAGCATGGAGTTGATAGAGTTGACGGCGTATCCTCTTTCCAGCAGAGATTTCTTGTAGGCCATCATCTGCTCTTTTGTTACAGGCTGCCCATCTAAAAATAAATGAAAAGCACGGACATCCCGGAGATATTTCTCCACGGTGGCCGTGCTTTTTTCCTCCAGGACCAGATATTCATGAAAGTCAAAAACCGTTTCTTCTGATAATATGCGTTCTGCCATTTTGGGTTCCCTCCTGAGTGCAAAATTTGGATTTTCTTTCTTATTCTATCCAATTCCAAATCTTTTTTGCACAGGGTACACAGAGGGAAAAGTACGTAGATAATTAATTTATCGGGTGGATAAATCCGCGAGGTTGATGATTTCCTTTTTCTGATTTCGGGCATACTGGATCGTCTGATAGGCTCCACCGCTGTTATGTTCGATACAGCAGACGATTAAATCCGACCGGTCAATCATTTGCCGGTTGCGTATCTGAATTGCAGACTTGTAGTGTGCCTCGGCAGAGTTTTGACAGATTTCAATTTCATCATAATAATCACGAAAGCTATCCTCATTATTCCTGTATTCCGCAACGGAATACGGCAGCACCAGAACGTGGGCGCTGTTGTCATCCCGAAATGCCCGCTTAGCCCGTCGTATTGCGGAGGACGCAAGCTGATCAAATTCTCCATTCCTTCCAACGAGGAACTCCACATATTCCTGCTCCGACAGTAAAGAACGAATCAGCTTATCCAGCTTCTGCTCTATTTGTCGCGGTGTATTCACCACTCTATGCCCAAAGAAAGAAACGCTGTATATTTTCAAAGTCAATCCATCGCTCGCCACTCATCACCCCTCCAGACGAGACATTTTATATGTGTAATGTGACAATATACACATTACACATTATACCTTGTCGCATTTCACATATCAAGTGTCGCATCTCAAACAATTTATACTTTCTATGGTTTTCGGTACAATATTTAGGGGTGCATGAAATGTCTGAAACCAGTGAAAAACGCTTTGATAATTCCGAGAGATACAGAGATCTTGGATATGCAATTTCTTATTATCGAAAGCGCAAGGGACTTACGCAGGAGCAGCTTGCCGATCAGATTGGTGTCAGCCGACAGCACATGGGGGCGATTGAAGCACCCAACATGGTGCGGGCAATCTCTCTTGATGTGCTTTTTAATATTGCCACTATTCTTGAAATTGAGCCGTATATGCTTTTGAAGTTTTCACCGGACAAGTAGCTCGGCACTGACTGCAAGGCAAAAAAAGCAGAAAACAAAGTTATTTGTTTGCTTTGAGGAAGGTGTAATTGTTGCACTTTTTAATTATTTTTGTGTGTCTACGCACACCTTTTTGACCAATAATTAAAAGATTCATCGGCAAAAATAAAAACAGGCTCTGCGGCAACCATCTTCTGGTTACCACAGAGCCTGTTATCGTTAAAATGTATATGAAAACCCTTGCAGATAGGGGCTTTTGCAAAAAGAAACTGGACACAAGGTATTTTCACAGCGGTAGCGGTTTCGCTTCATCCAAGCTTTATACTATCATTCAAATGTGAGGAAATCAACGAGCGGGAAAATAAATCAGGGCTCGTTTTACTGTATATCGACATAATTTATTTTACTTTTCTTCCTGTCTCCCAGAATCCCCCCAGGAGCGGATGTCCCGGGTGAGCCATGCTTCAAACTCCTCTTCACCCATACCCCCGGCGCGGGTTTTATCCAGCAGACGCCGCGCTTCTGTTTTCCAGCGGTTGAATTCCTCATCGGTTATGCTTCCACGCTTTTTTCTGGCATAAATGGTTTTATATACCCGGTTATAGGTCTTCAGAATGTGATCTTCATTCATGAGCCTGGCAAAAGACTTCTTGGGGCCAACGATGTCACATGGTTCGGTTTCGCCGTCCCGAATGCGGCTACAATAGTCAGAAGACAGACGATCCGCAATAAACAGTCTGTCACAGTGGCGGCATCTCTTAATAATGGCATTCCTCTTGGTCAGGAACCAAAGCTGCAGGCGTATCAGTTGGTCAAAGCTATCCACACGGTATTCCTCAAACATGGTCGCGGCCGAATCCGACATTGCCGCATCCAGTTCGCTGTCAAGGAAGTCTTTCATCTCCTGTGAAAGGCTCTGGCTGTCATTGGTCAGCGTTCGGAGCTGCGAGACTGCTTCTCTGCGCCGATGTTTCTCGCGGTTTCTTTCTCCGATTTGGGATACAGCCTGTTCCACCGGGATATCTCTCTGTACAGCGTCCAGCAGCAAACCGGTTGCTGACTTGGCGTAATAATCATACCGTTCCGGCTCTTCCCAGTAGCAGCAGTATTCCATACGCATATCCGGCCCAATCGTGCTTTCTCTGAAAACTCTGCTGTAGAGCCGTACACGGGTATCACGGTCAATGTCCTTAAAACGATGGCAGGAACGATCCAGAACCCAGAAGACATATCGCTCTGCCTCGCTGCGGATCTCGTCCAAATAGTCCAGTCCAGCCACATGGGTCACCTGTTTGCGCATGGCTATCAGCTGTAAATAACACCTATGGACGAATACGTTGCTTGTCGGTACACAGTCGGGCGGCATTGGATGGATGCCCGGAGCAAATAAAGGATGTACCAACGCCTGCAGCAACGATTCATATGCTTCTTCGGTTATTTTTAGCGCATCACCGTGGTTCATGATCTGCCGGTTCAGGTGTTCTGCCAGCATTCTGAATACAGAGATATATTGGTTCGATGCAAGATAGGGATGGAGTTTCTCCATCTCTTTTTTTATACCGTTCGTCAGTTCCTTTGCCGGCTCCTTATCCCTTACCGTCAGGCTGTCGGTATCAATAACGGTATCAAAGTAGGTAAGAAGCATTTCTTTTATTGTACTTGTATCCGATTCCAGAAAAGAAAATAACAGCCGGCAATTGTCTTCTGTGAAAACCGGCTTATGGTAGCAGTCAAAAGCATGACACCCGGTCTGTGTTGGACGTATGTAGAGCATCTGAGTTTCTCTCCTTCATAGAAAGTGATCGTTGGTAATGAGGACGATCTAATCATACAACAAGCCTGCCGAAAATTCAATATCGAAAATCGAATGTAGAAAGTCTCGGCTTTATGTATTAACTTGACATTTTGTATTCTGACCGCTATAATAGATAGCACAGTAGAAATCAATAAGCTTTCTACATACACCACATGAATCACGGAGGGTTGTTATGCTCAGAGAAAAAGAGGATCTTATGTCAACACGAGATGCAGATAGCGGTACCACGGAGTATATTCTTCCTTATGATACTCCGCTGAAACCACGATGCAGACCCAGATACGCTGTTCGGATGAATGAATATCCCGTAGAGGACAACCAGTACGGCTGTAACTGCTATGTATATGAGTACGAGGACATTCATACCCACAGAATGTGTAAAAGGCTGATCACCAATTTGCCGGACGAGGTATTTTGGGAAATGGTCGAATTCAGTCAGCGATCCTGCAGTGAAATGCGCAAAGAGGAGGAACACGCCGACAGGCGTCCAGCCGCCGACTATGATGACGAAAACGGAGACTGGCACGGCGGAGTATTGGATCAGGCGGTATATGCACAGTACCGGCGCAGATGCGAGGAATACGAGCCGGATGTGTATGACGAGTCGGTCCTGTACGGCCCTTTATCGGATAATCCGAAGATCCGCAACGCACAGATCAGAGCCATGAGCGAGATCGTCAACAAAGCCGTATCCCAGTTGTCTCCTCTTCTCCGTAAGACCTATGAAGAACTGTTCTTTCTTCAGAAAAAGGAAGTAGACATTGCCGATGAAGAAGGCGTTGGGAGTTCAGCCATCACCAATCGGAAGAACAGACTTCTCAAGAGCATGCGGGATATTCTTGTCGCTCTCGGCTTTGTTGTCCCCAGCAAGGCGGAACTGAAAGCAGAAAAGGCGGCAGCCGCAGAACGGAATCAGAGAATCGATACGGAATATTCCCGGCAGCGGAAAGAGGCGCAGGAAATGGAACTTGCCCGACAGCTGACAGTACTATTCTATCAGGAGGACATTCTGGATGGGAAGGCCCTTAAGGAGATTGAAAAGGAACTGGATGACGCAGCATGACCCCGGGTGACGCCGAATGTGAACTTTCCCGGTTATATATGGGGGATTTTATACCCATATGGGGCGGTTGGAGGAGTGAACCGGAAAAACCGCCCGTACATGACAACACAGGACGATCATAGGACAAACGGATATGACCGACACAGGTCGGATCAACACCCGGGAGGAGCCGAAAGGCTTCTCCTTTATTTTTTACAGGAGGGGCTTATGAACAATGCTTTACATGACGATCTTCGTTCCTACCCGGAGGAAATCCGGGATCTGCCATTCTGCAACTGGAGATGGGAAAAGCGGAACGGAAATGACACAAAGGTACCCTATGATCCAGTTACGGGAAAACGCGCACAGGTAAACACCCCGGACACCTTTGCCAAACTGGACACCGCGCTGGAAGCACTGCCACATTATGACGGCATTGGTATCCGTATAGAGGGCCGCATCGGCTGCATCGACGTGGACGATGCCATACAGAAGGACGGAACGCTGACAGAAAAAGCACAGAAAGCGCTGGATCTGCTGTCTGAGGCATGGGCAGAGATATCCCCATCCGGAACCGGTCTGCATCTGTATTTCCTCATCCCGGAGGGATATGTATTTGATTCAGATTTGTATTATGTAAACAACAGAAAAGTCGGCATGGAGAACTATTTCCCCGGCTGTAGCAACCGATTTATCACTGTGACAGGAAATATCTTCCGAAAGGGTTCTCTGGCTGTCAGTGCAGAACAGCTGCGTTTGTTTCAGGACACCTTCATGAAACGCCCGGAGAAAAAGAAGGTGGATGTGGTATTGCCCACCGGCGGCTCGGTGCTTTCGGATGCCGAGGTGTTCCGGAAGGCATCCTGCGGCAAACAGGGGCAGAAATTCCAAAAGCTGTATCAGGGTGAATGGGAAGGCCTTGGAGACGAGAACTGGTCCCACTCCGAGGCAGATATGTCCTTCCATCGGATTCTGGCATTCTACTGCCGTGGGGACATGGCGCAAATGGATCGGATCTATCGGGAATCCGGGCTGGTGCGGGACAAGTGGGATGAACGCCGGGGAAACGCCACTTATGGAGAGATCACCATGACCAATGCCATCAAAGGCTGCACCGAGTTTTATGAGCCGGATTATTTTGTTCGTGCGGATTTTGAAGAGATTGATGAAGATGATGAGGAAGCTGCCGAGACGGCAGACCGGCAGGACAGCATCGATGCCATTCTTGCTGCGGAAATAACCATTGATTCCGCGTTGTCCCCGGAACTGCTCTCCCTTGCGGCCTGGGCATTTCTGCATGATATGACCCGGTACGTAAAGCTACGAAACCACATCCCCAAAGCTGTGGGCATCCGCATCTTTGAGCGAGAGGTACAGAAACTCGTAAAAGGTGGGACCAGTAAAACGACGGTCCAGCTTTTGCGCCTGTCCGGGATACAGACACCGGGGATGCTTGTGCCAGAAAACTGGGTGGTGAGCGACAGCGGCATCCGCCATATGGAAATGGTGCTGGGCGAATTAAAGCCGGTACTCATTTCTGCGGAGCCGCTGTTTGTTTCTGCCAAACTGGTCAATGTGGATGATTCTACCGAGAAACTGGAGATCACCTTCCGGCGAAACGGAAAGTACAAAACGCTGATCGCGCCCAGAGCGGATATGCTCAACAAGAATGTAATTATCCGCTATGCCGATGCCGGTTTCCCGGTATCCTCCGGTACGGCTGGCTCCGTGACAAAATTTATTGCGGAAATGGAATCCGCCAATGCCCATGTGATCCCCATCCGCAGGGCCATTCGCAGAGCGGGATGGGTAGGAAACGAATTCTATCCCTACAGCATGAAGGATGGGATCGTTGCCCAGACAGACGGAAATGAGACAGAGCGGCTGCTCGGGGCGTTGCAGAAGGCCGGCTGCGAGGAGACATGGCTTGCCGCCGCCGCGAAGGCGCGAACCATGCCATTTGCAAGGGCCATGCTGGCAGCAAGCTTCGCTTCGCCGCTTCTTGAAAAGCTGCACCACAGAAATATCTATGTACACAACTGGTACGGCAGCCGCAGCGGTAAGACTGCCGTGCTGAAACTGGCCATGTCTGTCTGGGGCGATCCCCGAACGCTGGTCAGCAAATATTTTTCCACCATCGTTGGCATGGAGCGAACGGCGGGAACTCTGAAACATCTGCCCTTTGCTCTGGATGAATTGCAGACACTGAATCAGAAGCGGCTTTCTGTGAACGATGTGGTTTACACTCTGGGCAACGGCGTCGGTAAGACCAGAGGCCGTGTGGGCGATGGCATTCAGAAAATCGAGGAATGGCATAACTGCATCCTCTCCACCGGCGAACAACCCATGAGTGCGGAAAACTCCATGGACGGTGTGAATACCCGGCTGATGGAACTGTATGCCTGTCCGCTGAACGAAGACGGTGTGGGCGCGCCGGATGATGAACTGGGAAAGGAACTCCATCAGGTGGCGGAGAGCAACTACGGCTTTGCCGGGGAAACCTATATCCGCTGGGTCATTGACCATCTTGGCGGGCTTCAGAATGATTATTCCAAGTTTCTCAACGCCTTGGAAAGCCGCTGTGTTCAGCGTGAAAACATTGCTGTGCTGGCTCTGGCCGACTACTATAGCAGCATTGCCGTGTTCCATTTGCGTAAGGAACAGGCTTACACAGAGGCTGTAGCGCTGGGGAAACTGCTGTTGAAAAATCAGGAGGACAATGCCCCCAAGGATTCCATCGAATCTGCATGGGAATTTGTCTGCGGCTGGATCGCGTCCAACAAAGTGCATTTCTGCACCAGTACCGTGACCTTTGAGACTTCCCCGGTATTCGGTAAGGCTGAGAGAAATACGGTGTATGTCATTGCCGCTATCCTGAACGATGCTCTGGAGCAGGCTGGATTTTCTGCCCGGAAGTGCATCAGGGGATTTCAGGAACGGAACATGATCCGGACCTTTACGGATTCCCAAGGCAAGGTTCGTTCACAGACCACGACCAAAATCAAAGGGACCCCGGTAAAGGCATATGTCCTGAATATCGATTTGGAAGAGGAACCGCAAGAGTTCCCGCCGCTGACCGCAGATGAGCCGGATTTCCTGCAATAAGGCAGCGTTGGCACATCCAACACACGGCGGGTTTTCCTGCGTTTTTCCACGGTTACCACAGTTACCACTTTTTCCACCCATATATACCCTATATCCCTATATTTTTATAAAGAAAAAAGACGTCGAAAATGACGGTTTTTATTTACCCGTACAAGAGTATATGTAGTAGTGGTAACAGTGGTAACTGTGGTAACCATATACTATTGTTTATAGGAAATATAGGGTTTATAAGCCTTTTCAGGAGAATACCGAACCGTGTCGGTTACCACTTCGGTGGTAACGGGATACCGGGCAGTGGTAACCGAAGAAGTCGGGAACTACCGTGTCAGAAGATGTGAACTTTTTCGGCTATATGTATAGGGAATACTTTTGCCCAGAAAAAACAGTAAGATCGGGAGGCTATGGATATGGAAAACGAAGACAAAGTGATGGCTGCCATTCACCTGGCATTGGGGAAAAAGCCGGACAGGTTTAAGCCGGTGAAGGACTTTCTCTATGGGGTCAAGGATGCCGGACGGAAGGTGCACCTGATCGAGGAGCGCATCGAATACAGAGAGGAATCCATTGGTGCCCATGGCATGAGCTATGCGGAGCATATTTCCGGCAGCAGGGATCAGAACCATTCCCCGGTAGAGAGTGCGGCCATGGCGCTGGATGCGCTGGAACGTGAATTGCAGGAGGCCCGGAATGCCTGTGCGGATGCGAAAGTCGCGGTTTCTGAGTTCATTGCGACTTTGGAGGATGTCAACCAGCAGGCTGTGGTAACGAAGAAGTATATCCACGGTCAGGACTGGGAGAAGATCGCTCTGGACATGGGAATGAGCGTTCGTACCGTCCAGCGTCTCCACGGCAGAGCGCTTCCTCTCCTGCAGGAAACGCTGGAACAGAAAATGCCATCCTGAGGAGGGCGTTCTGCCGTCCTTTTTTTCATGGTCAGAATGACAGGAGGGAGATCATTATGTTGCGGAAAAGCGTTAAGAAACTGACCCCGGTGGAGGAAACGGTCAGAGTGGCTACCCCGGTCATGGTAAACGGCAGAAAGCATTATGTGGACTTGAGACCCCTCCACTATGCGTATCTGCTGGCGACCCGTCACGATGGGAGTATAGGTATTTACCTCTGCACCCCGGATGGCTCCATTGAGAAAGACGAGTGCAGTTTGATCGAGGGGGTACGGGATGCCGCGTAAACAGAAAAAGCCCTGCGCCGTTCCCGGATGTCCCAACCTGACAGACAGCCGCTATTGTGAAAAGCACAGGCAACAGGCAAACAAAGACTATGACCGCTACTGCCGCAGCCGGGAGAACTTCGAGCGTTATCACAACAAAGGCTGGAAAGCCATCCGGGCCGCACAGCTGCATCGGCAGCCACTGTGTGAACGATGTATGCAAAACGGCAGATATGTAACTGCCACGCTGGTACACCACATCAAGCCGCTGTCAGAGGGCGGCAGTCACGCACCGGACAACCTCATGAGCCTCTGCGATTCCTGCCATGGAACGATCCACGCATCCCATGGAGATCGCTGGCACAAGACAAACGGCACCGGCAGCCGAAACGCCGGAGAAAAGGAGAATGTTGTATGAACAGTCCCATGAAACTAGAAGGTCGTATCTGTACGGTAACACGGAAGCGTTCTCCGGAAGGAACGCCGGAATACTGTGTTGAGACAGGAGATGACAAGAGCCACTTCCGTGACCTGACAGCGGAGGAACAGAAAAAGGTCCTGACCTGGCTCTACTACAATGTGCTTCCCGCCAAGGCCGTGCTGTACGGCCACACCAGCTACGGCATGAAGCATCTGCTGGAAGACCGCACCAACATCTATATGACGAACAACCAGTTTAAAGAAGCCATGCTCCTGTGTGGTTTCTTCCCCGCCGTCATGGATGAATTGAACTGGAATTTCCGTATCCGAAAGTCCTCTCCCATCTTTCAGCGTCAGGTAGACGGGAAGCAGGGACTTCCCATGATGGGTGATCCAATGGACTACAGCGATCGGTGGAGCAGCAAATGATGTTCAGTGTCAAATGGGAAGAAGAAAGATCGTATTTAATTTGCGTTTGAATGATGTTTGAAAAATGTTTGATTCTTCTTTGATTTCCTTTGATTTGGGGAGGGACGGGTTTGAAATCTCGGCGTGATCGTCAGGATACCGGCCGCCCCCCGTCGTGTGCGTCTTTTCTTTTTCAGACACCCCATTAACCAATGGGAATTAGCAAAAAACAGATATTTCAGGCATATCCGGGATGGTTTTCGACTGCCCGGATATGCTTTTCTGTTTGATTCTTTTCTGATTTTTCAAAGGAATCAAACGATCGCCGCACCGGAAGGAGGTGGTAACGATGGCGAAAGACGGTACAAACCGTGGCGGTGCCAGAGTCGGCGCGGGCAGAAAGAAAAAACCTCTGGCCGAGAAGATACAGGAAGGCAAGGCTGCAAAAGCCGTTGTTCTGCCGGAGCCGCCGGAGCTTACCGCCGCAGAGCTGCCCGATGTGAAGGAGTACCTCTCGGATACACAGCGCACCGGCCAGCTGTACGGCAAGGAGATCTATCTTGAGGTCTGGAAATGGCTTTATGAGCGCAACTGTGCCCAGCTTGTCAGCCCCCAGCTTCTGGAGCAGTACAGCATGGCGATGGCCAGATACGTGCAGCTGGAAAAGATCACCTCGGAGTACGGATTTATCTCGAAGCATCCCACAACAGGCGGCATGATCGGCAGCCCCTTTGTAACGATGGCACAGAACTATCTCAAACAGGCGAATCTCCTGTGGCAGCAGATCTACGGGGTGGTGGAAGCAAACTGCACGGAGCCTGTGACCGGCGATCCTCAGGATAGGATGATGGAACAGCTGCTCGGATCGTAACTACAGAAGGAGGCATGAACCGAAATGTATCAATATTCCCCGACGCGGTTTATGCTGCCGACGTCACATTATGATAAGGAAAAAGCAGACAGAGCCGTGAACTTCATTCAGTGTCTGCGCCACACCAAGGGTGAGTTTTACAACAAACCGTTTATGCTGCTGGGCTGGCAGGAGACCGTCATTCGTGATCTCTTTGGTGTAGTAAAGGAAGACGGCACCCGGCAGTTTCGCACCGCTTATGTGGAAACGGCAAAAAAGTCCGGCAAAACGGAACTTGCTGCCGCCATAGCACTGTATCTGCTCTGTGCCGACGGAGAGCAGCGTGCCGAGGTCTACGGTGCTGCGGCAGACCGCCAGCAGGCTTCCCTCGTCTATGCCGTTGCCGCAGATATGGTTCGGATCTGTCCCGCGCTGAACAAAAGGCTGCGGATACTGGACAGCCGAAAACGGCTGGTCTATGAACCGACCAACAGCTTTTATCAGGTGCTGTCAGCGGATGCGAATAATAAGCACGGTTTCAATGTCCACGGCTGCATTATCGATGAGTTGCATTGCCAGCCGGATGACCGGCTGTTCAATGTACTTACCAAAGGTGCCGGTGATGCCAGACGGCAGAGCCTGACCTTCCTCATCACCACAGCCGGAGATAACCTGAATTCCGTATGCTATCAGCAGCACCAGAAGGCACAGGATATTCTGGACGGCCGGAAAACCGATCCTACCTTCTATCCTGTAATCTACGGTGCGGCTTTGGAGGATGACTGGACAGACCCAGCTACATGGGCAAAGGCAAATCCCTCTCTGGGTGTGACCTTCTCCATCGACAGGCTGTATGAAGCCTGTGAAAGTGCCAAACAGAATCCGGCGGAGGAGAACAGCTTCCGGCAGCTTCGCCTTTCTCAGTGGGTCAAGCAGGCTGTTCGCTGGATGCCAATGGAAAAATGGGATGCCTGTGGCACACCTTTCGATACGGCATTTCTCCGTGGCCGACCCTGCTACGGAGGTCTGGATCTGTCCTCTACGCAGGATTTGACGGCACTGGTGCTGGTGTTTCCACCTACGGAGGATGATGAGCCGTATTACATTCTCCCATTCTGCTGGGTGCCGGAGGAGACCATTGACATCCGCTCCCGGAAGGATCATGTCAACTATGACCTGTGGGCACGGCAGGGATTTATCCAGACCACGGAAGGCAATGTGGTCGACTATGACAGCATTGAGCAGTTTATCCTGTCTCTGCGTGAAACTTACAACATTCGTGAGATCGCATATGACCGCTGGAATGCCCAAATGCTGGTACAGCACCTTGCGGATGAGGGGCTGTCTATGGTTGCCATGGGGCAGGGCTTTCTCTCCATGAGCAATCCCACCAAAGACCTGATGCGACTGACGCTGGAAAAGAAGCTGTGCCATGGTGGTCACCCCGTTCTGCGCTGGTGTATGGATAATATCGTGGTAAGGACTGACCCCGCGGGAAACATCAAGATTGACAAGGCCAAGGCCACGGAAAAGGTGGATGCGGCGGTGGCACTGGTGATGGCGCTGGATCGGGCACTGCGCAATGAACAGCAGAGAACGGAATCCGTGTATGAGCATCGTGGGATGATCGTTCTGTAATTTTGGAAAAAGGAGGTCAAAGAGCCTATGGGTTTCTTCAAAGGCTTATCCAACCGGCGAACTGCCAACCGGGCAGCGGGAAGCGGATACCGCTTTTCCTTCGGCCAGAGCAGTGCCGGAAAGATCGTCAACGAACGCACAGCCATGCAGATATCCGCGGTCAATGCCGCTGTGCGTATCTTAGCCGAGAGCATTGCGAGCCTGCCGCTCCATGTGTTTTACAAAGGGGAGGAAGGCAGCCGGAAAAAGGCAGAGGACACAGACCTGTACTATCTGCTCCACAACAAGCCGAATCCGGAAATGACCAGCTTTATCTTCCGTGAGACCCTTATGACCCATATCCTGCTGTGGGGCAACGGGTATGCACAGATCCTGCGCAACGGAAAGGGAGAAGTTCTGGGGCTGTATCCGCTGCTTCCCAACAAAATGTCTGTGGAGCGGGATGGGCAGGGGCAGCTGTTCTATCGCTATCTCCGAAATGAAAACGAGCCGCCCACCATGGAGGGAAATACGGTCATTCTCCTGCCGGAGGATGTACTGCACATCCCGGCACTGGGATTTGACGGACTCATTGGACACAGCCCCATTTCCATGACCCGGAATGCCATCGGACTTGCGCTGGCGGCGGAGGAATACGGCAGCAAGTTCTTTTCCAATGGTGCCGCTCCCGCCGGTGTGCTGGAGCATCCCGGGGTTATCAAGGATGTGAGCAAGCTGCGGGAAAGCTGGAATCAGACTTTCGGAGGCACAGGTAATGCCGGAAAGGTGGCGATTCTAGAAGAAGGGCTCCATTTTAAGCCCATTACCATGAGCCCGCAGGACAGCCAGCTTCTGGAAACACGGCAGTATCAGCTCAATGAGATCGCAAGGATATTCCGCATCCCGCCCCATATGCTGGGGGATCTCAGCAAGGCCACCTTCTCGAACATTGAGGAAATGAGCCTGGAATTTGTGAAATTCACTCTCGCTCCGTGGATCAGCCGCTGGGAATCCGCACTGACAGACGCGCTGCTTACCAGAGAGGAACAGAGGAAATACGAGATCCGCTTCAATGTAGACGGCCTGCTCCGAGGCGATTATAAAAGCCGTATGGAGGGCTATGCGGTCGGGATCAATAATGGTTTTCTGTGTCCGAACGATATCAGAAGGCTTGAGGGCTTTGACCTGATCCCCGATGAAAAAGGTGGGAACGATTTCCTGCTGCAGGGGGCCATGATCAAACTGGAGGATGCCGGTATCTATGCCGGAAAACAATAAGGGAAGATACGGCCTGAGGATAAGTACTCTTTTGCCGTGCTTTATATTTTCACAACTCCGGTGCGCCGGAGTATTTTTTATGCCCTGAGAGGCAGGAGGATTTTTCATTATGAAGCCTTTCACTGTAAACGAACTGCGGGAAAACCGCGCAAAGGCATGGGAGAATGCAAAAAACTTTCTGGAATCCCATCGCAACGAAAAAGGAATGCTCGCCCCTGAGGATGTGGCAGCCTTTGAAAAAATGGAAGCGGAGATCATGGGTATGGGCGAGGAGATCAAACGCGCCGAGCGCTGTCTTGCTCTGGATGCGGAACTGTCCCGCCCGGTGGGGTCTCCCATCACCAATCTCCCCGGCACAGTCGGCGATCTGAAGACTGGCCGTGCTTCCAACGAGTATAAGGCGGCAATGCTGGGTGCGCTTCGTTCCAACTTCCGTCAGGTGTCCAATGTGCTGGTGGAGGGAACGGATTCTGCCGGTGGTTTCCTGGTGCCGGAGGAGTATGATACCCGCCTGATCGAGAAGCTGGAACAGGAAAACATTCTCCGCAAACTGGGCACGGTCATTCAGACCTCCGGCGAACGCAAGATCAATGTGGCTGCCACCAAGCCTGCGGCTTCCTGGGTAGAGGAGAGCGGTGCGCTGGCCTTTGGCGATGCCACCTTCTCTCAGGTGATCCTGGATGCCTACAAGCTGTCCGTTGCCGTTAAGGTGTCTGAGGAACTGCTGGCAGACAACCAGTATGACCTGGAAGGCTATCTGATCCGTTCCTTCGGTCAGGCCATTGCGGATGCCGAGGAGGAAGCGTTCATCATGGGCAACGGCTCCAGCAAGCCTACCGGCATTCTGGATGCGGTGGGCGGCGGTCAGATCGGTGTTACCACTGCCGGAGCAGCCATTACCGCCGATGAGATCGTTGACCTTGTGTACAAGCTGAAGCGTCCGTATCGTGAGAAGGCTGCCTTTATTATGGCAGACAGCACGCTGGCCAATATCCGAAAGATGAAGGACAGCAACGGCAACTTCCTCTGGCAGCCTGGTCTACAGGTGGGAGAACCCGACCGGATTCTCGGCTATCCTGTGTATACTTCCGTCTATGTCCCCACGGTTGCTGCTGGAAAGCCTGTCATGGCCTTTGGTGATTTCAGCTACTACAACATCGGAGATCGTGGCATCCGCAGCATCGCCGCGCTCCATGAACTGTATGCCGGTGTCGGTCAGGTCGCCTTCCTTGCCAAGGAGCGTGTGGACGGCAAGCTGATCCTGCCCGAAGCCGTACAGATCATGAAGATGAAGGCGTAATACAGCTCACGCAGATCCCCGGGGGCTTGTACGAATGCAGTCAGAAAAAGGCGCATCGTACAAGCCCTTCTTTTGCTCAGAGAATGGAGGAGAACCATGAATCGAGAGATCATTCGGCAAATCGACAGAATGCGGTTAGATGGCAGCACCCCGACGGCTATGGCAAGGAAATTGGGGATCTCTGTGAACACGGTAAAAAGCCATATCCGCAGACACCCTGTTATCCCGGGAACGCTGCCCTGTGTTTGCTGTGGAAGACCTGTCCTGCAAAACGCCGGAAGAAAGGCGAAGAAATACTGTTCCGACCACTGCCGCATCACCTATTGGAATCATCGCTACAGGGAGGATACCGATGGAAAACAGTAAAAACCAGAAGGATCGCTATGCGCCGGAAAAGCTGATGCAGTATCATGCTGCCGTTGCAATCGTGGAGAATATGGAAAAGCAGAACCTGATCTCCGCGAGAGACAGGCGGAAAATGCTGACAGTTTTGACCAGAAAATACGGCTTCGATTCGGGCAGTATTTTTGCCGCATAATCCTTGCTATATCTGCCTTTCCGAGCAATATAGTATATACCCGATACTTGATACAAGGAGGGCAGAATATGCCAAAGACAATAGAACAGCGGGTATTTCCGAAACAAATGCCCAGGAAAAAGCGCGTGGCTGCATACGCCCGTGTATCCTCCGCAAAGGATGCCATGCACCACAGCCTGTCGGCGCAGATCAGTCATTACAGCAGTTACATCCAGTCCCACCCCGGTTGGGAATATGTTGGGGTATATGCGGATGAAGCCAAAACCGGGACTAAGGACAGCCGGGAGCAGTTTCAAAAGCTGCTTGCCGACTGCCGAGCCGGTTTGATTGACATCGTTCTGACCAAGAGCATCTCCCGCTTCGCCAGAAATACGGTCACGCTTCTGGAAACGGTCCGGGACCTGAGATCCCTGGGAGTGGATGTCCATTTTGAGGAACAGAACATCCAGACGCTCACCGCAGACGGAGAACTGATGCTTTCCATCCTGGCATCCTTTGCACAGGCAGAGAGCCAGTCCGTAAGCGAAAACCAGAAATGGCGGGTCAAGAAAAACTTTCAGGAAGGAAAGCCCTGGGGCGGCACTTTGCTGGGTTATCGGTATTACGATGGTCGGTATGTGATCGAGCCGACCGAAGCCGAGACCGTCCGCAGGATCTATAGGGAGTATCTTTCCGGGAAAGGCACCACCGCGATCGCCAATGGGCTGAATGCGGACGGTGTCCCTACCCGCTTGGGTGGCGTCTGGCACAAAAGCGCGGTGATGAAAATTCTGAAAAACTATACCTACACGGGAAATCTTCTCCTGCAAAAGACCTACCGTAAGGATTATATCAGTAAGGAAACCGTGCCTAACAACGGTGAAATGCCCATGTATCACGCTGCGGATTCCCACGAGGCGATCATCGATTTGGATGCCTTTGATGCGGTACAGGCCGAGATCGAAAGGCGCTCGAAGAAATACACATCGACCAAGCGGAACTATGCTGCACGATATCCGTTTTCCGGTATGATCGTCTGCGGAAACTGTGGAAAACACTACCGCAGAAAAACCACCCTAGGCGGCATCGTTTGGATCTGTACGACTTTCAATACACAGGGAAAAGCGGTCTGCCCATCCAAACAGATACCGGAAGAAAAGCTGTATGAAATGACCGCCGATATTGACCTTGGCGATGTGGACAGCATCATTGCGGAAAGCGGAAATATTATCCGTATCCGCATGAAAGATGGTTCTGAGATCACCCGCCACTGGGCAGACCGCTCCAGAGCAGAAAGCTGGACGGATGAGATGAAAGAGCAGGCGCGGCAGAAACAGCTGGAAAGGAGCAAATGCAATGGCTAATGTCACCATGATTCCCGCGACCCGGCAGAAACACAGCAAGTTGCCTGTGGGCGGCAGAAAAAAGCGCAGGGTTGCCGGTTATGCCCGTGTGTCCACGGACAGCGAGGAACAGCTTACCTCCTACCAGGCACAGGTGGACTACTACACCCAGTACATCCGCTCCAATGTTGACTGGGAGTTTGCTGGGGTCTATACGGACGAGGGTATCAGCGCACTGAATACCAAGCACCGGGAAGGCTTCAACAGCATGGTGGCAGATGCTCTTGCCGGGAAGATAGATCTCATCGTCACCAAATCCGTCAGCCGTTTTGCCAGAAACACGGTGGACAGCCTTTCCACGATCCGAAAGCTGAAAGAGCATGGCGTGGAGGTGTACTTTCAGAAGGAAAACATCTGGTCTTTCGATGGTAAGGGCGAACTGCTCCTGACCATTATGAGCAGCCTTGCGCAGGAAGAAAGCCGCAGCATCTCCGATAATGTCACATGGGGCCAGCGGAAACGCTTTGCGGACGGCAAAGTCAACATTCCGTTTTCCTCTTTCCTCGGCTACCGCCGGGGTGAGGATGGAAATCCGGAGATCGTTCCGGAGGAGGCTGAAACGGTCAGAACCATATACAAAATGTTCATAGGCGGCAAGACCGTCAACGCCATAGCGAAGCATCTCACGGCACAGGGCATTCCCACACCGAGGGGAAAGACGGTATGGCAGACCAGCACTATAGAGAGTATTCTGACCAATGAGAAGTATAAGGGCGACGCAGTACTTCAAAAGAAGTTTACGGTGGACTTCCTCAATAAGAAAATGAAGGTAAACGAAGGCGAAGTCCCTCAGTATTATGTGACGGACAGCCACCCCGGTATCATTGACAAAGCCGAGTGGGATCTGGTGCAGGCTGAGATGGCAAAGCGAAAGGCCAAAGGCAGGCACCACAACAGTCTCAGCCCCTTTTCCTCCAAAATCATTTGCGGAGACTGCGGCGGTTACTTTGGCAGTAAACTCTGGCACAGCACCGACAAGTATCGGCGCACCATCTGGCAGTGCAACAGCAAGTACCAAGGAGAGAAAAAATGCGGAACTCCACACCTGAATGAAGAAGACATCAAGCGGTTGTTTCTGGAAGCCACCTCAGAGCTGATGGCAGACAGGGATGCGCTCCTTGAGGACTGTATCGTCATGCGAAATACCCTTGCCGACACCATGGCCATTGACCGGGAGTGTGAAAAACTGACGGAGGAGATGGACACCGTATCCATACTCATCCAGAAGCTGATCGCCGAGAACGCTGCCAAGGCCATGGATCAGGACGAGTACAACAGTAAATATGACGCTCTTGCCCGGCGGTATAATGCCGCCCAGGAACGCTGTGACAAGCTGCAGGGCAGAAAGGCCACCATCGGCTTTGAGGTGGATGTACTGGAGTGCTTCATGTTTGAGATTTCGGCATTGCCGGATCTTCCGGTAGAATTCAGCGATCACCTGTGGAATTCCATGATTGACCATGTGACGGTGTACCATGACGACAGAGTGGCGTTCAGCTTCAAAAACGGCAGAGAAATCATAAAGACATTATAACACATGAACACAAAAACGCCCAGTGCAATTTCCGGTTAATATCGGATTTTGCACTGGGCCTTTTTGCGTTAGCGGGGGTAATTGCGAAAGGGGCTATCGTTTTTCTGAAACGATAGGAATTGCCATTTTCCCTGATTCCGATGAAATGGGCGCAATAAAAACCGACCAAAATCATACCGTATTCAGGATTTGCACCCTCTGTAATAGAAAGCCCTTGCGTATCAAGGCGTTTTCGGCGCAAAAAAACTGTTGCAGTAACTGATGATCGTATCAATTACTGCAACAGTTATGGTACGGGTAGTGGGACTCGAACCCACACGCCTCGCGGCACAGGAACCTAAATCCTGCGTGTCAACCAATTCCACCATACCCGCATATGAAGTTTTAAGAGCTTGTACTGGCGATAAAAACCTACACTGAGGTGATATCACCTAAATCCATCGAGTCTACCAATTCCACCACGCCCGCATACAGCAATCAGTATAGCACACCCGCCGCCGTTACTCAAGCAAAAATCCCCGCCGCCGCAGAAAAATCTCCCCCGGCGGCGAAAAAAGTTTCGTATTTTCCCGAAACTGTGATACAATACAAGGCAAAGAATACCGGTATCCTGCGGGATGCCTGATACAGGAGGAACCACCATGCAAGTGACCGAACGTTTTTTGAAATACGTCTCCTTTGACACCACCTCCAGCGAGACGTCCGACACCGTCCCCACCACCGCCCACCAGAAGGAGCTGGGTCGGTATCTGGCCGACGAGCTGGCCCGGTTGGGGCTGGAGAACGCCCACATGGACCAGCTGGGCTACGTCTACGCCGTCCTGCCCGCCACGCCGGGTCAGGAGCACGTCCCGGCGCTGGGCCTCATCTCCCACATGGATACCTCTCCCGCCGTCAGCGGTGCCGACATCCACCCCCAGATCGTCACCTATCAGGGCGGCGACCTGCTGCTGGCCAAGACCGGCTGCCTGCGGGTGAAGGACTTTCCCTTCCTCAGCCGCTACGTGGGGCAGCAGCTCATCGTCACCGACGGCACCACCCTGCTGGGCGCCGACGACAAGGCCGGCGTGGCGGAGATCGTCACCGCCTGCGAGTATCTGCTGGCCCACCCGGAGGTCCCCCACCGCACCATCGCCGTCTGCTTCACCCCCGACGAGGAGGTGGGCAAGGGTACCGACCACTTCGACCCCGCCAAATTCCCCGCCAAGGCCGCCTATACCGTGGACGGCGGAGAGCTGGGCGAGATCGAGTACGAGAACTTCAACGCCGCCGCCGTGACCCTCACCGTCCACGGCGTCAACATCCACCCCGGCTCCGCCAAGGATAAGATGAAAAACGCCGTCCTCATGGCCCACCAGTTCATCTCCCTGCTGCCGGAGGCGGAGACTCCCGCCCACACCGAGGGTTACGAGGGCTTCTACCACGTCACCGACGTCTCCGGCAACGAGACGGAGGTGGTGCTCCACGCCATCATCCGTGACCACGACCGTGAGAAGTTCGAGGCCCGCAAGACCTTCGTGGAAAACGCCGTCCGCTACCTCAACGGCGTTTGGGGCGAGGGTTCCTTCCGGCTGGAGCTGAAGGACAGCTACTATAATATGAAGGAAAAGCTGCTGCCCCACATGGAGCTCATCGACAACGCCTGTGCCGCCATGCGGGCCGTGGGCGTGGAGCCGGAGATCGTTCCCATCCGGGGCGGCACCGACGGAGCCCGCCTCTCTTGGGAGCGGGATATCCCCTGCCCCAACCTCTGCACCGGCGGCGCCAACTTCCACGGCGTTCATGAGTTCGTCCCCGTGGCCTCCATGGAGAAAATGGTGCAGGTGCTGGTGGAGCTGGTCCGCTGCTGATCCTGCCCATATACCGCCTGAGCGCCCCTCTCCCTGCGAGAGGGGCGCTTTGTGTGAAATCGCTGTAAAACCGCTATGTAAAAAAACGACAAAAATATCAAATCCTCTTGCAGTTCGTCGTAAGGAGTGCTAATATGCGCATATAGACAATGTGCCGAACCGCCCATGGGCGGTTATCGTTTTGCTTGAAACGATAAGAGGTGTTCCAAAGAGAATATGGATCCCTATGCCGAATTGCGATTTTTTGGCAATGATATGATATAAAAATGTCATTGCGGAAATCACCGCAGCGCCGCCAGCGGAGGATGCAGCAAAGCGATTTCGAGGATGTTTCCCGCTTTTCATGACACGAAGTGGCTGAAAATCGGCTGACACGACGGTGCAGACCAGTCCGCAGACTGGCTGTGGCGATCCGTACTCCCCTACGAGCGCCCCATCGGCCCACGCAAAAATAGGAGGCAGATATTATGACAAACCGCAAGAGTACCAAACGGGCCTTGCGGGGAAGCGTCATGGCTATGGTTCTGTGCCTGGCCATGCTGGTAGGCGCTACTTTCGCATGGTTCACCGACACCGCAAGCACGGGTGTCAATAAAATTCAGGCCGGTAACCTGGATATCGAGTTGCAGTACGCCACCAAATGGGATGCCAATGGT
>OLVZ01000388.1_pt1 | contig 44152 bp, 40 predicted proteins | sample 1673341 | NCBI WGS metagenome assembly OLVZ01 (sample SAMEA3178944, study PRJEB25190) | human gut metagenome | biome: human gut; feature: human-associated habitat; material: faeces | place: Austria | collected 2013 | reverse complement strand
TGAATAATTAATAGTGAATAATTGTGGTGTGCCTGCGGCACTTTTTTAATTGCGCATTTACAGTGTACCGATACGTTTATTGCGGTATCCCGACCGGACATTGCCGGCGAAACCATCGCAGCGGAACGGGTAAGCCCGTTCCCTACATGGTGCGGTGGAAAATTCAGCATCGCACTTGCGTAGCGCGAGGCACGCACGGTTTTGCACGCAATCTCGACACCGGGCTACCGCAATAAATGTATCCGTGACTGCCCCAAAGCGCCACTAAAAAAGGAGCCTCCGGGGGGTGGAGACTCCATGCGATTGGGGGTGGTGGAGAAGGAGATTTCATAATGTTGAACGCGAGCTGAACTCCGTTCTGATAATAAAGACGTGATTTTTCGCCGGATATTGCGGTGATGCGCGCGAAAAGCGACAAAAAAACTCCCACGGCTTGGCCGTGGGAGCTTTGAATTTAAAAATCAGTCGGTCACATAGGGCAGGAGAGCGATCTGACGGGCTCTCTTGATAGCCTCGGTGAGCTGGCGCTGATGCATTGCGCAGGTACCGGTTGTACGACGGGGAAGGATCTTGCTGCGCTCGGAAATGAAGCGGCGAAGCTTTGCAGTATCCTTATAGTCGATGCTGGTGGCCTTATCTACGCAAAACTGGCAGACTTTTCTGCGCTTGCGGTTTTTGGGATTGTTCTTATCGAAAGCCATTAGCTGTATCCTCCTATATTATTTTTAAAACGGCAGTTCGCCGTCATCGTCGCCAAGATCGGAAAACGCCGACGCGCCCATCGACATCGAGGGGGCCGGAGCATCGTAGCTTGAGGAGTGACGGGGCTCACCGCGCATGTCGCCGCCTTCGCGGCGCTTGCTTTCGCCGAAATACATATTGTCAACGACGACCTCGGCGCTGCGGCGCTTACCGCCCTCGCGGTCGGTCCAGTCGCGGATCTGCAGTCTGCCGGAAACGACAGCCATGCTGCCCTTGGCGAAATACTTGCTGACAAACTCAGCAGTCGAACGCCATGCGACGCAGTCGATAAAATCGGTCTGCTTCTCGCCGCCGTCGCGGCCGCCGAAATCGCGGTCAACGGCAAGGGTGAACGATGCGACAGGGGTCTGTGACTGAGTGTATCTCAGCTCCGGGTCACGGGTCAGGCGGCCCATGATCGTGATGTGATTAAGCATAACTCGTCTCCTTACTCAGCACGCAGGGTGATCAGGCGACGCATAATGCCGTCGGTGATGCCGAGGATACGGTCCAGCTCTGCGGGGAAATCCGCGCCGCTGGTGAACTTCATCAGCACATAGTAACCTTCCGAAATGTAGTTGATCTCGTAAGCGAGCTTGCGCTTACCCATCTCCTCCAGTTCATCCAGGGTACCATGAGCCTCAACGAGCGCCTTGAACTTCTCGACGACAGCAGCGGTCTGCTCCTCGGTGAAGTTCGGGTTGATGATGTACATTACTTCGTACTTCTCAGTTGCTTTTGCCATGGTTTGCACCTCCTTCTGGTCTTTTGGCCCCCGATTTCTTCGGGAGCAAGGATAGCCTGCGCATACTCGCAGACCATAACATTATATCCGATTTTCTCCGTTTGTCAAGTTTTTTTAGTGGCGTCAATTCGCCTCTAAAACACCGTAGTGGTTTTTGAGGAACTTGACGAAGCGGCGCGCGGAGGTCGAGGCGGACTCGAGCGACTTGATCGCAACGCCGACGCGCACGACGACGGGGATCTCGAGAGGTATGGTTTTTACCTGCTCCTCGTATCCGGCGAGCGAGAGCGACGACAGGATCGACACGCCCAGGCCGCACGAGACCATGGACAAAATCGCCGCATCATCCGAAGCCGTTACATGGATGCGCTTTGCGTCCGGCGGCAGCAGCTTTTCGGAATACTGCTCCTGACAGGTGATAAACGGCTCCTTCAGGAGCCTGTCGATGGAAATGCGTTCCTTTTCCCAATGAAACTTCGGTGGCACGACCGCAATGAGCGGAACGCGCGTAAGAGGTATCCACTCGAAGCCCTCGGCGCAGGTCTCGTCCACGAGCGCAAGCTGAACCTCACCCTTTTGAAGCAGCGCCGGCATCTCATAGCCGCGGATGGTCACATCTATCTGGATATCGGGGTAGAGCGCCTTGAATTCCTGCAAAAGCTGGGGCAGCGCGGAGCGCGCAATGCTCGCAAAGCAGCCGAGGCTGAGCTGGTGGCGCTGGGTGCGGCTTTGCGCGGCGGCCTCCTGGCGCAGCGCATCGCATGCATCGATAACGCCTTTTATATAAGGAAGAAGCTGCTCTCCCTCTTCCGAAAGGCGGACGCCGTGACTGCCGCGATTGAGCAGAGTGCAGCCCAGCTCTGCTTCAAGATTATTCACAAGATGCGTCATTGCCGATTGCGTGTAGCCAAGCTCCGCCGCGGCCTTGCTGAAGCTGCCGCGATCGACCGCTGTCAGCACTGCGCGCAGTCTTCCGTCATCCATAACGCTCACACCTTTCTTATATCTATAATTATTGCCATGCAAATATAACACGCCAAATCGACACATTCAATAACATTTGGTTAACATTTTATCACGCGTAATATGAAATTATTTTGTGCATAGTATTAAAGTTTTTAATACAGAGATGAATAAGAGTGATTTCCGCAATCATGAAAAAAATGATATCCTTTATTCACATTTTTCAACGCATTGGATTGAAGTGTAACAGTGTGCAGCGTTTTTGCAGAGCCGCTGCGCAGCAGATGAGAAAGAAAATGATGAAAGAGGAAAATTGAATGAATCTTCAGAACAAACCCCACACTGTCCGCGACATTATCGTCGTCGGCTTTGCGTTGTTTGCGATGTTTTTCGGCGCAGGCAACGTCATTTTTCCGCCGTATCTCGGCGTTGAGGCAGGTCCCGAATGGCTCGGCGGCTTCTAGGCATACTTCATTGCGGACATCGGTCTTGCAATGTGCGCGGTCTTTGCGCTTCTGCGTGTCGGCAGCAGCGAGGCCGTCACCGCGCGTCTGGGCAAGGTCCCGGCCGCAATACTCATGAGCGCGCTTATCCTTTGCATCGGCCCCATGGTCGCAATCCCCCGTACCGCCGCAACCACCTTTGAAATGGCAATCGTTCCGAACATCAGCGGCGTTTCCTCCGTTGTGTTCTCCATAATATTCTTCGCGATCATCCTGTTTTTGTGCATCCGTCAGTCGGCCGTCGTCGATATCGTCGGCGCGATCCTGACTCCGCTGCTGCTTGTCGGCCTTGCGGTCATCATAATCAAGGGCGTTGCAACGCCGCTCGGCGAGATATCGCTCACCCCGAACGCCGACAACGTTATTCTCGGCGGCATCAAGGCCGGCTACCAGACCATGGATGCGCTTGCGGCGCTGCCCTTCGGCATCATAATCCTCCAGAGTGCTGCCTCCAAGGGCTACACCACCAATGGCCAGAAGTTCAAGATCGTCTCCGGCTCGGCAATCCTCGCAGCCGTGCTGCTGCTCGGCGTTTACATGGGCCTTTGCTACCTCGGCGCTACCGTTTCGGCTCAGTACGGCCTTGAGATCGGCCGCGCAGAGCTTGTTATGGCCATCGTTGAGGCGCTGCTCGGCAAGGCCGGCATGATCATCTTCGGTGTTGTCGTGGGCCTTGCCTGCGTAACCACCGCTATCGGTCTGACCAGCTCCGCCGCTGCTTACTTCACCGAGCTGTGCAGCGAGAAGGTGCCCTACAAGGCATTCGTTATCGCCATCTGCGTATTCAGCGCAGTTGCGTCCAACCTCGGCCTCGACCGCATCGTTTCGATCGCGGCACCCGTGCTGGACATCGTTTATCCCCCTGCACTGGTCGTTATCTTCATTTCGCTCATTATCCCCAAGGCAGACGACTATGTCAGCCGCGGCGCAGCCCTCGGCGCAGTCGGTGCGAGCATCCTGTGCGCGTTCAGGTTCCCGCAATGGAGCACCTGCCCCTGTACGACATGGGTCTGTACTGGATTCTCCCGGCCGTCATCTTCGGCCTGCTCGCACTCGGCCTTGCAGCAATCGTCAAGCCCAAGAAGTCCGAAGCGGAAGCAAGCGTCTGATATTTCAAGCCACGAGCTTCGGCTCGTGGCTTTTTCACGCAAAATACGCACAACAAAGCCCCGGAGCTTGTCCGGGGCTTTGCCGCAAAGTGTGCATAAAGTGAAGATAAAAGGAGTATAGAACTTTGCTATGGTAAAGGGAAGGTTGAACCGGTGTCCGGTTCGATATCGCGCAGAGCGGAGACCTGACCGCCCTGCGGACATAGAAGATACATATGGGGGTTACGATATGCATTCTACCTTATGCGCCGCCCTTTGTCCGCTCCAAAACGTCATTCCTATGCTCCAAATAGGCTTTAGCGGCGCATTGAAGCAGCTACGGATACATATATTGCGGTATCCCGGTATCGAGACTGCCGACAAAACCGTGCGGTTTCTCCGCGGATGAGAGCTAATAGCTGACAGCCGAGAGCCATTGTGTGCGCTAAAGCGCACTTATTTGAATATACAACCCCTCGGCAGCAAAGCTGCCTGCTCCCCTTGCAGGTGAGCCAATGAGGTGCGGTGCAAAATTCAGCAGCGCACTGCCGGGTTGCGTAGCAGATACGGTTTTCTCCATTATTCCGAACCGGGCAACAGCAATAAATGTATCGGTATCAGCGTCAATTCGCCTCTAAAAAACAAAGGAGGTATCGACGGTGACGACGGCGAAGTGGCCGGGGAGCTTTTCCTCGACAGTGCGGCAGATGATATCGCGGAACTGCTCGGGCGTTTTGCCGCAGCCGGTGTCCATAACGACGTCGAAGATGAGGTTTGTGTGGCTCGGCCCCATGACCATGCGGAAATCGTGAATGCCGCGCAGCCCGTCAACGTCCTTGAGAGCTTCCTCGAGCGCGGCGCGCTCGGCGTTTACCTGCTCGTTGTCGGTCTCGACGGGGTCCATGTGGATCGTCGCGTCGCAGCCGAGCGTGCTTTTCAGCTCGCGCTCGATGGTGTCTATGCTGTCGTGCAGCTCGAAGATATCTCCGCGGCCGTCCACCTCGGCGTGCAGAGAGATCATCATTCTACCCGGGCCGTAATCGTGAACAACGAGGTCGTGCATGCCGATGACGGCGTCCGAGCTCATGACTATATCCTCGATGCTTTTGACAAGCTCCGGATCGGGCGCCTGACCGAGCAGCGGCGAGAGTGTGTCCTTTGCAACGCCGTAGCCGGCAAAGAGGATAAACACCGCGACCGCCGCACCTGCCCAGCCGTCGATGTTGACCTTAAACAGCCAGCTTACGCCCATCGAGAGAAGCACGACCATCGTTGCGACGGAGTCGGAAAGGCTGTCCGCACCCGTGGCGGCCATGGCCGAGGACGAGATCTTTTTGCCGACGCTGCAATTATACGCAAACATATACAGCTTGACGAGGATTGACGCAAGCAGTATCGCCGCCGGGAGCAGGCCGACCTCGACCGGCTCGGGGCTGAGTATCTTTTCAACCGAGCTTATCAGCAGCTCAACGCCCATGATGACGATCAGCGCCGCGACTGCGAGGCCGGAGATATATTCTATCCTGCCGTGGCCGAACGGGTGGTCGGGATCGGGCTTTTTGCCCGAAAGCCGGAAGCCCAGCAGCGATATCGCCGACGCGCCTGCGTCGGATAGGTTGTTGAACGCATCGGCGGTTATGGCTATCGAACCCGAGATCGCGCCGGCGGCATATTTTCCGGCAAACAGCAGCACGTTGAGGAATATCCCCAGCAGGCTGCACAGCGTTCCGTAAGCCTTGCGCACCGAAGGATCCGTATACTCCGTCGGATTTTTTATGAACAGTTTTGATAACAGCTTAACCATTTTACGGCAGCACTTTCGCGCTCTCCTTATATTGTTTTGCACCTTGCGGCGCACATGAATTATATAACGCTTTTATCCCAAACACAAGGAAATTAATAAAAACTTGACAATAATCCCTTGATGTTTTTTTATCTGTGTAATAAAATATGTAGATACATCACCCGGGGGAGAATCAGATGCACAAATTAGCCAAATTTATCATAGACAGCAGAAAAATAATACTTATTCTTTTCATTGCGGCCGCATGCATGTCGGCGTACACGATGCGCCTTACGACGGTTCAGAACGATCTTAATCAGTTTCTTCCCGCCGAAACGGAGACGCGGCGCGGCCTGAAGGCGATGGACGGCGAGGTTATCACCTACGCGACGGCCGACCTTATGATCGAACACATTTCGTATGACGACGCGCTGGCGCTTTCGCAGGATATAGAGAATATCGACGGCGTGCGCCAGGCAAGCTTCGATGATACACAGGAGCACTATAAGTCCGGAACGGCTCTTATCTCCGTGAGCTTTGCCGGAAAATCGAGCGACGAGATATGCACACAGGCTCTTGACGAGATAAAATCGCTCGTCGGCGGAAAGTTCGACCGGGATAACGTAAAGCTCTACACCGAGGTCGGCACGGATTTCAGCAGCACTCTGCTGGGCGAGATGCTCATAATAGGCGCACTGAGCGTAGTTACGGTCATAATCCTGCTGCTTCTTACCTCGCGCAGCTATGCCGAAGTGCCTGTGCTGCTGATAACCTTTGCAATGGCCGCTGCCATCCAGCAGGGAACGAACTTTTTGTTCTCAGAGATATCATATGTCGCAAACTCCGTAACGCTCATTTTGCAGCTTGCTTTGGCGATCGACTATGCCATCATCCTGTGCAACCGTTTTTCCGAGGAGCAGCGGTATTTTGAGCCTTATGACGCGGCGGTGGAGGCACTGTCGAAGGCTATACCCGAGATAGCCTCGTCCTCGCTGACGACCATCGGCGGCCTTGTCGCGATGACGTTCATGCAGTTCGGCCTCGGCGGCGACCTCGGCAAGGTGCTGATAAAATCCATTCTGATCTCAATGCTGACGGTGTTCCTGCTAATGCCGGGACTGCTGCTCATGTTCAGCCGCGCGATAGAAAAAACGAAGCACCGTAGCTTCATGTCGAACATAAACGCGATCGGCCGCTTTGCGTGGAAAACGCACAAGATCGTGCCGCCGGTGTTCATCTGTATCGCGGCGGCTGCGTTCTTCTTTTCGAGCATGTGCCCGTTTTCGTATAACTACAGCGACGATTACCCCCTGCGCCTGAACGATTCGCAAAAGGCGCATCAGGAGATCATAAACACATTCGGGAACAATAACATGATGGCGCTCGTCGTGCCGACGGGCGATTACGAAACTCAGGCGAAGATGCTCGACGAGATATCGGAGCTTGACCACGTCACCTCAGTTCTCGGCATTGCCTCCGTTGAGGTCATGGACGGCTACCGCCTCGGCGATAAGCTGACCATCGGCGAGTTTTCCGAGCTTGCCGGACTTGACGACACGAGCGCGAGCGCGCTTTTCGTCTACTACGCCGCGCGCCACGCCGATTACGACCAGGTGCAGAGCAACATGCGCGAATATAAAATTCCGCTTATAGACCTGTTTCTGTTCCTGTATGACGTTGCCGAGGACGGCACGATAGAGCTTGAGCAGGACAAGCTTGATATGATCGAAAGCCTGTATGCCCAGCTTTCCGACGCCAAGGCGCAGCTTCAGGGTCAGCACTACAGCCGCATGCTCGTTTATTCCGACCTGCCCACGCAGTCGGACGAAAGCTACGCGCTCATCTCGCAGATCCACGGCGTTGCCGACAGCTACTACGGCGACGATGTTTACGTCACCGGCAACGCTACCGCCGCGCGCGACCTGAAGGATTCGTTCTCGACGGATAACATTCTGGTCAGCGTGCTGTCGGCAGTGTTCGTCGTGCTGGTCATCATGTTCGTGTTCCGCTCGGCAGGACTTTCGGTGCTGCTGATCGCGGTCATTCAGGGCAGCATCTGGCTCAACTTCTCGATATCGTATTTCACGCAGAACTCCATCTTTTTTGTCGGATATCTAATCGTAAGTGCGATACAGATGGGTGCAAATATCGACTATGCCATCGTCGTTTCAAACCGCTATCTTGAGCTGAGGCAGCGCAATGTTTCGCGCCGCAAGTCGATACGCCTTGCGCTCAACGGCGCTCTGCCCACGCTCGTCACAAGCGGCAGCATACTCGTCATCGCCGGACTTCTCATCGGCTTTATAAGCACCGAGAGCATAATTTCCGTCATCGGACTTGTGCTCGGCCGCGGAACGATAATATCGCTGGTGCTGGTGCTGTTCGTTCTGCCGCAGATGCTCGTCTGGGGCGACAGATTTATCTCGCGCACGACCGTCAAGGGCAGAAGGCTTCGCCTGCATCCGCTTTTTGACGAGGACTTCGAACAGATAGCGCTCAGAGACAGGGCGCGCAAGGGAAAGTAATTCCGCAGGAAGCACTGGGGGGAATGTGTTTCCGCAGGAGAAAGGAAGATATAATGAAAAGAACACTGTTAATGATCATGAGCATCCTGCTCGCCGCAAGCTCGGTATTCGGGATCATTGCGGCAGGACGCGGCTCGGATGAGCTGTCGGACATCATGCGCTTCAAGCGCGGCCAAAAGGCCGATATCATCGACTTTGTCGATGTACTCGATAAGCGCGTTGCCGATCTGCGCAAGACAGAGGAAAACCGCACCGAGGACGAAAAGGACTACACCGAGTCCGTCGTGACCGATCAGAAGGGCAACGAGCAGCTCAGTCAGGGCACGCAGGAATATAACGCCGGAGCGGCAAAGATCGCCGCAGGCCAGGCGGAATACGACGCTGCCGAGAAGCAGTATAACGAAAAGCTCGCCGAGTATCAGGCAGCCGAAAAGCGCCTGAGCGAGGGCGAAGCTCAGCTTGCCGACGCGAAGGCTCAGCGCGACGCGGCGCAGGCCAAGCTCGACGCCGCAACGCCGGCATATCAGCAGGCAAAGCAGCTTTTTGCCTTTATCGACAAGCACCCGGCGCTCCAGATAGCCGAAAGCATCCTGCGCGGCTTCGGCTTCACCTCGCTTGACGAGGCGAGAGCCGCAATGAAAGAATATGAGGACGGTCAGGCGCAGCTTGCCGAGGCAAACGCCCAGATATCCGCCGCCGAGCAGGAGATAAACGACGGCAAAGCGCAGCTCGCCGCCGCAAAGACCCAGCTGGATAACGGCAAAACTCAGCTCGACGCGGCAAAGGCGCAGCTCGATAACGGCAAGGCGCAGCTCGCCGTGGCCAAAAATCAGCTCAGCGCCGGTCAGCAGAAGCTCAACGACAACGTTGATAAAATGAATGATCTCAAGGAAACGCTCACCGAGCAGGACGATGCCGAGGCCGCAGTCAAATCGGGCATTGCCGTGCTCATGGAAAACGAGGGCATTGCAAAGCTCGTGAGCGACGAGAGCGACTACGAAGCCGTGCTCCAGGCCGCGCGCGACTATGTCGAGGACGACGCAGACAAGCTCAACAGCGAGCTTGACGTTCGCCAGAACCTGTATAACCTTCTGCGCATTATAAGCATCGTCGGCGTTCTCGCCGGAGTTATCGGCGTTCTCGCCTCGCTCAAGCCCAACCGCACGCGCATCTATGCGGCGACCGGCGCCGCCGGCATTGCCGCTGTCGCATCCCTTGCGCTGAACATCTACGGCCTGTCAAACGATTACCGCAGCTTCGTCTATTCGCTCGAGGACGGATCGGGCAACGGGCAAATGCAGCTTATAGCAATGCTCGTGCTGCTTGCCGTTTCGGTCATAGCGGCGATAGTCGCCGTCATCTGCGGCAGAGCGTACACCGATGCCGTAAACGGCAGGGAACGTGAAAAATATGTCCGCCCGTCGGAGGCCGTTGCCGCTCAGCCCGAGCTTGATGCAGTCGAAGAGGACGACGATGACGATGAGCCGGCTCCCAAGCCGCGCCGCAGGGACAACAAGAGTAAAAAGCACCGCACCGAAAAGCTTGAATACACGCCCGAGCCGGACAGCATCGACGAGCTTACCGAGCAGACGCGCCGCCTGAACGAGGAGGCCGAAAAGCTCGAAGCAGAGGCTCGCAAAAACGATTACGAAAAGGCGCGCCGGGAATACGAGGAGGCTCGCCGCAGATTTGAGGAAGCTCGCCGCCGCTCGGAAGAGAATAAGTGACAAACGGTATTACGCCATCCGGGTTCTCCGGATGGCGTTTTGAACAGGAGAACAGAAATGGACAGAGACACTCTGCGGCAGTATATCCTTGAAAACTATGCCGCCGTAAACGATTTCCCTTGGATATCGAATCCGACCTACGAGGTCTTTCGCCACGAAAGCAGTAAAAAGTGGTTCGGCCTCGTCATGGAGCTGCCGCGCCACAGGCTGGGCGAGCCCGGTGATGACATGGTCACGGTCACAAACCTCAAGTGTGACCCGCTGCTTTCCGGCTCACTGCGCGCCGAGCCGGGCTTTTTCCCGGCCTATCACATGAGCAAGGAGCACTGGATAAGCGTTGAGCTTGCCGCAGTCGATGATGATAAGCTGCGCTTTCTCATCGACATGAGCTGGGAGCTTACAAGCTGACGAGAGTCGAACCCATACCGTTACATAGCACTGGATTTTTTGCCGGTGATGATATATAATCATTTGTATCACTTGCCGCACGGCGGCAGATCGGAGTAAATTTGTATGAACAAGCACAGAATTAACATATTCATCGCCCTTGTGCTGGTGCTCATCATCATCGCCGCGGTCTCCATGTGGCTTACAAGCCGCGACATAAAGGACACCGTACCGACCGAGAGCGCGCAGCCGACCCCGGCTCTCACACCGAGCGTCATTTCGACCCCGACCCCGGCCCCGACCGAAAGCGCACAGCCGACCGCCGAGCCGAGCAGCTCACCCTCGCCGAGCGCGCAGCCCGGCCAGACCGCCGCACCGCAGCCGACGCAGAGCGCCGTCATAAACCGCACGATAAATCAGACCGGCAGCTTCGAGAGCAACACCGGCACCAAAATGATAATGTACGCAAACTGGACGGCCACATCGCAAAACAGCGAGACCGTCACGATAAAGCTCGACGTTATCCTGAGCACCTACACGCTGTCCGTCGGCCCCCATAACGGCGTTATCACCGTCGCCGGCGTTGACTACAGCTTCACAAGCCCCGGCATAAGCTACAAGAGCGAAAAGGTCAGAAACAATGCCGTTTTGACGAGCCGCAGCATCGAAGTCACCGTTCCGGCAGGTCAGGCAACGGCTATCCCCGTTTCCGTCAAGTGGGATTTCTACGGGACCTACGGCGGTGTGGAGATAAGCCGGGTCTCTGCCGGCGGCACGATTAACATTCAGGGATGAAGGTGATATCATGAGATCCACTCTCCGCAGAACATGGGCAGAGGTCTCGCTCGACGCGATAGAGCATAACTACAAAGCTCTGCGCGCGCGCATCGGCGAAAATGTCAAATTTCTCGGCGTAGTCAAGGCCGACGCTTACGGTCACGGCGCTGTTCACGTTGCGCGTACGCTTCAGAAGCTCGGCGCGGACTATCTGGCCGTTTCAAGCCTCGACGAGGCGATGGAGCTGCGTGCAAACGGCATCGTCATGCCCATCCTCATCCTCGGCCACACGCCCACCGAGCAGGTGCCGAACCTTATAGCCAACAACATCACCCAGACCGTCACCTGCCTTGCCAAGGCGCATGAATACAACGCCGCCGCGGCCGAGTTCGGCGCAAAGCTGCGCGTTCATATCAAGGTGGACACCGGCATGTCGCGCCTCGGCGTTCTGTGCGCCGGGCGGCATTTTGAAACGGGCGTTTCCGGCATCGTTGACTGCTGCGGCATGCCCAACCTCGAGGTTGAGGGCATGTTCACGCACTTTGCCGTTGCCGATGAAGCGGACGAGGCCGACGTTGACTACACCAAAAAGCAGTTTGAGCTTTTCAAAAGCACCGTCGCCGCCGTCGAGGAGCGCATCGGCCGACGCATACCGCTGCGCCACTGCGCCAACACCGGCGCCGTCGCGCTGTATCCGGAAACGTACATGGATATGGTGCGCCCAGGGCTGCTGCTGTACGGCTGCGGCGAGTTTGCCGAAAGGCTCGGCCTGCGCCCGGCAATGGCGCTCAAGGCCATGATAAACACGATAAAGATCTATGACGAGGGCACGGACATAAGCTACGGCCGCCTGTTTACGACAAGCGCGCCGACGCGCATCGGCGTCATCCCCTACGGCTACGCCGACGGGTTCTTCCGCTGCCTGTCGAACCGGTGCAGCATCATGACCGCCGACGGCCCAGCGCCCCAGCGCGGAAGGATATGCATGGATATGAGCATGATCGACCTCAGCGAGCTGCCCAATGTCGGCGTCGGCGACGAGGTCGAGATCTTCGGCCCGGATAACCCGGTCGAAACGCTCGCGCAGCTTGCCGGAACCATTCCGTATGAGCTGACCTGCGCCGTCAGCAAGCGCGTTCCGCGCGTTTACTTCAAAAACGGCCGCGAGATCGACCGCGAGCTGATGATGCGATTTTGAACATGAAAAAAGCGCCCTCATCCGAGGGCACTTTTTTCAATAGATATCAGTGCTTATCAAACTTGAGTTTGGGCTTATAGAACTCGAAAATGACGGTGTCGTTGCCCTTTTCGTTGGCCCATTCGTGGCTGGTCCAGCAGACCTTCATCGCGCCGAGTGCTTCGCACAGCTTCACGGGGAACGGCTTGGGCGCGATCTTATACGCGATAAACTGCGGCCGCGCGAGGAAGTTGAGCAAGACGTTGCCGAGGATGAAGCCGGTCACTGCGTTTACCTCGCCGTTATAGTCCTTCGGTGGATTTGCCAACTGGCCGCGCACGACCTCGGGCGCGTTGATTTTAAACCAACGCACGATAAAGGGGTTGAAGCTTTCGATGCAATAGTCGCCGGTGTAGCGGCGCAGCAGAGCATAGGTCTTTTCGCACAGCTCCTTGTTGTTTTTGCCGTTTTTCAGCTCGACGATGAGCGCGCCGCGGCCTCTGACGGTTTTGAGAACGTCGGAAAACAGCGGTATCGTCTCGTCGGTTCCGCAAAGGCTGAGCTGCTGAAGCTCGGCAAGGGTCTTGGAATCGACGCGCGCGTCAACTCCGCAGACGCGGTTGAGCGTATCGTCGTGGAACACGACGACCTGTCCGTCCTTCGACAGCTGAACGTCGAGCTCGATGCCGTAGCCGTAGGACGCGGCGCGCTCGAATGCAGCCAGTGAGTTCTCCGGCACGGATTTATCACGTTTATGCAGCCCACGGTGGGCAAAATTGCGGTTTTGGAAAGGCGATCTCTGCTTCTTGCGGATCTTGCCGGGAGCAACGAGGTATATAAATCCGCCGACAGCGGCAGCTCCGGCAAATGCGGCAAGCTTTGCGGCGTTTACCTGTTTTTTCATTATAACACCTCCGGTGAACATTTCTATATCCACATTTTACACCCCTGCACCATCCCGGTCAAGGATTTTTAGAGGCGAATTGGGGCAGCTACGGATACGCATATTGCGGTCGCCCGGTTCGGAACATTGGAGGAAACCATAGCTGCCGCGCCATACATTAGTGCGCTGCTGAATTTTGCGGTTGCCCGGCTCGGAACAATGGTGGAAACCATGTTTGCCTCGCAACCCAGTAGTGCGGCGCTGAGTTTTGCGCCGCGCCCCATTGGCTCACCTGTCAAGGGGAACAGGGCAGCTTTGCTGCCGAGGGGGTGAAGTATAGCGCACACCACACCTATTAACTCTCCGCTGCGGCCAGCGGTCGCTTGTAGGGAATGGGCTTGCCCGTTCCGCTTGTTGCGACTTTGCCTGTACCAAAAAAGGATCGTAGGGGCGAGCATTGCTCGCCCCTACGATCCTTTTTTGTATATCAGGTGAAGCTGGAGATCATGCTGATGGGCCAGGTCAGGATATCGCCGACGAGGCGAACCTTGCTCTGTACGAACAGACGGGTGTCTTCATCGGTGACCTTGTCCTTGATCTTCTGGACTACGTCCTTGGGGTTGATCTCAAGAAGCTTGCCTGCAACGCCGAGGATCTTGCCTGCGTCGAGGTACTTAACGGTCTCAACGAGGTTATCCTTTGCAGCCTCGTAGTCAAAGTTGGCGATTGCCTTAATGCACATGTTGTTTTCCTCCCATATTAATCTTTGTTGTTCAGATGCAGTTACTATACCACATTAAGCTACATTTTGTAAACCGTATTCCATCATACAGCATAAAATATTTTAGCACAAAGTGTACGATATGTCAAAAAGAAAAAACTGCAAGCCTATTTTTTGTGCATAAATGCGCAAACGAGCGCGCGCAGGCCGCCTTTCTCGCGATTTGCCGCGCGCAGCAGCGACTTTACCTGAACCTCGGTGACGGCACCCGTAAAGCGCGCAAGGCCACGATACGGCAGGTTCATGGCAAATTCAGTGTTGTTTGCGCCCTCCGCGTTCCCGGTCAGGCGGAAGAAGCCGCAGACAAGGCGCAGTGCGCGATACAGCAGCCGTCCGAGTCCGGGGCGGAACTGCCCCTGAACGAGCGCGGAATTAAACTCCAGCGGCGCATCTCTGTCCCACATATGCGGCGGTATCTCGCGGCCGAGCAGTGCAGCAAAGCTCTCATCCGGCACCAAAAGAACATCGGCGCGGCGGTATGGCGCAAAAACAGGGTCGGTGTACGGGTCAGGCGCACCGTCGCCCGGCTTTTCGACGGCGCCGCGCAGGCGGATATCGCGCGATGACGCGCCGACGAGGATTTCATATCGCCCGCCGGCAGTCGCCCAGCGGTTTTCGGCAATGTTCCAGTACTGATACGCGCGCTCGGGGAGCCGGACAAAAACGCGCTTTGTCTCGCCGGGCGATAGCTCGACGCGCGCAAAGCCGCGCAGCTCCTTTTCGGGGCAGAACACGCCGCCCTTCGGCGCGGCGACATAGACCTGCGCTATCTCCGCGCCCGGCACGCTGCCGGTGTTTTTTATCGTGAAGCTCACGCCGTCGGGAGCAAGCTCAAGGCCGGTGTACTCAAAGCTCGTGTAGCTCAGACCAAAGCCGAACGGATACTTGACCGCCTTGCTTGCCGTGTCGTAATAGCGATAGCCGACGAAAATACCCTCGCGGTATTCGCTCGTGCGCTCCGTTCCGGGGTAGCGGATATAACACGGCGTGTCGGACAGTCTGCGCGGCATGGTCTCGGCAAGCTTACCGGAGGGACACGCCTTGCCGGAAACAAGGCGCGCGATCGCCTTCGCTCCGGCCTGACCGCCCAGATACCCGTGCAGCAGCGCCTTGGCGCGGCAGTCCCAGTCCACTTCGACCGGGCTTCCGCAGGACAGGATGACTACGACGTTGGGGTTAACTTCGCTCACCTCGCGCAGAAGCCGTATCTGGTTTTCGGCGATGCGCATATGCTGCCTGTCAACGCCCTCGGCCTCGCTGCCCTCGTCGAGCCCCAGCCACATAAGCACCGCGTCCGCACGTCCGGCAAGCTTGCAGGCCTGCTCACGCAGCCTGCGGCTCTCGCCGCCGCTTCGCCTGAAGCCTGGCGCAAAGCCTATGACGTTCACGCCCTCTGCGCGCAGCGCGTCAAGGCCGCATTCGAGCTTGGTCGGCTCGATGTGCGAGCTGCCTGCGCCCTGATAGCGCGGCGTTTTCGCAAAATCGCCGATTACGGCGACGCGCGCACCGGGCTTGAGCGGCAGTATGCCGTCCTCGTTTTTCAGCAGCACCGCGCACTCCTCTGCAAAGCGTGCGGCAAATTCATGATGCTCGGCCAAATCGCAGTCGGGCGCGCTCCCGAACGCGCTCTCGGCATCGGAAACAAGACGCAGCAAGCGCGCAACGCGCTCGTCAAGAAGCTCACGCTTAACTGTGCCGCTCTGCACGGCGTCGAGTATCTGCCGGTCGGTCTCACCGCCGGTGCCGGGCATTTCAAGGCTGTTGCCGGCGATCAGGCCGCGAACTCTGTCGTTATCGCCGCCCCAGTCGGTGACGATGAGGCCGTCGTAGCCCCACTCGCGCGTGAGGATATCCTGCAAAAGGTGCTTATTTTCGTTGGTGTACTGCCCGTTTAGCATGTTGTACGAGGTCATAAGGCACTTTGCGCGCCCCTCCTTGACCGCGATCTCGAACGCCGGCAGGTAAATTTCGCGCAGGGTGCGCTCATCCATGACCGAGTCGCTGGTCATGCGCAGCGTCTCCTGCGAGTTTGCCGCGAAGTGCTTGACGCAGGCGGCGATGCCGTTTGACTGCACGCCGCGTATCAGCGCCGCGGCGCATTTTCCGGCCAGCAGCGGATCCTCGGAGTAGTATTCAAAATTGCGGCCGCACAGCGGACTGCGCTTGATGTTGACGCCCGGGCCGAGGATCACGCCGACGCGCTGTGCGCGCGTTTCCGCGCCGAGACGGCGGCCCATCTGTTCGATCATAGCCTCGTCCCAGCTGTTTGCCGCCGCGGACGCAGTCGGGAAGCATGTTGCCGGGTATGCCGCGTTCAGGCCGAGGTGATCGTTCTTGCCGATCTGCTTGCGCAGACCGTGCGGCCCGTCGGTCAGCATCATTTGGGGAATGCCGAGGCGCGCAACGCCCTTCGTGTGCCAGAAGTCTGCGCCCGAGCACAGCGAGGCCTTCTCCTCGTCCGTCATTTTCGATATCAGTTCTGTATAGTCCACCATTCTTCTCCTTTTTTAGTGGTGAATTGGGGCACCTACCAATACATCTATCTCTGGTAGCCCGGCAGCGCAGACTACGTCTGCGAAGTAATAAGTAAAAAGTAAAAGTGAAAAAGTGCGGTATTCGCCCATAGAGTTAATAGCTGATAGTTAATAGGCTTGATTTGCGCTTTAATTCAACCCCTCGGCAGCAAAGCTGCCTGCTCCCCTTGACAGGGGAGCCAATGGAGCGCGATGCAAAAATCAGCACCGCACTACTGGGTTGCGCGGCACGCATGGTTTCCTCCATTGTCCCGAACCGGGCAACCGCAAAACTCAGCACCGTACTAACGTATGGCGGCAGTTTCCCGGTTTCGTCGGTAACTTCGACACCGGGCACCGGCAATATGCGTATCCGTAACTGCGGTAATTCGCCTCTAAAACTACATTTCTTCGACGGCGAAGACGTTGGGGAGGGCGGTGATAGCCGGGACAAGCTCGGTGCCGCCGAGCTTCGGCGTTGTCTGAACCGACAGCAGCGCGTAGTAGCGGTGCTCCTCGTCCTCGCCCTGGGTACGGCTGACCTCGAGGTTCGAGACCTTGAGCGAGCGCTCGCTCATCATCTCGAGCACAGTCTGGATGGTGTCGGGCTTCGTATATTCGATGTACAGCGTGCATAGCCTGCTGCTTTTGGCGAACTTAAACTCGAACTTTATGAGCACTATCTCGGCAAAGAGTATGACCGCGGTCGCGAAGATCGCGCACTCGACGAAGCCTGCGCCGCAGGCAAGGCCGACGATGGCCGAGGCCCACAGTCCGGCGGCGGTGGTAAGACCCTTGACCTGGCGGCGGCCGGTGACGATGATCGTGCCAGCGCCGATGAAGCCGATACCGGCGATGACCTGCGCGCCGAGCCTGCCGATGTCGGTGTAAAGCCCGAGGCCGAGCAGCAGGTACTGGCTGGTCAGCGTTGTTATCGCAGCACCCAGACAGATAAGAATGTGCGTGCGGAAGCCTGCCGGGCGGCGCTTTATCTCGCGCTCGGCTCCGATGACCGCGCCGCATATGAACGCAAGCAGCAGGCGCAGCGCCATGGCCAGCGTTGTGGATTCCCTTATAAAATCAAAGCATGAAAGCATGGCTGCACCTCCTTACTGGCTTTCTTCGATCGAAACCGTGCCGCCGAGCGCCGCAAGCTGCGCGAGAAGCTCGGTATGGTTCAGACCCTTTGGCAGATACACGCTCAGGTGCACGCCGAGCTGCGCGCGCCTGTCCTCCGGCTGCTTGCTCAGGTCGATGTCGAACACTGTGACGCCCTGCTCGCGCAGCGTGCTCAGTATGCCGCCGAGGCACTCCATGCCGTCAAGCTCGGCGAGGATGTTCATGTACCGCGAGCGCTGTATCAGCCGGTTTTCCAGCGCCGGGAACGCATACATGCACACGAGGATCAGTGCGACCGATACGAGCACGCACTCGTAGTAGCCTGCGCCGATCGCGAGGCCGAGGCACGCCGACGCCCACAGTCCGGCGGCGGTGGTCAGGCCTTTGACGCGCTTGCGCCCGGTCAGGATGATCGAGCCTGCACCGAGGAAGCCCACGCCGTTTATGACCTGCGCGCCGAAGCGCGAAACGTCGTGCGTTGCGCCGACGGACTGCGCGGCCGCTGCCCACTGCGTTGACAGCATCAGGTCGATATACTGGCTGAGCATTATGGTCATCGACGAGCCGATGGCCACGAGCATATATGTTCTGAATCCGGCCGGTGAGCTGCGCCGCTCGCGCTCAAGCCCGAGCAGGCCGCCCACTACGACCGCCAGCAGTATTCTGACTGCCACAGACAAAAAACTCATTTTTTTAGTAGCGCTTTGGCGCTTCTCCTATACGTTTATTGCGGTTGCCCGGTTCGAAACGTTGGCGGAAACAGTGGCGTTTCGCATCCCGGGGGAATGTTCTATATTAGTGCAAAAGCTATGCACCGATCCCTGCGAGTGCGGCATTAAATTTAGCGCCGCTTTCCTCGCATCCTGCGGCCTCGGCGGACGAGGAGCAGGATGAACACCAGCAGCAAAAACACCGCGATCGAGCAGACGATGACCGTTGCGAGTTTTTGCTCGCGGCTCAGCTCCTGAGGCCGAACGGATTGCGGCTCCGGCTCTTCAAACTGTGCCTCACCATGAGAAACGAGCGTCACGGTTCCGTAGACAGTGCTGTCGTTGGGGTCTGAAAACGTGACCGCGCCAAGCTCCGTGCCCTCTGCCGGAACATCAGTCAGCGTCTCCGCATAGAGCGTGACCTCGCTTTTGAGCTTTGCTGCGTCCAGCGCCTTTTCCGCAAGCGCGTTTATCTCCTGCGAACACACGAGCGTTATCTCGCCGCGCCGACCGTCCTTTTCAATCGGCTGCACCGCGGCAGGGTAGCCGCGCTCAACGATGCTGCGGTAAGAATAGTTTTCAAAGCACCAGTCGAGCAGCGTCACCGTGTCGGCAAAGCTGTCAAACTCCTTGTTTGCCGTGTCGCCGTCCGCGCCGAGGACGACGGCAATGACGTTCACGCCGTCGCGCTGCACGGCGCTGACAAGGCAATAGCCGGCCTTTTCGGTGTAGCCGGTTTTGACGCCTACTGCGCCGGGGTAAACGTACTTGTCCGAATACGGCGAGTCGGGCGTTATGAGTGCGTTCGAGCTTTCCAGAACGCGCGCCGGCGAGTCGTTGGTCGCGCTCGTCGTGTATTCGCGGCAGCCGACAAGCTGCGCGAAAAGCTGATGGCGCATGCCCTCGCAGGCGATGAGAAAAATATCTCTCGCGGTGGTGTAATGGTTATCGTCCGGCATGCCGTGGGTGTTTGCAAAATGCGTGCCGGAGCAGCCAAGCTCCGCTGCGCGCGTGTTCATGCGCTCTACAAAGGCGCTTATCGAGCCGGAAATGTGCTCGGCGATGATGTTGCACGCCTCGTTTGCCGAGGCAAGCGCCGCGCAGTAGAGAAGGTCGCGCAGGCTCATCGTTTCGCCGCGGTCGATATACGCGGTCGAGCTATCGTGCTCGAGGCCGGTTTTGCACGCTGCCGAGGCCGTAACCATGTCGTCGGTCGAAGCCGTTCCGGCCTCGATCGCTTCGACGGCCAGCAGCAGAGTCATTATCTTCGTAAGGCTTGCCGGCTCGCGGCGCGAGTATGCGTCGATATTGAAAAGTATCCTGCCGCTGCCCATGTCGCCGAGCAGCGCGCACTGAGTGCTTTTTAGCTTCGGCGCGCCGTCATCCTCGGCGAGGGCGCAGGGAAGCGCCATGCCCAGAACAAGGCTCAGACATAGGGCGAGTGCCGTTATACGCAGTTTCATCATTATCTATTCCCCACAGCTTCCGTTTATACCATATATTATAGATATATTTTACTGCCAGCGCAAGCGGCAATCGATGTTGTTTTATACGTTTGCAAATTTGCAAAGCTGTGTTATAATAAAGTTTCAGACAAGAATATTAATGTAGGAGGTAATAACCTTGACTAAAATAGACATTTTCTCCGGATTTCTCGGAGCAGGAAAAACCACGCTCATCCGCAAGCTCATCGCGGAGGGCTACAAGGGCGAAAAGATCGTCCTTATCGAAAACGAGTTCGGCGAGATCGCCGTTGACGGCGGCTTCCTGCGCGATGCCGGCGTTGAGATAACCGAGATGAATTCCGGCTGCATCTGCTGCACCCTCGTCGGCGACTTCACCGCCGCGCTGCAGAAGGTCATTGATAAATATCATCCCGACCGCATCCTCATCGAGCCCTCGGGCGTAGGCAAGCTCTCCGACGTTGCAAAGGCCGTTGCGAGCGTCCCCGGCTGCGAGATCGGTGCAAAGGTCACCGTTGTTGACGCAGGCCGCTGCCGCATGTACATCCGCAACTTCGGCGAATTTTTCAACGATCAGGTGCACAATGCCGACGTTATAGTCCTCAGCCGCACCGACTCCGCCGCCGACGGCAAGGTCGTCACCGCGACCGCTATGCTCAGCCAGCTCAACCCCAATGCAACCGTCATCACCACTCCCTGGTCGGAGCTTGACGGCAAGCAGATAGTTGATGTTATGGAGCGTATCGACTCGCTGTCCACCACCATGCAGGAGATGGAGCACCACGACCACAACGAGCATCACCACGATCACGACCATGACCATCACCACGATCACGATCACGAGCACGAGCACGGCGAAAGCTGCTCCTGCGGCTGCGGACATGACCATCATCACCACGACGCAGACGAGGTGTTCACCTCCTGGGGCGTGGAGACTCCGAAGAAGTTCACCGAGGAGGAGGTCAGAAAGGCGCTGGGCGAGTTTGACGAGGATGCAAGCTACGGCACGATCCTGCGCGCCAAGGGCTTTGTAGATTCGACCGACGGTCAGTGGATCTATTTCGACTACGTTCCCGGTGAGGCGGACATCCGCCGCGGCGGCGCTGCCGTCACCGGCCGCGTGTGCGTCATCGGCTCGAAGATAAACGAGCAGGGTATCAAGGAGTTGTTCGGTATTGAGTAAGGTTAAAGAAGTTCCCGTTTTTCTGTTCACGGGCTTTCTCGAGAGCGGAAAAACCAAGTTCATTCAGGAAACGCTTGAGGACAAGCGCTTCAACAGCGGCGAGAGAACGCTGCTGATCGTCTGCGAGGAGGGCGAGGAGGAGTACGCGCCCGATAAGTTCTCCGCGCCGAACGTTTTCATGGTCAATGTCGAGGAGCAGGCCGAGCTTACGCGCGCCAATCTGCGCAAGTGGCTCGACGAGCACGACTGCGAGAGATGCGTCATCGAGTACAACGGCATGTGGATGCTCGATGATCTGTATCAGGCGCTGCCCGAGATGTGGATGGTGTATCAGGAGTTTTTCTTCGCTGATGCGCGCAGCATTCTCAGCTACAACGCCAACATGCGCAACCTCGTTTACGATAAGCTCAAAAGCGCGGAGCTGACGGTTTTCAACCGCTATGACGACTCCATCGACAAGATGGAGCTGCACAAGCTCGTGCGCGCCGCCTCGCGCCGCAGCGATATCGCCTATGAGTACGCAGACGGCACCGTCAAGTACGACGAGATCGAAGATCCTCTGCCGTTTGACCTTGACGCGCCCATCGTCGAGATCGGCGACGACGACTATGCCCTGTGGTATCGCGATATGTCCGAGGAGCCGAAAAAGTACGAAAACAAGGTCGTTCGCTTCAAATGCCGCTATTTAAAGCGCAAAAAGGTTCCGGCAGGCAACTTCATCGTCGGCCGCCACGTCATGACCTGCTGCGCCGAAGATATCCAATTTGCGGGCCTTATCTGCCAGTGGGAGGATTCCGACAGCATCGTCGGCGACTCCTGGCATGTGCTCACAGCGCGCATTAACTTCAAGTTCAGCCGCGCTTACGGCAAAAAAGGCCCCGTACTCACCTTCATCGAGGACTCGCCCTGCGAAGTCCCCGAGCAGCCCGTTGCCACATTTTATTGATTTTTAGTGGCGCATTGACGCACCTACCAATACATTTATCTCTGGTAGCCCGGTTCGAGGGCGCGGAGGAAACCGCACTTGCGTTACGCGAGGCACCCACGGTTTCCTCCGCATCCTCGATACCGAGTGCTCCCCCAAAAAAATCCACTGCCGCACTAATGTAGTGCGGCAGTTTTACGGTTTTGCAGGCAGTCTCGATACCGGGCTACCGCAATATGCGTATTGGTAGGTGCGTCAATTCGCCTCTAAAAAAAGGTCTTTGTCGATTATGGCCTGAAGGGCTTGTTGGACGGCGGTTTCAAAACCGAGCTCCTTGAGCTTGCAGACGCCCTCGACGGTGGTTCCGCCGGGCGAGCATACGCGATTCATGAGCGCGATGGGGTGCTCATCGCTGTCCATAGCCAAAGCGCTGCTGCCCATGACGGTAGCCGTTGCGATCTCCTCGGCCATGGGGCGCGAAAATCCCGCGCGCACTCCGGCCTCGGCCAGCGCGTCAATGTAAAGCAGCACAAACGCACCGGAGGCTCCGCCCAGCGCGCCGAACGCCGGGAACATTTTTTCCTCAATGTGATATATCTTGCCGACGGACGCGAAAATGCCGTCGGCGATCTTTATATCGTCGGCCGTTGCGCCCTTGCCGCCGCAGATCGCGGTGACCGAGGCCTTGACCTTTGCGTTTATGTTCGGCATGCACCTTACGACGGGCACACCCTTGGCAAGGCGCTCCTCATACCAGCCGGTGCTCTTGCCGGCGGCGATGCTGATAACGGTCTTGTCCTTGGTGACGCCCTTGACTATCTCCGGCATGACCTCGGGCAGCACCTGCGGCTTGACCGCGAGTATGATCACGTCGGCCTTTTCCGCGACCTCGGCCGCCGACGCGCAGGGGATCAGCCCGTGCTTTTCCTTCAGCGCAAGCGTCTTGCCCTGGCTGCGGTTGAAGCCGTAGAGATAGTCGTTTTTGAACTTGCCGCAGGCGGCCATGCCTGCAATGATGGCTCCGGCCATGTTGCCGAGCCCGATGAAGCCGTATTTCATAGCGCACACTCCTTAGTTTTTTGGTATTTGCATTCATTTTACCATCTTGCGGCCGTTTTCGCAATCGCCGCGGCTATACAATAATTATAAAATGGTATTGCAAAATATTATGTAACCTGATATAATAAATGACACCGTTTTGTAACCACAAATCTACTGCCCCGGAGGTTTGCCTATATGAAAAAAATTCGCAGAGTGTTGGCGCTGGTGCTTGTTGTAAGCAGCCTGCTCGCCGTCGCGTCTGTCGGTGCGCTGGCCGATGCGATCCCCGGCCAGAGACTCGCCGTTTTTGACGATATCGGCCAGATGAACAGCAGCACCTTCACCGATGTAAGCTCAAAAACATGGTGCTATTCCGGCGTCAAGACCGCCTATAACAAGGGCATCATGCTCGGCTATACGGACAAGACCTTCCGCCCGAACAACAACGTCAGCTGGGCCGAGGCCATAACGATAGCCGCGCGCATCCACGCCGCGTATAACGACAATCTCATTGCCGAGCCGAGCCAGAACGAGGCATGGTTCATGACCTATTACAGATACTGCTCCGAGCGCGGCATGCTGCCCTCGGCAACCCCGGCGGTGAGCAAGCTCAGCCAGAGCATCAACCGCTATAACCTCGCGTATCTGTTCGCCAAGACGATCGACGATCAGGATATGCCGAAGATCTGCGACTACGCCATCGGCGATCTGAGCAGCATCCCCGGCTATTATAAGGCCTCGGTCGAGAAGCTTTATGCCGCCGGCGTAATGATCGGTATGGACTCGTCCTATCGCTTCTGCGGAACGAGCACGACCAGCCGCGGCCAGATAGCCACGGTCATCGCGCGCCTTGTTGAGCCTGCGCTGCGCCAGGGCCACGATTCCAAGGTCAACGCCGACATGGCCGCATACGAGGCAAACCTCGAAAACGACAGCATCGCCGTCCAGATCGGCAAAACAAACTACTGCCTGTATAAGGGCTACGACACCGTGGACACGGTAAGCTACGGCCTGTACGCGGTCAACTTCTCGGGCGTGAGCACCAAGCTTTACAGCGCCGCGGTCGGCCAGTATCTTGACAACATAAGCGTGTATAACGGCAAGGTGTACTTCTGCCGCAGCACGACCGGAAGCGAAAAGGGCGCGCTCATGTGCTATGATCCGGCAAGCGGCACATTCTCCACTGTCTACGATGGCTATATCATCGAGTCCTACTGCTTCTATGACGGACAGCTTTACGCGCTTGCGTTTACCCATTATGCCGACAAGCCCTCCGGCTATACATACGCATTCGGCAGGATCGTAAACGGTGCGTTCAACGCCATACGCTCGAACATCCCCTATGCCCAGGTTCCGAACTTCGTGCCCTACGGCTGGAACGGCAAGATCTATTTCAAGATGGCCGAGCTTATGGTTTTCAAAAACGAGCAGGGCGTGGAGTCAAGCGTGAACGTCGATAAGCTCTATGCCTACGACATCGCAAGCGGCAATATCTCAAAGGTCTGTGACTATAAGATCAACACAAGCTTTTTTGACGGACACGTCATGTACTTCCTCGCATATGACACCGAGGGCAACTATGACCTGAACCTTTACGCCGTTTCCGTCGAGGCTCCCGGCGCGATAACTCTCGTCGGCGAGTTCCCCAAGACAACAAACGTGCGCAACCGCTCACTGTATAAATTCGGCGATAAGTTCTACTGCCTGTCGTCCTTCAACCGCTATGTGTACAGCATGGATAAGACCGGCAGCACCCGGCTTGCCCTTATCTGCGGCGGCGTTTACGACAACCTTAACTTCACCGCCGACAAGCTCGTGCTCATCCCCAACACGCTCACGACGAGCAACCCCAACGAGCTGAAGGTGTATAACGCCAAGAGCTTTGCCGCCCGTGCGCTTTACGGCGACTGGCTCGGCCAGAGCGTTTACTACACCGGCGCGCGCTTCGTTCCCGAGGAGGGCAAGGGCTTCTACTCGACGACCGAGAGCGTCAGCACGGTTTCCAATCTGCCGATCACCGTTACCAAGGCATTCTCGCGCGGCAGCGATTTCATCGTGCAGACGAAGTACACAAACCAGCTTGATTCGGAGATTATCCTCCGCTCGTACATCGTAAAGGTCTATCTCAACGGTCAGCTCGTTGCATCCGACCTCAACCGTATGGTGGGCATCAATATGAGAGCGAACGATATCGAGACCTTCACATTTGTCATCGCCGGCAGCGACGTTCTGACAAACTTTGAAGTGGGCGACGGCGATCTGAGCATCGAGGTCGTTCCGACCTTCGACATTGTTCCGCCCGAGACCAAGGCGTGAGCAAAATAATTTAAGCAGTAAGCATCCGCGGCAGAGCATTCTGCCGCGGATGTTTTTTGCCGGAGTGCCATCGCGCCGAGCGCCGTTGACTATTGGATCTGCAAATGCTATTATCGGAACATATCACTACACACGGAGGCTTAGGCAATGAGTAACAGACGGACATTTTTCCAATATGTCATACCGTCCGTGCTGTCGTTTGCGCTGTCCGGAGTGTATGCCATAGTTGACGGCTTTTTTGTCGGCAACTCCATCGGCGACGCCGGGCTTTCCGCGATAAACATTGCATATCCCGTAACTGCTGTCCTTCAAGCCGTGGGAACGGGACTCGGCATGGGCGGCGCTGTCAGGTATTCTATTCTGAAAGCCGAGGGAAACGAGGAAAAGGCACGAGAATACATTGCCGCGGCAACGTGGCTGATGCTGCTTTTCAGCGCGGCCTTGACCGGCGCTGTGTTCTTCGCCTCGAAAAGCATTCTCTCCGCGCTCGGCGCATCGGGCGAGCTGCTCACGCTCGGCGATGAGTATATAAGGGTGATCGCGCTCGGCGCGGTTTTGCAGATATTCGGCACCGGACTTGTTCCGTTTATGCGCAATTACGGAGGCTCGGTGTGGGCAATGATCGCCATGATATGTGGCTTTGCCGCGAACATCGTCCTCGACTATGCCTTCGTGTGGGTTCTCGGCCAGGGAATGTACGGCGCGGCTCTGGCGACGGTTATCGGGCAGGGCATAACGATGGCCGTGGCGCTTGTTTACTGCGCGGCTAAAAAGAATCTCGCTTTGAAGGTCGCAGCTGCCGACGCTCCGGAAACGGCACTTCGGATATTGAAGATCGGCCTTGCACCGTTCGGCCTTACCCTCGCACCGAACATATCGCTTGTTATCATAAACCGTTTTTCGGTGTCCTACGGCGGACAGGAGGCGATCGCGGTCTATGCATGTATATCGTACATCATCTGCATCGTCTATCTGCTGCTGCAGGGCGTCGGCGACGGAAGTCAGCCGCTTATGAGCCGTTTTTACGGCGCAGGCGACAAAAAATCGCTAAGGCACACAAAAACGATGGCGTATGAATTTGCTATGGCTCTGGCGCTTATCGGAGGGCTGCTTATCTATCTGCTCAGGGGGAAGATCGGGCTGCTGTTCGGCTCGTCCGCCGCGGTGAACGCAGGGGTCATAGCGGTCATGCCGATCTTTCTTGTCTCGGTACCGTTTGACGCGATAACACGAGTTTCAACGGCGGCATTTTATGCAACCGAGAAGAACGTGCTGTCCTATATCCTTACCTTCGCCGAACCTGTGCTCATGCTTGTTCTGATGCTCGCTCTGCCGCCTCTGCTCGGCGGCCAGATAATGATCTGGTGGAGCGCAGTTTTTGCAAAGATAATCACAGCACTGATAAGCATCGTCCTGACTGCCCGATACAGATAGAAAAAAAGGCGTGGCCAAACGGTCACGCCTTTTGTGCATTTTGTTTTTTAACTTTAAAATAGTGCGCCGCCATAAGGACGATGAACACGCTGCTGCAATAGCCGAATATGGGGTACACGACGCCGATGAGGTCGCCGAAGCCGAACAGGCTGCCGAGGAACATGCACAGGGCGCACACGGCGGTGAACGGCTTTTTGTGCCCGGCAATGCGCGCCGACTTTGCCGTGAGCATGCCGACAAATGCAACAAGGCTCGAAAGCGCCGTGCCGAACATGGCAAGCAGCAGCAAAACGCCGTAAACATAGCCCCACGCTGCGCCGCGGCTCTGCGCCAGGGCGAGCATGGGAAGCTGCGCATCGGCGGTCTCGGGCGCTGCCGAGACGGAAACGAGCACGCTTCCGGCTATCAGAAGCAGAACGCACGCGCCTATCGCAATGCCGCCCACTGCGGCTTTTTTGCTTTTTACATACGGGCCGAGCGGCGCGATCATGGCGATGCTGCCGAACACGTTATAGCAGGCAAAGCTCACCGCCGCGACGAGCCACGAGCTCATGAGCGGATTGCTGCCGCTGCCCGACTGCGGCAGAACAAGGCCGTTTGAGCATATACTCATGATGCCGAAAACGAGCGTCACGACCGACAGCACCGGCACGGTCGCCGAAAATGCCGAGACCATGCCCGAAAATCCGGCCAGAGATACGACCGCGACGAGCGCCGCGAACACCGCCGAGCCGATAAACGGCGCAAGGCCGAACAGCTGCTCGAGCAGCGCGCCGACGCCGGCCGACATTATCGTGCCCACACCGAACAGAAACAGCAGCTCCAGCACCGTCACCGCGCCGCGCAGCAGCGGCCGGTCACGGCGCACAACTATCTTGTCGATCTCGCTGAGCTTCGTGAGTCTGCCCAGCAGGATCATTATGATCCCGGTGAAAAACAGCAGTGCCACGGCCACCAGCAGCCCGGCGACGCCCTTCGTGCCAAACGAGCCGAAAAATTGCCACAGCTCCTGCCCGGAGACATACCCTGCCCCCAAAAAGCATCCGGCAAACGCCAGACCCAAATTAAAACTTCCGATCTTCTTCATTTTTTCAGTGGCGCTTTAGCGCACTCCTTATACATTTATGTTAGTGCCCGGTATCGAAACTGCTGACAAAACCATGATGTTTCGCATCCCAGGAGTTTGTGCTATATTAGTGCAAAATTTTTGCTGCACATTGTAGGGAACGGATAAATCCGTTCCCTACGACTGTCGATTTTCGTGCCGACAAAACCGTGGCGACGGGCGAGCAATGCTCGCCCATACATGGTGCGGCGAAAAACTTGACAGCGCACTATCGGGTTGCGTAGCAGTTATGGTTTTCACCATTGTCTCGACACCGGGTTCACGCAATAACCGTATCGGTAGGTGCGTCAATTCGCCTCTAAAAAATTCGCCTCTGAAAATCCATGAAGGCCTTGAAGTCCGGGCCGTGACCGGGATACTTGATGTGCGCAAGCTCGTGCAGAACGACCTCTGAGATGAACTCGCGCGGCTCGGCGGCAAGGTACACGCTCAGCCATATCCTGCGCTCGGCAACATTGCAGCTGCCCCAGCGCGTTTTCATCTTTTTTGTGTGCCATTCGCGGCAGCGCAGCCCGGTCCTGTCCTGCCACAGCGTGAGGTATTCCTCCGCAACGGGCGCTAATATCGTGCGGTAAAACTCGATCACCGCAGCCTCGCGCTGCTCGCGCGAGCTGCCCGGGCGCATGGTGAGCACGACCTCGCCGCCGGATATCGCGACGCCGGGCGTGCCGCCCTCCTCAACGCGAAGCCGAAACGGTTTACCGAGCACGCGCAGAGTCTCACCGCTTTCAAAATTCTGCGGTCTGAGCCGGGCTTTTTCGAGCATCTGGCCGCGGTGCTTTTCGATCCAGCCGCGCTTTCGATCCAGTATCGACTCGATATCTGCGTCCGACATACGCAGCGGCGCCGTTACATGTACCTCGCCATCGCGCGTGATGCGTATATTCAGATTTTTGACCCGTTTTCGGGCAATAAATATCTTCTCCATTTTTTAGAGGCGCATTGACGCACCTACGGATACATATATCTCGGCGGCCCATTATCGAAACGATGGATAAAACCATAATTGCCTCGTGCTATGCAAGTGCGAACCAAACTTTTGTTTGCACCCCATTGGCTCACCTGTCAAGGGGAGCAGGCAGCTTTGCTGACGAGGGGTTTTAGTGGCGCATTTGGTCTGTACCGATACGCTTATTGCGTCAATGCGCAACAAAATAAGTGCGCTTGCGCACACAATGGCTGTCAGATAGCTATAAGCTTCGGCAAAGCCGCACGGTTTTGTCAGCAGTTTTGATACCGAGCCACCGGAGATAACCGTATCCGTAGGTGCAGTAAAGCGCTGCTAAAAAGCATGGAGGGCGGCGGCAGCGGCCAGAGCCGCGGAATAGATACGATGACGCTGCATTTTCGAGGTCTGATCCTTTGCCATGTGGCAGTCGGCGATGAGCACGACGCTGACGGCAAATGCGGCAGCACCGCTTGCGGCCTTGCAGCCGCTCGCCTTCGGTGACGTTGCCATGTGCAGCAGCGCGGCGAGGAAGTACGCACCGCTGGCCGCCTCATGCGCCTGCATCAGCGCGGCATTGGCCTTATGCATGCCCAGCTTCCGCAGTGGGTATTTCACCAAAAGTGCCGACAGCGCGGCCGCCGCGGCATATCCGGATGTCTTATGTACTGCATTTTTAACACTCATTTTTTCAGTAGCGCTTTGGCGCTCCTCCTATACGTTTATTGCGCGTTTATTGCGCGGATTTGTAGCGGCGTCAATGCGCCTCCAAGAAAACATTGGCATCGCCGCAGAGCTCTTTCAGCTCGGCGATGAGCGAGGGGTGGATCAGGCACTTTGCGCCGATGCGCCGCTTTTCGCGCTCAAGATAAATGATCATCTGCTGCTGGCCGGGGAACATGGTGAGGATAAGCTCGATGCGCGCAAGGCGCGGATCGTCCTCGCCGGGCAGCTTGACCCAAAGCTTGGAGTCGGCGTTTGTCCTCGGCGGCTCGGGCTTGAGCTTGCAGAGATCGGCTATCGGGCGGATGCTGTCCGCCATAAGCTGCGGCTCCTTCTCATCGCGCATGGATATGCGGCCGCGCACGATGATGGGCGCGTTATCCTTGATGTAGATGCTGCCGGTGTCCAGTGCGCGCTGGAACGCGATCAGCTCCATCGCGCCGGTGTCGTCCTCGAGGTTGATGTAGCTCATGAGCGTGTTCGACTTCGTCGTGCGCGTGCGGCTTGACTGAACGACGCCGGCAACGGTGACGACGGAGCCGTCGGGATATGCCTTTTTCTCGCTCTCGGAGGCGGAGTCTGTCAAAATCGCGCCTATGGGTACTATCCCGGCTCTGCGCACGGCGGCGCGGTACTCGTCCATCGGGTGGCCGCTCAGGTACAGACCGGCCGTCTCCTTTTCCATTGCAAGCAGCTCTGCGCGTGTGTACTCCTCGACCTCCGGGATCTTGATGCTTATGGCACCGGCCTCCTCGAAGTCCGGCTCGCCGAACAGATTGAGCTGCCCCTCGACGTTGTTGCGGCTTTCCTGCTGGATGCCGTCGATCATGACGCCGGCCACGCGCAGCAGCGCCTTGCGCTTGAAGCCCATGCTGTCGAACGCTCCGGCGCGGATGAGGTTTTCGACCGCGCGGCGGTTCAGCTCCCGGCCTGCCATGCGGCGGCAGAAATCCTCAAGACTGCGGAACGGCCCGTCCTCCTCGCGGCGCGATATAAGCTCGTTTATGAAGCCGCGGCCGATGCTTTTTATCGCAACAAGGCCGAAGCGGATATCGTTTCCGCTGACGGAGAAATCGGCAAACGACTCGTTGACATCCGGCGGCAGAAGCCTTATGCCCATCTCGCGGCATTCGGCGATGTACTCGGCGATCTTGGTGCTGTTATCGAGCACCGACGAGAGCAGCGCGGCCATGTACTGGCGCGGATAGTGCTTTTTCATGTACGCCGTGCGGTAGGATACTATCGCGTAGCTCACCGCGTGCGCCTTATTGAAGGCGTAGGACGCAAAGTCAAGGATCTCGTCATAGATGCTGTTTGCAACGCTTTCGGGGATGCCGCGCTTTATTGCGCCGTCGATGCCGCGGCTCTCGTCGCCGTGAACGAAGGCGACGCGCTCGGCGTCGATGACCTTGTGCTTTTTCTTGCTCATCGCGCGGCGGATCATGTCCGCCTGGCCGAGCGAAAATCCGGCAAGGCGGCGGAAAATTTCAATTACCTGCTCCTGATAGACGATGCAGCCGTAGGTGACCTCGAGTATCGGGCGCAGAAGCTCGTGCTTGTAGCTTATCTTCTCGGGATGTGCCGAGCACTCGATAAATCGCGGAATGCTGTCCATCGGGCCGGGGCGGTACAGGGCTATGACTGCGGTGATATCTTCAATGCTCTTGGGCTTAAGGCCGGTGCAAACGCCGGTCATGCCGGTGCTTTCAAGCTGGAAAACGCCGCTCGTGTGCCCCTCCGAGAGCATTTTGAAAACCTCTGCGTCGCCGTCGGGGATCTTCTCGACCTCGAAATCCGGTTCGGTGCGACGCACCATTTTCGCCGCATCCTCGAGCACTGTGAGGTTTCGCAGACCGAGAAAGTCCATCTTGAGAAGCCCAAGCTCCTCAAGCGTTGTCATCTGATACTGCGTGACGACCGATTCGTCGTTTTTCGATAGAGGAACGTATTCGTAAACGGGCCTGTCGGTTATGACAACGCCGGCTGCGTGCATGCTCGCGTGGCGCGGCATGCCCTCGAGTGCTTCGGCCACGTCGATGAGCCGGTGCAGCATCTCGTCGCCCTCGTACATGTCGCGCAGGGGCTTTGATACGCGCAGTGCGTCCTTTATGGTCATGTTCGGCCCCATGGGTATGGCCTTTGCAACGGCATCGGCATCGCCGTAGCTTATGTCGAGCACGCGTGCAACGTCGCGCACGGCAGCGCGCGCTGCCATCGTGCCGAAGGTGACTATCTGTGCAACGTGGTCGTGGCCGTATTTGCGGTTTACGTAGTCGATTACCTCGCCGCGGCGGTTGACGCAGAAGTCGATATCAATATCGGGCATGCTCACACGCTCGGGGTTTAAGAAGCGCTCGAAATAAAGGCTGTATTTTATGGGATCGACGTCAGTTATGTTCAGAGTGTAGGAAACGACGCTGCCGGCTGCCGAGCCGCGCCCCGGGCCGACGGGGATCTTCTGGCTTTTCGCGTAGGCGATGAAGTCGGAAACGATGAGAAAGTAATCGACAAAGCCCATCTTTTTTATCATGGCAAGCTCATAGTCGAGCTGCTTTGCAACGGTTCCGTCGTCGTTTGGGTATCTGCGCGCAAGTCCTGCGCGGCAGAGCTTTTGCAGATAATCAAAGCTGTCGCTCTCGCCCTCGGGCAGCTTGAAGCGCGGCAGCTTGTATTTTCCGAACTCGAAGTCGTAGCCGCACATGTCTGCGATCTTTGCGGTGTTGTCGGCAGCCTCGGGGTATTCGGGAAACAGCGCGCGCATCTCGGCCTCGTCCTTGAGGTAAAATTCGTTGGTCTCAAATTTCATGCGCGCAGGGTCGGTTATGGTTTTCTGCATCTGCACGCACATCAGAACGTCCTGATAATATGCGTCGTCTTTTTCAACATAGTGCGCGTCGTTTGTGACGGCAAGTGGAATGCCGGTTTCGCGGTGGATGCGCAAAAGCCCCTCGGCCGCGCGCTTTTCGGCCTCAAGGCCGTGATCCTGGATCTCAAGATAAAAGCCGTCCTTGCCGAAAAGCTCGCTCAGCTCCAGCGCCTTTTTCTTTGCGCCCTCGTAGTTTCCGGCGTTTATCATGCGCGGTATAGCTCCGGCGACGCAGCCGGAAAGGCAGATAAGTCCCTCGGCGTACTCGTGCAGCAGCTCCCAGTCTATGCGCGGCTTGTTGTAAAAGCCCTCGGTGAAGGCCATGGAAACGAGGTAGCACAGATTTTTGTAGCCCGTTTCGTTTTTGCACAGCAGGATAAGGTGCGTGTACTCCGAGTCAACGCCGTGCTCCTTGTCAAAGCGCGAGCGCGGCGCAACATAGACCTCGCAGCCGATGATCGGCTTTATGCCGGCAGCGCAGCAGGCCTTGTAAAACGCGACGGCGCCGTACATGACGCCGTGGTCGGTGATAGCAAGCGCGGTCTGACCGAGCTGCTTTGCGCGGTCAACGAGCGGCTCGATGCGGCAGTCGCCGTCGAGCAGCGAATATTCGGTATGAACATGCAGGTGAACAAGGCTCATATGATGTATCCTCAGTGCGTTACTTTACTATAAATGGCTCGTCGCTTTCGCTATATATTATACTTTGGTCGTTCGGATCACAAATATAGGTTCTAAAGAGTTCGGTTTCAACTCTATCTGTGTAAACCGCGCCACAATGATTGCATTCATTATCAAACCAATCGCCCATTTCACCACAGTTTCCACAAATGCTGTAAAAGGCATGACCGCTATTTACATAATTGCCATCAGGGTCAAACCAACGATTATAGCAGTAAAATACATTGGCCGTCGTTCCTGTCGGCTTTTCCTGCGCTGAGATTGGTTCAGCCTGTTTCTGCGTGAGCGTAGAAGATGCATCGGGTACGGATGTATGCTGTGCATCGGGCACAGACGTAGGAGTTGGCTTAGGTGTTGCCGTCATATTTGGCGTTGGTAGCACAGGCGTGGCTTCTGGCTTAGTCGGCTGAGACGAGCAAGCGCTCAAGCATATAATAGCAATTAGCGTTGTAGTAGCAAGAAACTTTCTCATATTCAGTCTTCCTCGGGAGTGTATGTCAGCAGCTTCTTGAGTCTGTGGCTCAGGCAGCTTTTTGATACCGGCGGATACGAGAGCGTGGCAAGGTCGGCAAGGCTTGCCTCGGGGTTTGCGTAGCGCAGCAGCGCTGCCTCCTGAAGCTTATCCGGCAGCGAATCAAGCCCGTAGAGCTTATCTATGCGGCGGATGGCCTCCATCTGCTTTGCCGCGGCCTCAACGACCTTGTCGGCGTTTGCAGAATCGCAGTTTACCTTGCGGTTTATGCTGTTTTTCATATCCTTTTCGACCTTGGCGGACATGATATCCATCGCAGCGACCGGCGCGCCGATCGTCGTCAGCAGGTCTTCTATATGCTCGCTTTTTTTGAAATACAGCAGGTAGTCGCCCTTGCGCTGTGCTTCCTTGGGTGAAAAGCCCATCTCAAGCAGCACCGAGTATGTTTCGCGGCTTACGCTGTAGTGCGTCGTTGCAAGCTCCATGTGATAGCGCTTTGCAGGATCCGTCACCGAGCCGCCGGCGAGAAACGCGCCGCGGATAAACGAGGCCTTGCAGCACGGCTCCTCGATGACGCCGAAGTTTATGTGCAGCGAGGGGCTGTTCATGTCGTTTCCGACAACGTCGAACACCGCACGCAGCTTATCCGGATCATTTACCCGGAACGAATGCTTCACGCCGCGGCTTTTCTCCGGCTCGTCAAAATCAATGCCGAAGGCGCGGCGCATCAGGTGCGGAAGGCGCGCGGCAAGCTCGTCGCTTGCCGTCGTTATGCGTATTTCCTTTGCCGAAAAGCTGTGCGCATACAGCAAAACGCCATAGGCCTCGGCGACGGCGCAGCATTTGCGCTCGACCCGAGGCTGACACAGCTCTGTTTTAACTTTTTGTGCGAAGGTTTTTTCCATTCTTATTTGTTTATATCGCGGTTTATGCTCACCGTCGGCACGCCGAAGCATTTAAGATGCCCGGCAAGCGCCGAGGCCACGGCAACGCTGCGGTGCCGGCCGCCGGTGCAGCCGATGGCGATCGTGAGGCTGTACTTTCCCTCTTCTATGTACAGCGGCAGAAGATACTCTATCATGTCCGTGAGCTTGTCCATGAAAACATTCGACTGCTCAAAGCTGAAAACATAGTCCCTGACCGGCGCATCAAGGCCGCTTAAAAGCTTAAGCTCCTCAACGTAGAAGGGATTGGGCAGAAATCTCACGTCGAACACGAGGTCGGCGTCCAGCGGCATGCCGTATTTAAAGCCGAAGGACATGACGTTTACCATGATCGCGCGGTCGGTCGCGGAGTCGGAAAAATAAGTGTACAGCTCGTTGTGCAGCTGCCCGAGGGTCAGGTGCGAGGTGTCGATAATATAATCGGCAATGTCGCGTATCGGGCGCAGCTGCTCGGTCTCCTTGAGTATCGCGTCCTCGATCGAACCGCCGGACTTTGCCGCCAGCGGATGCGGACGGCGCGACTCCTTATAGCGCTTTACGATGACCGACGGCTTTGCCTCCATGAACAGGATCTTGTAGCCGAAGTCCATCTCCCTGAGCGTTTCAAGGGCGTTGAAGATGTCCTTTATTCCGTTTTTTTCGCGGATATCCGTCACCAGTGCGACCTTCTCGTAGCGTCCCTTTGTTGCGGCGCAAAGCTCGGCAAACTTCGGGATGAGTGCAACGGGCATATTATCCACACAGTAGTAATCCAGATCCTCTATTATGTCCGCGGCCTGGCTCTTGCCGCCGCCGGACAGGCCGGTTATGATAAGAAAATCCATATATCCTCTCTCCAAAACGCTCAGCTCGGCCGAACGTCGCTGCTTTCGGCTGCCGAGTCTGCGGCATTCTGCTTTGCCTGCTCGAGCATACCGTCGATGATGGTCTGCTTCCTCTCGCGCCAGTCGTCAACAAGCAGCATGCCCTTGGGGTAGATGCGTATCTCCGGCTCGAGGGTAACCTGTGTCTGCGCATAGACCTCGCGGCGGACATGGTCGAGCAGCTCAACAACGTCGTCATACGTTGCACCGCCTGCGTTGACCGCAAATCCGGCGTGCTTCTGGCTTATCTGCGCGCCGCCGACGGTGTAGCCCTTCAGGCCGCACTGGTCAATGAGCGCCGCGGCATAGCCGCCCACGGGGCGCTTGAACGCGCTGCCTGCCGAGGGCATATCCAGCGGCTGACTTGCCGTGCGCTTTTCGTTCATTTCCTTCATTCGCGCGCCGATGGCCTCGGGATCGTCGGGCGTGAGCTTGAACACTGCGCCCATGATCGCACAGTTTATTTTCTCAAAGCCGCTGCGGCGATACTCAAAGCCGCAGTCGGAGCCTCTGACCTCGGTCAGCGCCTGCGTCGGAACGTAGTACACGACGACGGATTCGACAACATCCTTCATCTCGCCACCGTAAGCTCCGGCATTCATCAGAACGCCGCCGCCCACCGAGCCGGGGATGCCGCTTGCAAACTCAAGCCCGGAAAGGCCGTTGTCGCGCGCAAATTGCGCGAGCTTTGCAAGCGATACGCCGGCTTCGGCGTAGATGGTGTTCTCCGTCTCGCCGAGGCGCAGCTTGCGCAGGTTCTCCGTGCTGATGACCATAATATCAAGCCCCTCCTCGGGGAAGATGACGTTTGTGCACTTGCCGAGCGTCAGCGGCGAAACGCCGTTCATATGCAGATAGAACATGACCTTCGACATCTCGAAAAGATCGCCCGGCACGGCAAACGCGCGCACCTCGCCGCCGACCTTGAACGAGCAGTGATTGCGCATCGGCTCGTTTTCTCTCAGATCGAGCTTGGGTATGTTCTCTTTTATCTGTTCAATTGCTTTTTCAAGACCTTCCATAATATCTCCTATTAAAACGTGCCGTTGTCAACGGCGTGATCTACGTTTGACGCGAGAGTTTCCGCAGCGTTGTATCCCATCTTCTTCTGGCGGTTGTTCATTGCCGCAAGCTCGAGGATAACGGCAAGGTTCCTGCCCGGACGCACCGGAATCGTCACGCTCGGCACCGTAACGCCGAGAATATCCTGCGTCTCGCTTATAAGGCCGAGGCGGTCGTACGCCTTCTGATCGTCCCAGACCTCAAGATTCACAACGAGGTCGATCGCGCCCTCGGGCTTTACGGCGCCAACGCCGTAAAGATGCCTGACATCGACAACGCCGATACCGCGCAGCTCCATGTAATACCGGATAAGCTCCGGCGCGGTGCCGACGAGCCTGTCGCGTCCGATGCGGCGAATATCCACCGCGTCGTCGGCAATGAGCTTGTGTCCGCGCTTTATAAGCTCAAGCGCCGTTTCGCTTTTGCCTATGCCGGAGTCGCCGGTTAAAAGCACGCCCTCGCCGTGTACCTCAACGAGCACGCCGTGCATAGTCGTGCGCGGCGCAAGGTGCGTGTGCAGCGAGCTTATGACATCGGCCATGAAGTCGGAGGTATCCTCGGGCGTTACGAACAGATTGCGGTCGTATTTCTCCGCAACCTCGAGGCATTCGGGGAACACCGACGCGCCGTGGCAGATAACAAGCGCCGATATGTCATAGCGCATAAGCTCCTCGAAGCAGCTGCGGCGCTCGGCCTCGGTTTTCAGCTCAAGATATGTGCTCTCGACCCGGCCGATTATCTGGAGTCTGTTGGGGTCAAAGTAATTATAAAATCCGGCAAGCTGAAGCGCGGGGCGGTTCACGTCCGCCACCGTCAGAAGCCGCGTGTCGTAATCGCTGGAGGTGTGCAGCGGCTCAAGGCCGTTTTCCTTCACGATCGTCCGCAGCAGAACAGAATATTTACTCGCCATTGCCGATCTCCTTTAAACTATATTATTTCGTTATTAATATTAACCTCAAATGCATTATTTTGCAACGATTTTTACAACGGCGAAAATTTTTCTTGCAATTGCAGGCACGTTCTGTTATTATTAATAAGCTGTTTGCAAATTGCACGCAGTTAAACACAAGCAAGGAGGTGCTTCAACTTATGGCAAAATGTCAGTTTTGCGACAAGGGCGTTGCCTTTGGCATTCAGGTGTCTCACTCCCACAGGCGTTCCAACCGTACTTGGAAGCCCAATGTGAAGCGCGTCAAGGCGATCGTGGACGGAAGTCCGAAGCATGTTTACGCATGCACACGCTGCCTGCGCAGCGGTAAGGTCACCCGCGCTGTGTAATAACCTGATATTACCCGAAACAAGCTCGCCATAACGGCGAGCTTTTTTCGTTCTTTTAGTTGCGATTTACCGCACCTACGGACACGCATATCTCTGGTAGCCCGGTGTCGAAGTTACCGACGAAACCATGGTTGCCTCGCGTAACGCGAGTGTGGTGCTGAGTTTTGCGGCGCACTTGTGTTACGCGAGGCAGCTATGGTCTTCTCCACTGTTCCGAACCGGGACAACAAATTCTGCATCGCATTCATGTTACGCGAAACGTGACGGTTTCGTCGGTACTTTCGACACCGGGCTACCAGAGATAAATGTATTGGTAGGTGCGCCAAATCGCCTCTAAAAATCCGCCTCTAAAAATTCGTGGAGGGCGGAGAGGTAGGCAGGGCGGTCGAGCATATAGCTCAGGCCGTGGCCGGCGTTGGGGACGATGAGCAGCTTTTTGCGCTCGGCGGCGCTGGCCTCGAAATTTTCGCGGCTCATGCGGCAGGGCACGAAGCGATCGTCATCGCCGTGAATGAACAGAACAGGTATGCGGCTGTGGCTGAGTGCCTCCGGCGCGGAGGCGGAGTCGAGGTCAAAGCCGCAGAAGAGCTTTGCGCCGATGCGCGCGACTGCATAAACGGGCGCGGCCGGAACGTGATGATCGCGCAGGACGGAAAAAATGATATCCTTCGGCGAGGTGTAGCCGCAGTCGGCGACTATACCGGAAACGGAGTCCGGCAGCGGCAGCGCCGAGGCCATGAGCACGGTCGCCGCGCCCATCGAGATGCCGTAGAGGTATATCTTCACATCTCGCCCAAAGCGCTCGGCGGCGTAGTTTGCCCACGAAAGACAGTCAAAGCGCTCGTTCACGCCGAAGGTGAGGTACTTTCCCTCGCTTTCGCCGTGGGCGCGCTGATCGACCAGCAGTACGTTGAAGCCGCCGTCGATGCCCTCGCGCAGACCGCCGCAGAAATCGCGCTCGGCCGCGCTTTTGTAGCCATGGAACATTATCTGTACCGGCGCCTTCGGATCCGGCGCGGCATAGAACTTCGCGTGCAGGCGCAGCCCGTCAAAGGACGTGATAAACACATCCTCGTATGGCACGCTCAGCGCGTCGCGGATCATTTTTTCCGACTGCGCGCGAAAGACATTATACTGCTCCGTGTCGGGCATTGAGAAAACGTCGGCCTCGCGCCGAGGCGGAACATAGCAGCCGACACGCACGGCAGCATAAGCCGCCGCAAGCGTCAAAGCGCCTGCGGCGGCCGGGATAAGCAGCCATTTCATCATGCGATAAGCCCCAGAACATGCTGCATTGCAAGGGCGACGCAGCTTATGCCGAGCCAGCAGCAGAAGCCGAGAAGCAGCGGTTTGCCGCCGGTTTTTATGAGCTTGACGGGGTTGGTGTTAAGCCCGACCGCGGCCATGGCGAGGATAATCATGAACTTGCTCAGCTCCTTGAGCGGCGCGAACACGCTTGCGTCAACGCCCAGCGACTGAGCAATGGTCGTTATGACCGAGGCGAGGACGAAATAGAGAATGAACATCGGGAAAACGCTCTTGAGGCTGACCTTTTTCCCGGCTTCACCGGCCGATTTTTTCGAGCGGATAAGCGCGAGGACGAGCGTGATGGGGATGATGGCAAGTGTGCGCGTGAGCTTCACGGTGACGGCCTTATCAAGCGTCTGCGAGCCGAGCCCCCACATACTGTCCCAGGTCGAGGCGGCGGCAGTGACGGACGAGGTGTCGTTGACGGCGGTTCCGGCAAAGATGCCGAAAGCCTCGCCGGAGGTCGTGGAAAAGCCGAGGAGCGTGCCCATAAGCGGAAAAACGAGCGCTGCGATGACATTATAGAAGAAAATGACCGATATTGCCTGCGCGACCTCCTCGTCGCTTGCGTCGATGACCGGCGCGGTCGCTGCGATGGCCGAGCCGCCGCAGATCGACGAGCCGACGCCGACAAGGGTGGATATCTTCGAGGGTATCTTCAGCGCCTTGCAGAGGATAAACGCAACAAGCAGCGAGGTCGTTATCGTGCTGAGGATTATCGGCAGCGACTGCACGCCGGTCTGGCCGATAACGGTCAGGTTCATGCCGAAGCCCAGCAGGATGACCGCCCACTGGAGAATCTTTTTCGATGTGAATTTGATGCCGGCGTCAAACGGCGCGCGGTTTTTGAGAAACATGCCTACGATCATGCCGAGCAGGATGGAGATAACGGGGCCGCCGACGACGGCAAACTTGCGGCCGAGCAGCCATGCCGGGACCGCTATGACAAAGCACAGCAGCAGTCCCTTGATTTTTCCTTTCATTGCGGGAAACTTCTTTCTAAGCGAATTTAATTACTAAGAATACGACGGCTGCGATCTGAACGATCGCCAGAAGCGGAAAGCCGATGGCAAAGGTCTTGTGCAGCGTCTTGTGGCGGAAGCCGTACATGCCGAGCGTACCGCCGAGCGCTCCGCCGACAATGGCGAAGACAAACAGCGTTTTTTCTGGAATGCGGCGCTTTTGCAGCTTTGCAAAGAGCTTATCAAGCCCCATCAGGGCATACAAAACGACGTTTATCGCCGCAAGATAATAGGCAAGATACTGCATCAGAGCTTGAGCAGGTTCAGGCCGACGTCGGGGTCTGCGTATCTGTCGATCTCGCCGTCGATGACGGTGACGACCATTTCGCAGGTGGCCGAGACCATCGCACGGTTAAGGTGTCCGCCGAAGACCTCGCCCTTGTCGTTGCCGGCGGACATGTGGATGTGCGTGTAAAACTGTCCGTCCATGGTGTTTATGGTGCCGGTGAGGGAGACGATCTCGAACGCGCCCTTGAACTCGTTTGAGTAGTATTTTTTCTCGGCCGTGTTGAAAACGCCGACGGTGAAATCGTTCGTTGCGCCCAGCGCCGAGACTGAGGCGAGCTTAATGTTCTCGCTCAGAGCAAGCTCGCGGATCTTATCGAGTATTTCCTCGCCGCGGTCGATGCGCGCGACTATCGTGTTTCCGAATCTTTTGTACTTCATGCGGTTCACTTTCCTTTCTTCTTGCTGCCGGGCTTTGTGTTTTTCTTGGGCTTGGGCTTTGCCCAGCCCTTGGCGTAGCCGGCTTTTTTCGTTATCTGCTGCTTTTCGGGCGCTTTGGGCTTCTCGGGAGCCTTTTGACGCGGCGGACGGTCGGGACGAACAAGGCACTCCGGCCCGTAGCCGATAAGATCCTCGCGCCCGGCCTCCTTGAGCGCTTCGATGACGAGCTTGCGCTTATCCGGCCGCTTCCACTGCAAAAGCGCGCGCTGCATCGCCTTCTCGTGGAAGGTTTTTGCGACGTAGACCGATTTCATCGTCATCGGGTCAATGCCCGTGTAATACATGCAGGTCGAAACCGTTCCTGGGGTGGGGTAGAAATCCTGCACCTGCTCGGGCTGACGGCCTTTTTTGTTGAGGTATTCGGCAAGCGCGACCGCGTCGGCGAGCGTGCTGCCCGGATGCGAGGACATCAGATACGGCACGACGTACTGCTCCTTGGAAAAGCGGTTGTTCATCTTTTTGTACTTGTCCATGAACTTCTCGTACACGTCGATGTGCGGCTTGCCCATGTAATCAAGAACGCCGTCGATGCAGTGCTCGGGCGCTACCTTGAGCTGGCCGGAGATGTGGTATTTGACAAGCTCGGCGAAGAAATCGTCGTTTTTATCCTCAAGCATGTAGTCGTATCTTATGCCGCTGCGCACAAAGACCTTTTTCACGCCCGGTATCTGCCGCAGCTTGCGCAGCAGCGCCAGATAGTCCGAGTGATCCGCGTCGAGGTTAGGGCAGGGCGTGGGCGCAAGGCAGCGCCTGTCGGCGCACATGCCGCACTTTGCCTGCTTTTTGCACGAGTGATGGCGGAAGTTTGCCGAGGGACCGCCGACGTCGTTGATATAGCCCTTGAAATCCGGGAATTTAGTGAGCGCCGTGACTTCGCGGATGATGCTTTCGTGGCTGCGGCTTGTGACCATTCTGCCCTGGTGGAAGGCAAGCGCGCAGAAGTTGCAGCCGCCGAAGCAGCCGCGGTTGTGTATGACCGAGAACTTGACCTCCTCGATGGCCGGAACGCCGCCGAGCGGCTCATACATCGGGTGATACTGCTTGGTGTACGGAAGCTCGGCCACGCGATCAAGCTCCTTTGTCTCCAGCGGCAGCGCCGGGGGATTTACGATGAGGTATCTGCCGTCGTGCTCCTGTATCAGCGCCCTGCCGCGCACGGGGTCGTGCTCGGCGTATTCTATGCGCGTTGCATCCGCATAAAAGCGCTTGCTGTCGCAAACATCGGCAAACGAGGGCAGCGTGACCGAGTCAAACGCGCATTCCGACGCATCGTGAGTCAAAAACGCAGTGCCGCGGATATCGCGCATCTCGGAAACGGGGATCTTCTTCTTGAGCCGCTTTGCTATCTCGCGCTCGGCGTACTCTGCCATGCCGTAAACGAGCATGTCCGCGCCCGAATCAACGAGGATCGAGCGGCGCACCTTGTCGTCCCAATAGTCATAGTGCGCAAAGCGCCGTAGCGAGGCCTCAAGGCCGCCGATGATTATCGGCACATCCGCGCCGAAGGCTTCGCGCGCGCGGTTTGAATAGACTATCGTTGCTCTGTCCGGGCGCAGTCCGGCCTTTTTGCCGGGTGAGTAAAAGTCCTCGCTGCGGCGCTTTTTTGCCGCAGTGTAGTGCGCGACCATGGAGTCGAGGTTTCCGGCTCCGATCAAAACGCCAAGCCGCGGTCTGCCGAAGGCCGCAAAATCCGCCGCCGAGTGCCAGTCCGGCTGCGCGAGCACCGCAACGCGGAAGCCGTCGGCCTCCAAAACGCGGCTTATTACCGCCGGGCCAAAGCTCGGATGATCGACATACGCATCGCCCGTTACGAGCAGAAAATCGTACCACCACCAGCCGCGCTCATGCATTTCATCCTGCGAAACAGGCAAAAAATCCTGATCTTCAATCATATTAGCTCTCCCCAATACCAGCCCGACGTTCCCTTGTGCTTGACAAGATAGCCGCGCGAGGTCTCTTCGACAACGCTGACCTCGTCGCCGGCTTCAAGCGAAAGCACGAGGTCGGTCGAGTCGTTGCACTTGCAAAACTCCTCGTCGGAGTAAAGATATTTCGTGAGTATCTCCATCTCGTAACCCGTGCGGACATGGCGCACGAGGGAAAATTCCTCGCCGCGGCGCAGTACCTGCACGTCGTTGTCGCCCCAGCGGATGTAATAGCTCTTTCCGCCGCCGCGCTGCGCGCTTTTCACCCGGCGCACGGGGAAGGGGTCATACGCTTCAAAGGAAAAATTCTCGCTGCCCTCATAGGGGATGATGAGTGCGTTCAGCTGCCCGTCATCCTTTAGCGAGCAGCCGCCGTCGATGGAGATGACGCGGTGCTCGCGGTCGATTATCGGGTTTGCGCAGACATGGTCGGCAAGATACAGCATCACCGGCCAGTGTCCGACGATGACCCACTTATCGAAAGTGTAGCCGTAATTCATAAATGCGTCAAACTTCATGCAGTCGCCGCCGCGCTGCCGCTCGATGGGAATATCGGGCTTTATGCCGCCGTGAGCAAAAATATAGTGCGGCGTTTCGATGACGTGCGGCATGGCATGCAGGAAGTCCCACTCGGGCTTGAATCTTTCGGCAAGCTCCGGGATGAGGCCTTCAAAGTCCATATCCTCGCGTATCTCAACGCCCATTTCCGTGAGCATATCCCACATAAGGCCGCTCTTTTTAAACAGCATGTATTTTACGATGCGCGAGCTCCAGTATTGCCATTCGGCGTCGATCACATCGGCCCATGTGTCGCAGTTGCCGCACACCGCGTGGCAGTTGCCGCGCTCGGCAAGCTTCATTATAAAGCGCAGCGTTTCAAGGCTTTTTTCGCCTTTTTCGAGAAAGTCGCCATCGATGATAAGCTCATCGGACTCGGAAAAGCCGACCTTTTCGAGAAGCCCTTTAAAATAGGGCATGTTTGCGTGTATATCCGAAACGGCGATGATCCGCCGACCGCGCGTGTCGAGCTTCTGCACACGCGCGTTAATGTTCCACATTGACATTGTTATTCAAATCTCTTTTCCATGAGGTAAAGCGGAGCGCCGGCACCGGGCTCGCTGCCGAGTATCTCAAAGCCGAGATCCTCGTAAAATTTTATCGCCGAGGCGTTTTCAGACGAAACGTGCAGCCGCACCTTCTGCCTGCCGAGCATTTCGTAGTTTGTTATCGCACGGCCGACAAGCTGAGTGCCGAGTCCGACTCCGCGCAGATGCTCTTTTATGTACACAAGGCTTATCCATCCGACGCCTGCGCCCTCCGAGCGCTCGGTGTCGGTTTCGACGATGCCGGCAAGCTCGCCGTCGGAGCGGTATGCCTTGAGTATCGCCTTGCCGTTTGCGGCAAAATGCCTGCGCGCCGAAGCAAG
>OLVZ01000386.1_pt1 | contig 44293 bp, 36 predicted proteins | sample 1673341 | NCBI WGS metagenome assembly OLVZ01 (sample SAMEA3178944, study PRJEB25190) | human gut metagenome | biome: human gut; feature: human-associated habitat; material: faeces | place: Austria | collected 2013 | reverse complement strand
CTTGGGACGGACATGGAGCGTGTGTGCAGAAAAGCGGAAGAAAGAGCCGGACTTCCGGTTCGACCATGTTACATGTACGCGCTGACAAGAGAAGGAAGAAAGCCGCCGATGGTGCATGTACGTCAGTCTTTATATTCCCTTCTGGAGCCAAAGAAGAAAAAAGGAAATGTGGTGAACCTGCTTGGATTTTTCTCGCCGCTGATCGATGAGTGTGAGCTGTATGATCTTTTGCACAGCGCAGGAGTTAAGACCATCCATGAAATCTCCAGATGCAAGGACTATGAGGAATATCAGACCATGTCTGAGGCAAATTTTAATCTGGTACTTCACCCGGAAGCCAGATTTGCGGCAGAGGATTTTCATAACCGTCTGCAGATTCCGTTTATTGAACTCAGGAGACTCTACCAGACAGACAAGATCGCCAGCCAGTATCAGGCATTTGGGAAAGTGCTTGGGGTGACATTTTCTGATGAAGTTTATCGTGAAAAAGCGGAAGAAACCGTGGCGAAATTCAAAGAGAAACGGCCGGATGCAAGCTTTGCGATCGGGGAATGCATGAACGGAGATCCATTTGAAATGGCACTTGCGATGATCAAATATGGATTTAAGGTGCCGGAAATCTATGGAACACTGACAGCAGAGAACTTTATTTACCTGAACCAGTTATCCCAGCTCAGCCCGGAGACGAAGGTATTTTCCAATATGGAACCGACCATGCTGTACTACGATCCGGAAAAGAGCGGCGTGAATATGACCATTGGAAAGGATGCGGGATACTATCATCCGGATCAGCCGAATGTGATCTGGAATCAGGACAGACAGCCTTATGGTTATGCAGGTGTGACACGGTTGTTTGAAACCCTTTTGGAGGTGTAGTATGAGAGGACTTAGAAAATATCTGACACCATTTGCACCGGATCAGTCGGGCGCAGTGTCTGTGTTATATGAACTTGGCGGAATGCTGGTCATCTGTGATGCAGGCGGATGTACGGGAAATGTGTGCGGTTTCGATGAGCCAAGATGGTTTGAAACCAGAAGTGCGGTATTCAGTGCGGGACTTCGTGATATGGATGCGATCCTTGGAAGAGACGACAGACTGGTTGCAAAACTTGCAGATGCGGCAGAAAAGCTGGATGTGACATTCGCAGCAGTGATCGGGACTCCGGTTCCCGCAGTGATCGGGACGGATTACCGGGCGCTGGAACGGATGCTGTCTAAGAAGACGGATCTTTCGGTCCTGACGGTGAATACGGATGGAATGGAATTGTATGACAAGGGAGAAGAAAAGGCATATCTTGCATTGTTCGAGAAATTCAGTGACAAGAATGAAGAGTCTGAGGGTATGAATGATAAAGACAGACCACGTATCGGGATTATCGGCATGACGCCGCAGGATGTCAGTGACCTGAAGGCAGCAGATAAGATCCGGAAAGTATATGCAGACCAGGGAATGCGTGCCATCTGCTATGGCATGGGAGACGGACTGGATGAAGTGAGAAATGCTTCTCTGGCAGCGAAGAATGTGGTCGTATCTCCGGCAGCATTAAAAGCAGCGCAGTATTTGCAAAAGAAGTTCGGAACACCATATGAGATTGCCTATCCACTGGCATCAGAACTTGTGCCGGAAGTGAATTATCAAGGAAAGAAGATTCTGATCGTACAGCAGCAGGTGATTACAAATGCAGTGCGTAAGGAGATCGAAAAACGAACCGGGGAAAAAGAAGCAATCACAACAGCGACATGGTTCATGCGGAAAGAGGAGATTTTAACGGATCTGAATGTTGATGCCGTAGATGATATTAGTCTGAAAGAAGAGGATGATTTCATTTCGCTGGTGGAAAAAGAAGGATATGATGTGATCTTTGCAGATCCGTGTATGGAGCGGATGATTCCGGGATTTGAAGGGGTATTTATTCCGCTGACGCATTTTGCAGTGTCAGGAAAGCTTAACGTGTAAGCAGGATATATGGGGAACCTATATATTTTAGACAGGGGGGAAGAAACGGATGATAACAAAGAAAATCCGTGTCTACGGAATTGTGCAGGGCGTCGGCTTCAGACCGACTGTGAGCCGTCATGCAGCGGCTGCCGGAATCACCGGAAGTGTGTGTAACAAAGGTCCCTATGTGGAAATCTTTGCACAGGGAGAGGAAAAATGTGTAAAAGATTTTCTGGAGAGACTGGAAAAGCAGCCGCCGAAGAGAGCTGCCATATTGAAGATCAATACAGAAGATGTAAAAGAGGAAGAATACGGGAAATTCAATGATTTTCAGATCATAGAAAGTGAGAAGACAAAAGGGGAGATTTTTGTCTCGCCGGATATTGCAATCTGTGATGAATGCAAGAAAGAAATGTACGATCCGAAAGACCGGCGTTATCTGCACCCATTTATCAACTGCACCTGCTGCGGTCCCAGACTTACGATCCTGGATGCGCTTCCATATGACCGGGAACGGACCAGCATGAAGGAATTCCCGATGTGTCCGGACTGTGCTTCGGAGTATGAGGATCCGGCGACCAGGCGTTATGATGCACAGCCGGTATGCTGCAACGATTGTGGTCCGGAAGTGTATCTGACCGGCAGGGAAGAACGGGGAAGAGCTGCGATCATTGCCACAAGAAAAATGATCCATGATGGCGGGATCGTGGCAATCAAGGGAATCGGTGGATTCCATCTCTGCTGCGATGCGACGAACGAGGAAGCAGTACAGAGACTGCGGACATTAAAGAACCGTCCGGCAAAACCGTTTGCCGTGATGGCGCGGGATGTGGAAGCGGTAAAGCAGGAATGTCTGGTAAATGAAGTACAGGAGGAGATCCTGGATGGACACCAGAAGCCGATCCTGTTACTTGAAAAACGGAAAAAATCTGCAGACAGTACAGGTCTTTGCAAGTCTGTCGCTCCGGGGAATCCGAAAGTCGGCATCATGCTCCCATACGCTCCGGTACAGATGTTGTTATTCCGATATGACGACGGGATCCAGATGCCGGATTATCTGGTGATGACGAGTGGCAATGCATCCGGTGCACCGATCTGCAGGGATGACAAAGAAGCGGTGGAGGAACTGTCGCAACTATGTGATCTGATCCTTTCTCATGACCGGAAGATCCGGATCCGGGCGGACGATTCGGTGATGGATTTTTATAAGGGAGAGCCTTATATGATCCGGCGCTCCAGAGGCTATGCGCCGCTTCCGACGATGGTGACGATGCCGTGGAAAGGACAGGTGCTGGCCGCAGGCGGAGAACTTAAGAATACATTCTGTATCGGAGTGGATGGACGTTTCTATCTGTCCCCGTATGTAGGGGATCTGGAAGATCTCCGTACTGTAAAAGCGTTGCAAGAGACGATCCACAGATTCGAGACACTTCTGGAGGTAGAACCGGAAGTTGCAGCATGTGATCTGCATCCAAAATACAACTCGACAGTTGTTGCAGAAGAACTGGGACTTCCCGTCGTAAAGATCCAGCATCATTATGCACATATTTTATCCTGTATGGCAGAAAATGACCGGAAAGAGCAGGTGATCGGCGTTGCATTCGACGGAACCGGATATGGTACAGACGGAACCATCTGGGGAGGAGAACTTCTGCTTGCAGATTATCACGGATTTGAACGGATGGGAAGTATCGAACCATTTCTTCAGATCGGAGGCGATATTTCTGCTAAAGAGGGATGGCGAATTGCAGTTTCACTGATCTATCAGCAGACACAGGATAAAGAGCAGACAATGGAGATTGTAAAGAAGCTTAACCTGTGCAGTGAACCGGAATGCAAAGTGATCCTTACCATGGCGGACAGGAAAATGAATGCTGTGACATCGACCAGTGCGGGACGTCTGTTCGATGCAGTCAGTGCAATCCTCGGAATCCGGACGAAGTCTACGTTCGAAGGGGAGGCTTCGATGGCACTTGAATTTGCTGCAGAAGCTTATGAGGAAGAGCTGAGGGAAATTGATGAGCCGGCAGATGGTGAAAGCGATCCGGATGAAGAAAAGAAAGAGCCGGAAGAAAGGCTGATTATGAAGACAGGAAGCCTTATAAAATATCTGACAGAGAAGAAAACAGAAGGCATTCAGGCAGAAAAATTAGCTTATATCTTTCATCAAAAGTTGGCAGACCTCATAACTGACGGCTGCAGGAAGATCAGAAAGAAAACAAAATGTAATTGTGTGGCATTAAGCGGCGGTGTATTCCAAAATCGGCTGTTGTTGAGAATGGTGGAAGAAGGTCTGGAAAAAGAACATTTTACCGTACTCAGGCATCACCTGATCCCGGCAAATGACGGTGGGATCGCACTGGGGCAGGCAGCATATGCCATGCAGTATATTCAGGAGGGAAAATAACATGTGTGTAGGATTATCAGCAAAAGTAGTCCGTATCAGTGACGGTACGGCGGTTGTAGATGCGGGGGGCGCAAAAAGAGAGGTCTCTTCAGAATTACTGGAAGATCTGGAACCGGGAGACTATGTAATGGTGCATGCAGGAATTGCCATTGCAAAGATCACCGATGAAGATGACAGTGAGACAGAGCAGTTGATGGAGGAACTTCTGTAATGAGTGAAGGAAAGAAAACGGCAAGACAGATCATAGAGGGATACGATGGTCCGGCAGTACGGATCATGGAAGTATGCGGGACACATACACATGAAATCTTCCGTCTGGGTATCCGCAAACTTCTTCCAAAGCAGGTAGAATTGATCTCTGGTCCCGGGTGTCCGGTCTGTGTCACACCGGTAAGTTATATCGATGAGGCAGTTTATCTGGCTCTGGAAAAGAGTGTGACAATCTGTACATTCGGAGATCTGGTGCGTGTGCCGGGAAGTAAGAAGAGTCTGGCAGATGCAAGAAGCGAAGGCGGGAAGATCCATATCGTCTATTCACCTGCCGATGCGGAAAAATATGCAAAAGAACATCCGGAAGAAGAGGTTGTATTCTTATCTGTAGGATTCGAGACGACTACTCCGGCAGGATGTCTGTCTGTCAAAAAAGCAAAAGAAGAAGGAATTACGAACTATTCCATGCTGATCGCAAATAAAACGATGCCGCAGGCATACGAAGCATTAAAAGGAAGCGCAGACATTTTCTTATATCCGGGACATGTCAATGCGATCACAGGAACAAAGCTCTGTGAAGAATTGGTGCAGGAAGGTGTAAGCGGTGTGGTGGCAGGCTTTACGGCAAAAGAACTTCTGACTGCACTGGCAGTTGCTCTGACACATTTTCAGAAAGGGAAACCTTTCTTTGTAAATTGTTATCCGCGTGTAGTGACAGAAGAAGGCAGTAAGGAAGCGCAGAGACTGGTGGATACGCTGATGGAAGCATGTGACAGTGAATGGAGAGGACTCGGAATCATACCGGGATCCGGACTTAGGTTACGTGATGAATGGGACATGTATGATGCCAGAAAGAAATATCAGGTTCCGAAGATGGAAGGAAGGGCGAATCCGGCCTGTAGATGCGGGGATGTATTACAGGGAAAATGTAAACCATCCGACTGCAAAGTATTTGGAAAGGTCTGTACACCGCAGCATCCGGTAGGTGCATGTATGGTATCCGGTGAGGGAGCCTGTTCAGCATATTATATGTATGGAAGAGAATAAGAAAAACAGACGGAAAATAGCAAGGAAGTGGACAAAATGAACGAGTATGTGGATAACGAAGCAAGAAAAGCGAAATTAGTGGGGAAAACTGTGACGATGGCACATGGTGCGGGAGGACGCCAGACGTCAGAGCTGATCGATATGATCTTCAAAGCACATTTTGATAATCCGGATCTGACTGCGGATGATGCGGCAGTCCTGACGCCGCCGATTGGAAAGATGGCAGTGTCTACCGATGGATTTATCGTATCACCGGCATTCTATCCGGGAGGAAATATCGGAAAGCTTTCCATCTGCGGTACGGTCAATGATCTTTCCTGTATGGGAGCAAAACCATTATACCTGACCTGTGCATTTGTGATCGAAGAAGGATTTCCTATGGAAAAACTGGAAGAGATCGCAGAGGCAATGGAAAAGACGGCGAAAGAAGCCGGAGTCCGGATCGTATCGGGGGATACCAAGGTTGCCGGAAAGGGCCAGGTGGACGGAGTCTTTATCACGACAACAGGTATCGGTGAGATCACGGATGGAGTTGAAGTTGCGGGAAATCTTGCAAAACCGGGCGATGCGATCATTGTGACAGGAGATATCGGAAGACACGGATGCACGATCCTTCTTGCGAGAGAAGATTTTGGAATTGAAGCAGATGTGACCAGTGACTGTGCACCTCTCTGGGGCAATGTAAAAGCAGTGATGGATGCAACACATGAACTGCATGTGATCCGTGATGCAACCAGAGGTGGAGTAGGAACTGTGCTGTATGAGATTGCAGGACAGAGTCAGGTAGGAATCCGTCTGGATGCTTCGAAGATTCCGGTTGCACCGGAGGTACGCGGCGTATGTGGAATGCTTGGCCTGGAGCCGCTCTATCTTGCGTGCGAAGGACGACTTGTGATCATGGCACCGAAAGAACAGGCACAGACAATCGTGGATGCATTGAAAGCATGTCCGTATTCTAAAAATGCGGCAATTATCGGTGAAGTGACCGAAGAACAGCCTGGAAAAGTTGTGATGTTGACGGAGATTGGAACGCAGGCATTACTTCCACAGCCGGGAGGGGAATTACTGCCGCGTATCTGTTAAGCATGGAAGACAAAGCAGACATAAAGCATGAAAAAGTGAGGAAATCTATGGATACAAGAGTGGCAGTTATTTCGATTATTGTGGAGAATCCGGAAGCGATCGAGACGTTGAATCATCTGCTTCACGAGGCAGGGCAATTTATTATCGGAAGAATGGGAATTCCGTACCGGGAGAAAGGGATTAACATCATCAGCATTGCGATCGATGCACCGCAGGATATGATCAGTACATTATCCGGTAAGATCGGACGCCTGAACGGGGTATCCACGAAGACGGCATATTCGAATATTATTACGAAAGCAGGAGAATAGAACATTCGGATATTATTTATGAGAGCAGGAGAGCAAGAATAATATGATTAAGATTGCAGTATATGGAAAAGGCGGGATCGGTAAATCAACAACGGTATCGAACGTTGCCGTGGCACTGGCAGAAAAAGGCCTGAAAGTGATGCAGATCGGCTGCGATCCGAAAGCCGATTCAACGATCGCATTAAGACACGGGGAAGCAGTACCGACGGTACTGGATCTTTTCCGGGAGAAAAAGCAGGATCTGAAATTGGAAGATATGGTGCGGACCGGATATCAGGGTGTGATCTGTGTAGAGGCAGGTGGTCCGACACCGGGACTTGGATGTGCAGGAAGAGGAATTATCACGGCATTGGAAAAATTAAAAGAGACGGGAGCATATGAAGTATATCAGCCGGATGTTGTACTTTATGATGTACTCGGAGATGTTGTATGCGGTGGATTTTCTATGCCGATGCGGAAAGGATATGCGGATAAAGTTTTTATTATTACTTCAGGAGAAAATATGGCGATCCATGCAGGAGCCAATATTGCGATGGCGGTAGAGAACTTTAAGAATCGTGGATATGCTTCCCTTGGCGGGATTATTCTGAACCGCAGGAATGTAGCGAGAGAAGAAGAAAAGGTAAATGAGTTGGCAGATGATTTTCAGACACAGGTAGTCGGAACATTGTCCCACAGCGGACTTGTGACAGAAGCAGAAGAAAAGAAAGAGACGGTTATGGAATGCTTTCCGGACAGTGAGATGGCTGAGGAATACAGAAAACTTGCGGAAGCAATCTATGAGTTGTCAAAACGACCAGAAGGATCAGCCTGTGAAAAAGCCGATGAAAAGTATACTGCCGATAAAAGACCTGGGGAGGGATTGAAATGTTAAAGAAAGCCGGAGAATCAACCGGGCTGGAATTCAATTCCCCGGCACATGGAAACTGGAATATTGTCCATACAGGAATGCTTCTTCCGGAATCCATACAGATCTATGTCTGTGCAGATAACTGTATGCGGGGAGTCGTTCTGACAGCAGCCGAGATGAATGCGGCAGACAGATTTTCCTTTGTGATCGTGGAAGAAGAGGATCTTCTGAACGGCAATCTGGAAGATGTGACGATCGAAGGCGTTACAGATGTATTAAGAAAACGAAAAGATCATCCGAAAGCAGTATTGTTATTTACCGTGTGTCTGCATCATTTTCTGGGATGTGATCTGGAACGGGTGTATGAAGAACTGGAAGCCAGATTCCCGGATATTTTCTTCGTCCGCTGTTATATGGATCCAATCATGCAAAAGCACGGGCTGACGCCGGATCAGAAACTTCGAAAGGCAATATATGACGGACTTAAGGTGAGAGAAGAAAATCCGAAAGCAGTGACGATTCTTGGCAGTGATTTTGCGCTGGATGAGACCAGTGATATCAGGCGTTTGTTAAAATGGAAGCATATAGAAGTAAAAGAATTGCCAGAGTGTAATTCATGGAAGTCCTATCAAGAGCTTGCAGACAGTAAAATATTCATAGCGTGCTATCCGCCTGGAAAATATGGTCTGGAATGTCAGGCAGAACGACTTAGGAAGAAAGCGTTATATCTTCCGGGAAGTTTTGATTATGATGAGATTATCAGGCAGTGGAAGACGTTGGAGCAGGCGGTTGGAGAAAATGTGGAAGAGGTTGAGGGTATAGAAGATACAGATATGCACATGGAGAAATCACTGGAAAGAATTACAAAAAGAGAGATTGCACTGTGTGAATCTGCTTTAGAACAAGCCAGAAAAGTGGTCGGAGATGTACCCATTATGATCGATCACACCTTTCATCCAAGGCCGCTGGAACTGGCAAAGCTGTTACTGACACAGGGTTTTTCTGTGACCAGAATCTATCTGGACGCGGTTAATCCGGAAGAAAAAGACACATTTGAGTGGCTAAAGGAACAATATCCTGAACTGGAATATGAACCAACGATTCGTCCGGAGATGCGTATGAAGCCAAGAAACGAATCAGATGTACTGGCAATCGGGCAGAAAGCAGCGTGGTTTACAGGAACCAGGCATTTTGTCAATCTAGTGGAAGGTGCAGGACTGTATGGATTTGACGGAATCCGCAGAACGGCAGAATTGATGACAGAAGCCTGGCAGGAAGAAAAAGATCCAGAAGATCTGATCATTCGGAAAGGATGGGGGTGCGAAAGCTGCATATGAGACAGAGTTACAGAATTATACCGATTTACACAGCTGACGTATCTGGTGTCTGCTCTGCCCTGTATGAATTGGGCGGGATGACAGTGATGCATGATCCGTCCGGTTGTAATTCCACTTATAATACACATGATGAGATAAGATGGTATGAGCAGGACAGTATGATCTACATCTCAGGACTGACGGAGATCGATGCTGTCATGGGGAATGATGAGAAGATGATCTGTGATATTGAAGTGGCTGCAGAAGAATTAAAGCCGAAATTCATCGCACTTGCAGGATCACCGATCCCATATATGAATGGAACGGATTTCCCGGCAATCGCCAGGATGCTGGAACAAGATCTCGGAATCCCGGCATTTTCGATTCCGACAAATGGAATGCATGATTATGTATATGGTGCTGGTCTGGCTCTTGCAGAGATTGCAAAACGTATCAAAGGAAAGAAAGAAGTGACGTCAAAAAGTGTGAATCTTCTGGGAGTAACACCTTTAGATTTCGGGCCGCAGGAGCATGTAGATGTTTTAAAAAGAAATGTAGAAGAGACTGGATGGAAGGTATTGTCGACCTGGGCCATGGGAGATACACTGGAAGATCTCGGACGTGCACCGGAAGCGGAGGTTAATCTGGTGGTATCTTCTGTGGGACTTTGGGCGGCCAAAGTATTACAGGAGAGGTTCGGGACACCTTATGTGATTGGGACACCGATCCGGGGATTTATGAAGAGTCTTTTGAATGCAATAGAAGAAAAAAAGCAGGTAGCATATCTCGAAAAGGGAAGGCGCATCAGCCTGACAGGAAACAAATCGGAAAAAAGTTCAGAAAACCAGATTATATTAATCGGAGAACCGGTGATCATGGAATCTTTGGCAGTAGCGATCGAGACGGAATATCAGATATCTGTAAGAGTAATCTGTCCGATAAGGGAGAAGAAAGGATTACTTGCGGATGGAGATATTGCAGTCCGTGGAGAAGAAGAACTGGAACAGGTACTTCAGAGATCAAAGAATGTAAAAGGCATTGTAGCGGATCCATTGTATCGCCCGGTCTGTCTGGAGAATGTGGCATTTTATGAGCTGCCGCATATTGCATTTTCGGGAAGAATTTATAAAAAGAAACTGCCGGTCCTGGCAGAACTTATATAGGTGACAGATAAGTAAAACATATGTTCGAATAAATGCTTGAAGGATTTATTTGTTCATGATAGAATGTGAAATATAAATTGCCGGATATTTCTGAGTAAATGTCCGGTGCAGAGAAAGCGAGTAGAAAGGGAACAGAATGGGACATTTTTATTTTGCAAGACACGGACAGACAGTCTGGAATGTAGAGAATAAGATTTGCGGAGCAACGGATATTGAATTGACAGAACTTGGCCATCAGCAGGCAGAAGAACTGGGGCAGGCAATTCTGGAGCAGGGAATTCAGATTGATGAGATATTGTATTCACCATTGATCAGGGCAAAGGAGACCGCCAGACATGTATCCGAGGTAACCGGGATTCCGATGCGTGAAGAAATGCGCCTAAAAGAACAAAACTTTGGAAAATACGAAGGTACGCCGAGAAATGGAGAGGAATTCCAGAAGGCTAAGGCTAATTTTATTAATTCTTATGAAGGCGGCGAATCGATGCTGAAGCTTTGCCACCGAATCTATGATCTGCTCGATGATATTAAGAAAGAATCAGATCAGAAGACATATCTTCTGGTTGCACATAACGGGATCTCAAGAGCGATACAGTCTTATTTTTGTGATATGACGAATGATGAATTTGCAAGGTTCGGTATCAAAAATTGTGAGATTCGTAAGTTTGAATACGAGGAGTAAGAATGAAGAAGGATGAAAAGATGTCAATCGAAGATATGACGGCATATATGCGCATTGTGCCGGAGAGGAAAGCTTCTTATGCAGAATTTCCGGATACTATGAATGATGAAATAAAGGAATATCTCAGAAAACAGGGGATTAATGCTCTTTATACGCATCAGACGGAAATGTTTGAAAAGGCCGGACGGGGAGAGAATACAGTGATCACGACATCGACTGCCAGCGGAAAAACGCTGGCATTTCTTCTTCCTGTCCTGCAGAAGATATTGGAAGATCCACTCACAAGGGCGATTTTCGTCTATCCGACGAAAGCGCTGGCGAGTGATCAGTACCGTTCATTGCAGCCGGTACTGGAATATTTCGGAGAAGGGAAGATTCAGGCAGGAGTCTATGACGGAGATACGATGCCCGCAGAGCGCAGCCGCATCAGAAAGAGTGCGAATATTATATTAACGAATCCGGAAATGTTGAACTCTGCATTTCTTCCGAATCACAGTAAGTATGGGTTTGACTTTATCTTTGCAAATCTGAGATATATTGTGATCGATGAATTACACAGTTACAGGGGCGCATTTGGTGCCCATCTTGCGAATATTTTCAGGCGGATGCACAGAATCTGCCAGTATTATCATTCAAACCCCCAGTTTTTATGCAGTTCTGCGACAATCGCCAATCCGGTAGAACTTGCAAAAAAAGTATGTGGCACTGCATTTTCTCTGATTGAGAAGGATGGATCTCCATCACCGGTCAGGGAATATAGAATTATCCAGCCGCCGGAGATCAAAGGGCATAACGACAAGGTTTATGGAAGGTATGCGGCGTCTACGGTCGCGGCAGATATGCTTCCGGATCTGGTAAAAGAGCAGAGGCATTTTATTGCATTTGGAAAATCCAGACGAACGGTAGAAGTTATTTTGAAAGAGACAAGAGACAAGTTGGATGCGGCAGGTTTCTTAAGTCAGGCAGATAGCAGAAAAATTGCCGGATACAGAGGCGGGTACACACCTCTGGAACGAAAAGAAATTGAGCGGAAGATGATGTCCGGGGAACTGAACGGACTGGTGTCGACTAATGCACTGGAACTTGGAATTGATATCGGAAGCCTGGATACGACGGTAATCGTCGGATATCCTGGGACGCGGGCATCATTCTGGCAGCAGAGTGGCCGTGCAGGGAGAAACGGACAGACCTGTGTGAATTACCTGATTCTTGAAAATCAGCCATTTGACCAGTACATTGCAGTGGAACCGGGGTGGCTTTTTGAAGGAAAAAGTGAAAATGCGATCGTAGACCCGGATAATCTGCTGATTGAATTGGCACATATCCGTGCGGCAGCGGCAGAACTTCCACTGAGTCTGGATGATGCAGCATTGTTTCCGAGTCTTGGTGAGATCATTCCTGTTCTGATGAAAGCAGAAGAAGTAAAAAGTATGGCCGGGAGATTTGCCTGGTCGGGTCCTGCATTTCCCGCAGGGGATTACAGTCTGAGAAATATGGATAAGACGAGATTCAAATTAATTCTGGATAATGAAAATCGTGAGATTACAGAGATGGATGAGTCGCAGGCCTATCATGAATTACATCCGGGAGCAGTCTATATGCATGACGGTGCATTGTATGAGGTTCTGAAACTGGATCTGGTAAGCAGGACAGCAACGGCGAAACCATTTGAAGGAAATTATTATACAGTCCCGGCAGGAACCGAAGACATCCGGATCCTTCAGACTTTTCAGGAAAAAACAGTGGAAAGAACGAAGATACATTTCGGAGATATTAATGTAGACGAAGTGATCTCGATGTTCAAGAAATTACAGTTTCATAATCATCAGAATCTTGGGTATGTATCACTGACACAGCCGCTTCAGAAAGATTATGATACAGAAAGTACATGGATTGATATTCCGGAGGATGTGGTGCGCGTATACAGAAGTCTGCTGTTACCGAATGGGGCAGGAGAACTTGTATTGAATAATCACTTCGAAGGCCTGCAAAATGCGATAAAGAACGCGGCGATGATGGTGACGATGACGGAACGTGATGATATCAATACAGGAATGTCTAATAATGCGACCGTGCAGGGATATGTGGATTCTGGCAGCGGAGAATCAGAAGGACACGAAGTGGTGTCATTATTCATTTATGATAAGTATGAAGGTGGTCTTGGATATTCAGAGAAAATCTATGAATTGATCCAAGAGGTGATCGACCATGCGATTCAGATGGTGAAGGGATGTTCCTGTGAGGATGGCTGTCCGGCCTGTGTGGGAGACTATACATTAAGTAAGAAGATGGTGTTATGGGGACTTAGAAGCCTGAAGGAAAGGCTGGAAGCCCCGGAATATGTAAAAAAGCAGGTAGAAGAAGAGCGTCCGGGTGTCCGCAAACAGTATTCATTCTTTAAACTTCCGGAGAAATGGAACGAATTCTGTGAGACAGTGATTAAGAATGGAGAGAGTGGCGGCGCATTTCTGAAGACCGCAAAACGAGTAGAAATAGAGAAGCATAACCTGATATTGATCGTGGACAGTTACTTTTATGAGGACTGGCTGAAGATACCGGAGAATGCGAAAAGTATCAAAAACATATTAAAATTTCACGCAGTATGTCCACAGGATATGGAGATTGTTGTCCGTACAGAAGAGGACATGGAGCGAAAGAAAAAGACAGAAGGCAAGTTAAAACGACGATACGAAGATAAATTTTAGGTGACAGGAATGGATTTTAAGGAAGAATGGAATTGGTTGAATTCCTATCAGATGGAAGCAGTGACAGATGAAAATGATGCATGTATTGTAAATGCCAATGTAGGAAGTGGGAAGACGACCGTACTGATCGCGAAAATTTTATATTTGCATTATGAAAAGAAGATTCCGCTTGAGAAGATGGTGGTGCTGACATTTACGAATAAGGCAGCAGGAGAGATTATTGAACGTCTGAAGAAAAAAGAACCGGGACTTACGGAAGAACAGGTGCAGTTTTTTGGAACATTCCACAGTGTTGCCATGCGGATGCTGAAAAATACACTGTTACAGGCAAAAGCAGAGAATGGAGAAATAGCTCATACAGTGGAAAATAGCAGCATGGCACCGGAAGAATGGACTTCGGAGTTTGAAATTATAGATCCGGACGAGGAACAGGAACTGGCGCTTTGTCTGATTGCAGAATATAGTCTGAAAGTAAAGTATAAAAACCGTTTGAAAAAAAGACTGGAGCAGGAATATCCAAATTATAAGGCCGGAAAAGTAACCAGCCGCTATAAGGATGAACTGTTTCGGTTATATCCTCTTTTACAGAAGGAAAAGAAGAAAGAGAATAAAATGAGCTTTTCCGATCTGCTGGAAGAGGGGACAAGACTTCTGAAAATGGGGAAAAATTCTCGGCCAGAATGGATTATTGTGGATGAAGTACAGGACAGTGACCGGTCACAGCTGGAATTTCTGGAAGCATTAAAAGGATCGGAGACGAAAATCTTTGCAGTAGGAGATCCAAATCAGGTGATCTATAGTTTCCGCGGGACAACTCAGAATATGTTTTTCCTGTTAAAGAACAGGTTTCAGGCAAAAGAACTTTCACTTCCGGTTAATTACCGATCGAATGCATCCATTCTGGAGGCGGCAAACCGTTTCCTTCAATTTGGCGGAAAGATTCAAGGCAGTAATGAATGCGGGGAGAAGATTCAGATAAGGAATCATTATAATCCGTTTCAGGAAGCAATGTATCTGGCAGACAAGATCTGGACACTTCATCAGGAAGGAAAGGAATACAGGGATATTGCAGTATTTTACAGGCTGCAAAAACAGGCAGAAATCCTGGAAAAGATGTTTGCAGAACAGAATATTCCATATGAAGTATCGGTGAAAAAGTCGTGGAAAGATATTCCTGTATTGAACTGGCTTATGTATGTCTTAAGATTTGCGACGCATCCGGACGATATACAGGCGGGAATGCAGGTATTGATGGATAAAAGGTTCGGAGAAAAATGCACAAAAAAGAAAGCAGAAGACATTATAAAGAATCACAAGACAGAGAAATCTGATATATATAAGAATATGATGCTGTTTTATACAGAAAAAGAAGTATTGTCAGGAGAAGATATATTTGATTCGCTTGGATTGAAAGAAGCACTGCACCCTACCTCTGCAGATTATCAGCAAGATGCAAAGCAAGTATTGGATTTTCTGAATCAGATCTGTACATATAGCAGGGAAAAGAAGTTGAATATGTCAGACGGAATCCGGGAATTCCTGAATGGGGTGGCACTCGGAACAATAGAAAGTCCAGAGGATACGCAAGAGTCTGCTGAGAAGGAAGAAGCAGGCGGCAGAGTAAAACTCATGACATTACATGCATCGAAGGGGCTGGAATTTGATACGGTATTCATTATCGGAGTAAATCCGGGACTGCTGCCGATCAGATGCAGTAGCTTTGACCAGGAAGAGGAAGAACGGAGATTATTCTTTGTAGGAATCACGCGTGCAAGAAATCACCTGGAACTTTCTTATTACACGAATCCGGGAGAACCGGGGGTATTGGGCAGTTACAGTAATTATCTGAAAATGATCCCGGAGGAATTACTTGAGTGGAAAGAAATACGCAGTGATGAAGAAAAGCGGACAAATCTTAAAGAACTAACGAGAAGGGCAAAAGAAGAAATCCGAAAAGCAGAAGCACAGAAAGCAGAAAATGTTCAGGAACAAAAAACGGAATCCGAGAAAACAGAAAATGTTCAGGAACAAAAAGCGATACATCCCAAATATGGAACCGGTATTGTGACATCGGAAGACGATATGATGGTAGAAGTAGAATTTCCAAATTACGGAAAGAAACAATTTATCAAGGCATTTCAGGAGGTCGAGATGATCAGGTAACCGAGTACATTAGTTAGAAATAAAAATAAACAGAAGCATAAAAAATCCACCGTACTTAATAATTTTTTAAATACGATGGATTTTTATGATATTTCATCCAATGGACTATACCTCTTTCTTTCTTCGATTTGTTTTTTTATCATTTTTTTAATGATGTTAAATTTACGTTCCTGGTGGTTTGTCCTCCTTTTTCTTTATTAGACTCTTTTCAGTTTAGATTGTCCTCTGCATTGGACTGTACCTCTTTCTTTAGATTTTAAATAAAGATTTAACTGATTGGTGGTCCGTCCTCCTTTTCTTTTGTTGATATTATAATATCGCACGAAAGTGAAAACGTCAATAGGTAATCTGAAAAAAATGTGAAAAACAATAAAAAGACAAAATATTCTGAAAATAATATCTGCATGATTGCCGGGAATGATGTAACTGGTGTCATCATCAAAGGTAGAACGCTCAGCCACGTAATGACGGATTTTAGAGAGATCTTCATCTGTAAAGTAAGGAGCAACATGTCCGCCTAATATAACGGTATGTTCCAGAACCATATGCAGGTTGTTGATCAGAATGGACAGATGTCTTAAATAATCCTCCCATCTTTCTATACAGCCGGTATCGCCGGCTGATTTTTTTTCAAAAAATTCTTCCAGGTTATCGGAATCTCCGAGAAGCGAGTTTAGGGAACAATAGCATTCCGCACATCCCTGACGTCCACAGTAGCAATCATGACCTCCGGGAACCAGTGTCATGTGTTCAAAAGTTCCGCTTTTTCCTGTAGTACCGGTAAGAAGCTGACCGTCTACGATGATGGCACCGCCCAGATGGTAATTTAATGAAATGTAGGTTACGTTTTTGATATCCGGGCTTTTCTATCGGATATTCATGAGCGTGATATTCTTGTATCCACAAGAATGATCTGTGCGATGGCGGGAACAGCAATCGTTATGTCAATTACAGCACCATTGGTCAAATTCTTCGGACATGGCAACGAAGGAAGAGGATATCTGATCACAATGACAATTTATGGTATTGCAGCAATGTGCATTTTCTTCCTCACATTTGCAATGCAGCCAGATGTGATCGATTATTCTGAATATAAGAAAAATGCAAGTGTAGCGGGACTGATCGCTGCATTCCAGGGATTTTTCGTAGTGTGCTGATCGCAGTTCTGACATATTTTTATAAATTGGACAGTATCCGTGGTGAGATGACGGAGGAACTGGAAAAACGTAGATAAATTATGCATAAAAACCTGGACAAAAAAATCAACTTTTTGGTGAATCTTTATCTGCTGTAGGTGTTATAATACGACTGTAACAAAGGAAACCTACTTAACAAAACCTCTTTGTAGCGTTGAAACCGCAAAGCGAAGGCTGCTAAGCATCAGATTTTTGGAGGAAAAGATAAATGAATACTTTAAAAGCTGAAAAAAGAAGCATGGACATCAAAGCAAAGAAATTAAGAAGAGAAGGTTACGTTACTGGTAATGTCTTCGGAAGAGAGATGAAAGAGTCTGTTCCGGTTAAGATGGAAAAAGCAGCTGTTGACCGTTTACTTAAGGCTTGCCACAAAGGTAGTCAGGTAATGCTGGACATCGAAGGTGAGAAGATGAATGTTCTGATTAAAGATGTCGAGTTTAACCCATTAAAAGGTCAAGTAGATGAGATAGACTTCCAGGCACTTGTAAGTAATGAAAAAGTACATTCTGTAGCAGAGATCGTTCTGGTCGGACATGAGAAAGATGCAGGTGGTGTACTGGAGCAGTTACTGGAAGAAGTACAGTTCAAGGCATATCCGTCAGCATTGGTTGACAAGGTAGAAGTTGATGTAAGTAACATGAAAGTCGGAGATTCTATCAAGGTAAAAGATCTTACACTTTCAAGTGACAAAGATGTAGATGTCATGACTGATCCTGAGACTACAGTTGTTACATTGCAGTATGTACACAACAGTGAGGCGGATGATGATGCCGATGAGGAAGCCGCAGAAGCAACAGAATAAACAAAAGATAAAATTTATAAAAATACGGAAAAACCCGGATATCGAAGTATAGATGTCCGGGTTTTTTTGCTATACTACATCATATATAGAACCGCGGATAGAGTAGAATTGCGGATTGTGTATAGAAATAAGAGTAAGAAAACATGATGAAAATGAGGTGATCTTATGGCAAAAGAGCAGTTTGCAGTAATAGAGATGGTAACCAATATGATTCTGGGAAAGACAGAAGGAATCAGCAAGGTGGATTTTGTACCTCAGAAAACAAGGTGTCCGGAACCGGAAAATGGAATGCATATGCATGATAAAGTACCGGTAATACAGGATCAGGATATAGAAAAAACGAAAAATCAGCAACAGATATTTCCAAGAAAGACTCCGGAAAGCCAGGGGATAGGCTCAGATCATCTGAGATACCTGATACAGGAACTGGCAGATTCACCGAATACAGATATGCATCATTTTATGGTGCTGCGTCATGGAAATGTGATCTGTGAGGCAGACTTTGCGCCGTACAGAAAAGGAATTTGGCATATCACACATTCGATGTGCAAAAGTATCACCGGAATGGCAGTCGGTTTTCTGGTAGAAGAGGGAAAACTGGAATTGTCAGAAAACATTTATAAAATATTTTCTGATAAAGGAAGTACCTGGGTGAAAATGTTCCGGCCGGAGGTTACAGTAGAGAATCTGCTGACAATGACAAGCGGTGTGACATTTAATGAATCAGGAATTGTGTCCGGAAATGACTGGCTGGAAAGTTATCTGAATGCTTCGGTGGCGGAAAAGCCAGGGACAAAATTCCAGTATAACAGTCTGAATTCATATGTGCTTTCTGCGATCATAACAGAACGGACCGGAATGCCGATGGATGAATATCTGAAGCCGAGACTGTTCGAGCCATTGGGGATCACGGATTATCTGTGGGAGAAATGTCCGAGAGGAATTACGAAAGGCGGCTGGGGACTTTTCATGCATACAGAGGATATGGCGAAGCTTGGACAGCTATATCTGAATAAGGGGAAATGGAATGGAAAACAGATCATTCCGGAAAGCTGGGCAGAGGCGTCTGTTACGAAAAAAGTAGATAGTATAGAAGGTACTTACGGATACGGATATCAGCTCTGGATGGAAGAACGTCCGGGAAGCTTTGAATATAATGGAATGCTTGGGCAGAATGTGCTGATCTATCCGGACGTTGATATGGTGATCGTAACGAATGCGGGAAATGAAGAACTATTCCAGGACAATGTGATGCTGAATATTATAAGAAAATATTTCCCGGTAGATTGGATGCCAAAAGAGACACTTCCGGAGAATCCAATTGCGTATGCAAAGCTGCAGGAACTGACCGAAAGGCTGGCTGGAAAAAGACTAAAGAATGATCAATATTATAACAGTCCCCTTATAATCGGAAAAGGCGGTTGGAAGAAGAATTCCTCAAAATATAGAGTCCGCGAAAGACAGACCGAAATAGAAAAAGTACAAAATCAACAGATTCATTTACTGACAGATCTGTTGGATGGTACATGTTATGAGATGGAACAGGCAAGCGTCGGACTTTTTCCGCTGGTTATGCAGGTCATGCACAACAATATGACGGATGGTATATCGAAGATCAATTTCTATAAAAGGAGAACGAAAGAATTGCAGCAGACTCTGATCCTCTGCTTTCAGGAGGGCGAAGAGTCTATAGAACTGGAAATGGGTTGGAATCAATATATAGAAAATAAACTGAGCATTCATGGAGAAACATATCTGGTTGCGGTGAAGGGAGAACTCTCTTCTGATGTGGATGACAATCCGGTTCTGAAAGTGGAAATAGTGTATCTGGAAGAAGCGATGAGGCGGAAGTTATATGTGACATTTGTTAAGGATACATCAGCATCAAAATTAATAACACCGGAATATATAGAAATAAAATGGTACGAATCACCCGGTAAGGCTCTGATCATGGAAGGAATGGAATCCATCACGACAGAAGTTACTAAGCATCCGATCTATTCCCGTATCAGGGAGAATGGAGGTATTGATCTGCTCCATCGCCTGATGGAACAGACGATAGAGCCGGTGATTAAAGGTAGAATCATAGATTCGTCCGAAGAAGCACAGCAAGATACAGAAGTACAGCATCCTGAAATTTCCGGGGATTAAGGCCGGTTATTTTATGAATACGGTTTAACTTATATTGAAGTGTATTTTTATGAAGATACAGTTTGCCACAAGTTCTGATAAGTGACATATCTTCAGAAAAATACACTTTTATTATGTCCAGATCCTGCGTAGAAAGACCACTGATCGTCTTCTGAAGAAAATGATTCCGGGTGTCGTCGGTTACAGAAGACAGAATTAACTGCAATGTCAGATCATCAAAAAGTGCAAAATTTTCAGATGTATTTGTCAGAGTATTTATAGCGGTAAGTGCAGATTCATAAGAATGATGAACTTGAAAAACAGGAGTGGATTTTCCCACGGCAACCTGCAGAATGGAAGCATAATTTAAAAAAATATGTTATAAAGGACATATAAATGACTGGAAAAGTTTGTTATAGTATGAATAAATCCAAAAGACCTAGATGTAGGAAACAGTCAGTGAATAACACAAAACAAATAACGAAAATTTGTGAAAATGAGGAGGAAGCAAACTATGAAAATTGTAACAGCAATCGATTCGTTTAAAGGAAGTATGACTTCGATGGAAGCAGGACTTGCAGTAACAGAAGGAGTACACAGAGTAGATTCAGATGTGGATGTGCAGATCAGACCGCTGGCAGACGGAGGCGAAGGAACGGTAGAAGCGCTTGTTGCCGGAATGAATGGCATGAAACAGGAGATTCAGGTGACGGGACCACTTGGAACACCGGTAGTCTGTGAATATGGAGTCATTGAAAGTAGCAAGACGGCAGTAATTGAGATGGCAGGAGCAGCGGGAATTACACTGGTGCCGGATGAAAAGAAGAATCCACTTTACACAACGACTTACGGTGTCGGGGAAGTAATCAAAGATGCGATTGGAAAAGGCTGTAGAAGATTTATCATCGGAATCGGAGGCAGTGCAACGAATGACGGAGGTATCGGGATGCTGCAGGCACTTGGATTCGGATTCATGAACAAGAATGGACAGCCGGTACCATTTGGTGCAAGAGGTCTGGAAGAACTGGAGACGATCACGGATACCTATGTGATACCAGAACTGAAAGAATGTGAGTTCCGGATTGCGTGTGATGTAACAAATACGCTGTGTGGAGAGCAGGGAGCAAGTGCTGTTTACGGACCGCAGAAAGGAGCAACGCCATCTATGATCATGCAGATGGACAAATGGCTGGCATATTATGCGGCACTGGCAAAAGAAAAATTCCCGAAAGCAAATGCAAAACAGGCCGGAACCGGAGCTGCCGGAGGACTGGGATTCGCATTTTTAACATTTACCAATGCAGTGCTGGAATCCGGGATCAAGATCGTACTGGAGGAGACACAGCTGGAAGAATATATCAAAGATGCGGATCTGGTAGTTACGGGAGAAGGAAGACTGGACAGACAGACGGCGATGGGAAAAGCACCGATCGGAGTAGCAAAGCTGGCTAAAAAATACGGAAAGACAGTGATCGCATTTGCAGGATCGGTAGAACGGGATGCAAGAGAATGTAACGAGCATGGAATTGACGCATTCTTCCCGGTTTTACGAGGCATTACCACGCTGGAAGAAGCTATGAAGAATGAAAATGCGAAGAGAAACCTGGCGGATACTGCGGAACAAGTATACCGTTTATGGAGATAAGGCAGAACAGGTAAAAATGAAAAGAAATAAAGTCTGAAATAGATTTTTATATTTTATAAAAGATAACATACAGGAGAAAAAAGAGCACTTGCGATTGGAAAGAAGTCCGGATATCACAAAGAGGCGCTGCTTCTTGCGATGATCGGAGGAGGAAAGGCAGGAAATATCATATCACCGAATCCAAATACGATTGCGGTATCCGAGGCATTTAAAGTAGACCTTACATCACTTATGATGAAGAACTTTATTCCGGCAATCTGTGCAGTAGTTGTGACAATCTTATTATCTACAATGCTTTCTAAGAAACAGGGAGTTCAGGTTACGGAAAATGATCTGGAACAGAAAGAAGATAAGAATTTACTATCATTTATCCAGGCAATTGCAGGGCCGGTGGTTGTAGTAATCTTACTGGCACTCAGACCGGAGCAACGGTGATCGATTCGCTTCCGCATGGTTCCTTCTTCCATGCGACCGGCGGGGCAGCAGGACTGGAGATAAAAGAAAGAATGAAACTGATCCCGTATGAAATGTGCGTAGGACTTACGAGTACGGTGGTTGCGGTTATGATGTATGTGATTTAGAAAGTAGATGGAAAATGATAATACTGCAATTAGCTACATGCAGTAGATCAAGGTTAAAAAATAGTCGCTTAGTTTACCAGACTGTGGGCGGCTATTTTTGTGTCTTATGATTATCCTTACCAATTGTGTATCCGATGCTGAAGGACTAACCGTCTACCATTTTGGTAGCACCCATGATATGATTATAGTAATTAATAATAGAAAACACAGTATATATTTACTTACTAATGGATAATTTGAAAATGTGATTTTATTAGGGAAAATGACAAATTATAGATCCCTGTATCTTGCACGCCTTTATGATATAGACTTATAATAAAAGAAAAAGACCGAAAGGACTGATTCTATGAAACGTATTTTCTGGATTGTATTGGACAGTGCCGGCATCGGGGAAGCTCCGGATGCAGATAAGTTTGGTGATGTCGGAAGTAATACATGGAAGAGCTGCTATGACAGCGGGAAACTTCATATTCCGAATATGGAAAAGATAGGAATCTACCAGATTGATGGTATGGAATATGCAAAAAGTACAGAGAATCCGATCGGAAGTTTTGCAAAAATGCAGGAATTATCATGTGGAAAGGATACGACGACCGGACACTGGGAAATGGCGGGTATCGTAACACCGGATCCGCTTCCGAAATTCCCGGACGGATTTCCGAAAGTATTCATAGAGGAATTTTCAAAAAGGACGGGAAGAAAGATTCTGTGTAATCTGCCGTATTCGGGTACACAGGTCATTTATGATTATGGCCGGGAGCAGGAAGAGACAGGAGCACTGATCGTGTATACATCTGCGGACAGTGTATGCCAGATTGCAGCGCACGAGGAGATAATTCCGGTAGAGCAGTTATATGAATATTGTAAGATTGCCAGAGAGATGCTGACTGGAGATCTCGGAGTCGGAAGAGTGATCGCAAGACCATTCATCGGAACATGGCCAAATTACGAACGGACAATCAGACGGCATGACTTTTCACTTGCACCGCCGAGACAGACGGTGTTGGATGCATTAAAAGCAGAAGGAAAAGATGTGATCGGTGTCGGAAAGATCTATGATATCTTTGAAGGGCAGGGAGTGACGGAGACCTACCCGAATCAGGGAAATGAAAAGAATATGGAAAAGACGATCGAGATACAGAAGAAAGAGTTCGACGGACTTTGCTATGTGAACTTAGTAGATGGGGATATGATCTATGGACACCGGCGTGATATTGCAGGATATGCAGGAGCACTGACGAGATTTGATGAACAGTTAGGAGAATTCCTCGCAAATATGCGGGACGACGATATGCTGATGATTACGGCAGACCATGGCTGTGATCCGGGATATACCGGAACGGATCATACAAGAGAATATGTGCCTTGTCTTATATACGGAAAAGAGATCAAAGCAGGGGTGAATCTGCATACCAGAAAAGGTTTTGCAGATATGGCGGCGACGATTGCGGAAGCTCTTGGAAGTAAATACCGGGGAGATGGGGAGTCATTCTGGGATGAAATAAGAAATTGACATATTCATTAGATGATGTTAGTATAGTTATAGAAAAAGGGTGTTGCCGATAGACGGTCAGTCCTGATAATTAATTTATGTATTAAAAATAGTCGCCTAGTTTACCAGACATGGGGCGGCTATTTTTGCGCGTTTTTTATATCAATTTGAAATAATATACAATAAGAGGTGACATTATGAGTCTTCCACCATATAGAAAAATCGACCAGTCAACCTGGTCACGTCAGGATCACTATAAGTATTATACCGAAAAATTAAAAGTAAACTACAGTATGACAGCGCGCCTGGATGTAACAAGATTAAGAGCAGAATGCGACCGGTTCGGAGTGCATTTCTATGCGGCATTCATCTGGTGTACGTCAAATGTTGTGAACCGCCTGCCATTTATGAAGATGATGACGGACGAAGAAGGCAATCCGGGAGTGTGGGATGTTGTACATCCAAATTATACAATCTTCCACAAAGAAGATCACACATTTTCTGACTGTTGGAGCGAATATGATGCAGACTTTGCGACTTTTTATAAGAGAATCGAAACGGATATAGAAGCTGCAAAGAAAGTCCGGGGAGTCAAAGCAAAAGCCGGACAGCCGGTGAATTTCTACTGCATCTCTTGTGTGCCGTGGCTGGATTATACCGGATATGCGACATCGACAGTGTCGGATCATGTAGCGCTGTTTCCGATTATTACATTTGGTAAATATACAGAAGATAACGGGAAACTGACACTTCCACTGACGCTTACGATTGCTCATGCGGCAATGGATGGGTGGCATACGTCGGAATTCTTCCGGGAGATGCAGGAGGAGTTAGAGGCATTTTCTATTTAATTAATTATTGCGGCCTCTCAGTCCATGAGAAAAACTTGGTGCTCTATTTGCTACTAAGATTCCGTGATGTAAGAAAATCTAAGGATGTCCAAATCTCCTAAAAGCAAAGGCATTCCACTCATAACTCGCTTCGCTCAAACAATTCGTTCCATGCCTTTAACGGAGATTTGAACACCCTAAGTTTTTCTAAACATCACTCCATATACGCGACAAACAGAGCACCAAGTCTTTCTCATGTCGTGCTTGGCCAATGATAATGAATTCAATAGAGGGTTGTAACCTTTGTGTGCAGCCGGAAAGTTGAGGTGGAAGCCTTGATTTTCCGGATTTTTTGTACACTTTCGGTATCAACCGCTTAATGCATTAAATAGCAACTCACTCCCGGTTCTTATTATACACAAACATCCAAAGTGCCATCGCACATATGATCACATACCCCAACACGCTATACCTATCCGGCACCTGCCCGAACAGAAAGAATCCGAGGATCGTCGAAAAAATAATCTGCGAATAATCATAAATGGATATCTCTTTCGCAGGTGCATGATAATAAGCCGCCGTAATTCCGAACTGTCCGCCTGCAGCCGCAAGTCCCGCACCTAGAAGCGTTAAGATCTGCAAGCCGCTCATCGGATGGAAATCCAGAAGCAGATATGGCAGTGTAACCACACACGAGAATCCCGAGAAGAAGATTACAACCGAAGAACCTTTCTGTCCTCTCTGCCCAAGGATACGCACCATCGCATAAGCAATACCTGCGCAGATCCCGCCGCACAGTCCGATCAGTGACGGTACCAGTGCCATATTCGTAAATGTCGGTTTGATTACAAATAAGCTTCCGATAAATGCACCCGCAACCGCCAGTGCCTGTGCCGGACTCATCTTTTCTTTCAGCAATAAAAACGAAAAGATAATTACAAAAAACGGCGACATCTTATTCAGCATCGATGCATCCGACAGCACCAGATGATCCACCGCATAGAAATTACACAAGATTCCCACCGTACCGAATGTCGCACGCAGAATCATATATTTCAGATTTCCTTTTTCGATTTTGAATCCATCCTTGCTTCTTATGATCATGATCAGCGCAATAAAAAAAGCTACCAGATTTCTGAAAAAACTCTTCTGTACCGAAGGCAGATCACCGGATAACCTTACGAACGCATTCATAAATGCAAATGATAACGCCGATAATGTAATAAAAAATATTCCTTTGTATCTGGAATTCATAAACTTACACTTCCTTATGATTTATTTCTTTATATCTTATGTTATGTCATTTATCTTACCACGAAAACTTTTGCATGTGAACACATCCGACTGTTGGACTTGATTTTGTGCAACTAATACACCTCTTTCACATTGTCGCATTCCCCCATAAAAGCTTCCCTCTGTTGATAGAATTTCAACTACAGATATGCTAAAATATTTTTGGATAACGAAAGGAGAAATGCAACATGAGACCCCTTGAGACATTTATCGAACAACGCAAAGAACGCTTCGTCAGAAACAGTCTGATGTCTGACGAATTTCTGGATTTTGTTAATAAAAATATGAAACCAATAGAGAAACAGATGTCCTATTATCAATGTGCCATCATGGAAGTAGAGACAAAATTCAAAGTATTAAACGAACAGTATTCCCTGGAATATGACCGCAATCCGATTGAAGATATCAAATCCCGTGTCAAATCCATGGAAAGCCTGATCAAAAAGATCCGTAAAAAGGATATACCGCTCACCCTTTCTTCTATTGAAGAAAATATCCATGATATTGCCGGTGTCCGTGTCATCTGTTCTTTTCTGGATGATATCTATATGCTTGCGGACTGCCTACTTTCCCAGGACGACATCACACTTCTTGAGAAGAAAGACTACATCAAGAATCCAAAACCGGGCGGATACCGCAGTCTTCATCTGATCGTCAGTGTACCAATCTTTTTACAGGACGGAAAACGTAACATGACTGTAGAAGTACAGCTTCGTACGATTGCGATGGATTTCTGGGCAAGTCTGGAACATAAACTGCGTTACAAGAAAGATATCCCGGCTGACAAAGCAAAATATCTGGAGGATGAAATGCTTGCGTGCGCACAGATCAGTGCCGACCTGGATATGCGTATGCAGAATGTCCGTGATGTGATTGCTGAGAATACAACACCAGATGAGCGGCCTTTATTATTAAAAGAATTGTCATAAAAAGACATATTGAAAACTACACTAAAAAAGCACTGTGAAATCCGGTAATATTTCACAGTGCTTTGCCACTACGATATTCTAAAGTGCCCGACAATATCCGTTCTCTCCTGCAGGATATCTTCTTCATAATTCTTCTGATACGGATCATTATGATGAATCACATATGGTACACCTTCCACATTCCGTCTGTCAGAAATCACCCCGATATGATTCTTGAACACTACAATATCGCCGCCCTGCCATTGTTCAATGTCATTTACATCCGTGGTCAGGCTGATCGCTGTATGTTCAAAATATATTTTCAGGTTCTTTACTCTTCGGAAATCAATATTTTTATCCGGCTCATCGATATCATAATCCTTCGGATTCTTCCTGATATCTTCGTCTACCAGTTCCCGCAGATCATATCCGCTTTTCTTAAGCGCATATCCGACAACATCTGTACAGACACCATATCTGTCATCCGGATAACCGGTCTGATAATATCTGCTCTTGTAAATCGGCCGCTTCTTCACGTAAACCAATGCATTCGTCAAAATATCGGTCTGATCATCCGTACCGTCACCATCTTTATCCACACTGCTATGATACGGTGTGATCTCTGTGCCGTTATATTCATTCTTTGGCCGGTCTGTCTTCGTCAATCCTACCACATCACGTCCTGCCAGGAATCCGCCAAGGGTCAGCCAGATGATAATAGCGATCGGAACTAAGATCCGGAATTTCATCTTTCTTGTCTTATGATGAAATACAATCATCCCGGCAAATGCACCAAATGCACCGCCGACAAACGCAATCCCTATCAACACTGCCTCTTTGATCCGCCACTGATGATGCATTGCTTTCGCTTTATCCGTTCCATATAAAATAAATGCAACAATATTTACTACAACGAGATAATAGGATATCGGTGTCGCCGCCGTAAGTAATTTTGCCATCTTCCGCTCCCCTCCTTCGCATCTCCATTGTATCTTACCTTTGCTTAGCTTTCAATCAGAAAACGGATATAATTGTAAACTTCTGAGAAATCAATCTCACATTGTCCACCCCATATATATACTGGTACTTTAGAATCAAAGCCATAGATCACTGGATAATTTTCTTCATCAAAAATATATACGAATACACGTCTTCCTTCTATATCTACCATCCAATATTCTTTTACTCCTGCATTCGCATATTTCTGAAGCTTTATAACCATATCTCTTCTTCTCGTAGACTTTGATAATACTTCTAATATAAAATCCGGCGCACCATATATCCGATTCTTATATAGTTTGTCCCGGTCACATACAATCATCACATCCGGCTCCACGATCGTCTTATTATCACAGTCAAGCTGTACATCCAACGGAGCTATTAATGGTATGCAATTTCCTTTATTTTTGGAAATAAATTCAAGAAACCTTGCGTAAATATATCCTCCCACCATCTGATGTAATGTTTCCGGTGACGCCATATCATAGAGCACACCATCAATCAGTTCTGCTCTTTGCTCATCTGGAAGAGCGTAATAATCTTCTACCGTATACTCTCCTTGCCGCTTCACTGTATATGCTGCACTTGCATCCTTTACAACAGATGCATAATACCGTTCCCGTTCCATCGGCAAAAAAATTTTTTCCAAAGCTTTCAATGTATCATAACGAGGTGAAGTTGTCGCACCTCCAAAAATCTTCTGCACGGTTCCAAGTGGTACCCCGGAAAGCTCCGCAATCTGTTCATTGGTGTATCCTTTTTCCTTTTTCTTTTCTTTCATTTCTTGAATATTCATGGCGCACACTCCTTTATAACAAGCCTGGTTATACACCTTTTTTTAGAAGTAATACTTATTTCTTAGTATATATACTATCATATATTCCATTTATATTCAATCATTTTAAATCCATTTTAAATCCATTTTAAATCCATTTCATCAATCCACATCCAATATCCGGAAATGATTCCGCTTCACTTCGATCAGCCCGTCCTTCTGCATTTTCCCCAGTTCATTCGACATTGCCGACCGGTCTACTCCCAGATAATCTGCAAGCTGCTGCCTGTTATACGGAATATCGAACTCTTCCTTTTCACGCTCCATTGCCTGATAAGACAGATAAGACAATAGTCTGCCACGGATCGTCTTCGATGAAGTGTGAAAGATGCGTCTGGACAGATTCAGGTTCTTCTGCGCCGATATCGCAAGCAGGTTCTGCACCAGATTCTGATGAAACTCACACGCATTCGGACACACTTTTAAGATCTTTCTCACATCCAGAAATAACACTTCGCAGTCAGACATCGCAATTACATTGACCATCAGCTTCTCATCCAGTGCACAGGCATACGTCTCTGCGAAAATCTGACCTTCTTTTACATAATCCAGGACACTTCTGTTTCCCCAGATATCATCGTTTTCAATCAGGGCATTTCCTTTTAACATAACACCGATCGATGAGACAATATCCCCCGCATGAAAGATGATCTCATCTTTCTGGTATTTCTTCTTCTTCGCACTTAAGCAATTCAGCATAGAAGATACTTCTTCTTCCGTTGCCCCTGCGAAGATCTCTGTCTTTGTTAATGCTTTTAAATTCACGCTTTCCATTTTTGTTTCCTCTCTACATCACCGTCTGATACAGAAGCACCATAAGCGGCATCGTTATGATTGATAACAATGTCGTCATAACATTGATCGCACTGGCATATTTCGAATCATTTCCATACACCTGACACATCTGCGTGATCGTTGAAGCAGACGGTGTGATCACCGCAAGGAATACGATCAACAGTAATTTTTTTCCATCCGGATGTATGTTCACAAGCCCGCTTATTTTTAAAATTGCCAATGATATCACCGGTATCACGACCAGTCTCAGAAATGAAATAAAATACACTTTTACATTTTCAAATATATTCCTAAGATTCATCTCTGCGATCAGCATTCCCGTTACGATCATACTCGCCGGACCGATCATACTGCCCACAGAACTCAATGCCTGATCTACGATTTCCGGCAGTCTGATCTTTGTAAAGAATAATACAACTCCTGCAAATACCGAAATCATATTTACATTAAAGACAATCTTTTTCCAGTCCCACTTTCCTTCCCGGCTGATCGTATTCTTGCCATGTGTCCACAGAAATACCAGTTGGACACTCATGAACACACAACCATATAATACCCATTCTTTTCCCAGAATAAAAGTCACCAGCGGTACGATCAAATTACCCGAATTTGAATAATAGATGGATGTCGTCTCTACTTCATTTAGTTTCAATACCTTTCCGGCACCCCATACTGCTGCCAGTAATATAACCTGTAATAATACCGACGCTGCAAATACCAGCAAAAGTTCCTTCACCTTTTCACTTGTATAATCCACCTGAAATGCATTGATGATCACACACGGAATAACTAAATATAATACAATTTTAGAAATGACTTTGCTGTCTTCTCCCTTTAACAATCCTGTCTTTACAATAATATATCCCATCAGGATCATAAGAAACAGTTCTGCGATCTGTTCCATTAAAAGTATACTGATTTCCATAATAATCTCTCTTTCCTTTTACAGTCCTACCGAAAATCATATACACTTTCCCGATGATTGTCAATCTCGCAAAAACCTGACATCCTTCTATTAATCATACTTATATTGACATGTTATTTATCATTCATATATTGATTCCTTCTATCTATAAGGCTATAATAGTGTTTATAAAAATATAAAACAGGCTGTATAAAATACAGGGAGGAACTTAAGATGAAATACAAGAATATTATTTTTGATTTTGGAAATGTAATCGGAAAATTTAAAGGAGACTATATTCTGTGGAAATTTGCTTCTACACCGGAAGATTATGATATTCTTGCTGATGCCATCTTTAAAAACTGGGTAGCTTTAGATGCCGGAACTATTGACTATGACCAGAATGCCGAAGATACGATTGCAGGCCTTCCGGACCATCTGAAAGATACTGCCCGTGATTTCTTCGAGAACTGGTTCCAGTATGTCGACCCGCTTCCGGAGACATGGAAATTTATCAAAGAATTAAAAGCCCGCGGGGTTCCGATCTACCTGCTTTCCAATGCCTCCACCCGTTTTGCGGAACGCGCACTGGAAGATCATCCGATCCTGAAAGAATTCGACGGCATCGTGTTCTCTGCTCCGCTTAAAATGGCAAAACCGGGGCACGATATCTATTATCATCTGTTCAATGAATTTAACCTTCTGCCGAGAGAATGCTTCTTTATCGATGACACGGTGGAAAATGTCATTGCAAGTAAAGAACTTGGAATGGAAAGCATCTTATTTACTGGAGATATCGATGCTGTTAAGAGAGCAATTGAATTTTAACCTGCTGCATAGCGATCTACAGAACCTGCCACCGACAGCTTCTTCCGAATGCATGGCAATTAAAAATCCACCTGTCATACAACGACATGATCACTAGCTGAACTAGCTGATCTATCTTGTATAATAGGTGGATCTCTTATATTTATGAAAGTGCTTTTTCCTTAATGAACGCTTCGAGTTCATCCTTAGTATCAAATTACGAATCAATGCACTCATTTCCGGCTTCATTCTTCCTCACCATCTGCCCGATCACATAGCAGACAGCCGCAACCACCATTCCGGCTCCTCCGATCACACTGATCGTTCCGCTTGATTTGGCAAACTGGTCGATGATCGTTCCATCGCCTCTCTGCACTGCAAGGATCATAGCGACTGTACCAAGAACCGCTACCAACGGAACCGCAATATAGCTGATCAGTGTCAATGAATCGATTCCAAAATATGCCGAAGCCGTCATACATCCACCTGCTACGATAACAAGTCCCCACATAGCGACTTTGCTGCCGCCAAGCAATTCATTCGCGACCGGAATTGCGAACATCGCAACTCCTACTCCGAACCAACCGATCTGTGTAAAGCTGATCATTGCCGAAGAAATATAAGATCCTTTCTCTCCAAATGCACGCTTCGCCAGAAGATCCATACTAAGTCCTGTCTTTGCGCCTACATATCCAAGAAGTCCTGTATACAGTCCCAGGATCATTCCGCCAAGGATCAGTGACTTGATAAATCCATAGAAATCAAGTCCTTCCGCAAGCTGTTGTCCGACCCACATACTTGCCGAGAAAAATGTGAATCCCAACATGATCATGAACATGGTCAGAAATCCTTTTCTTCCCTCTGCCGGTACGGCACACTGTGCGTAATCGATGTCTGTTACCTTCTCTGTTGTATTTTCTTTTTTCATTTTTATCTCCCGATTCTTTTCTCATTCCATTGTCAACTTAATGCATCTGATGCCCACACTTATTCCTGTAAAGCATAACTCCCGTAAAACATTATTTACCAGATATATCTTTTACAAAATATATTTTCTCAATGCATCTGTAAATTCACCGATCCGCTGCTCTGCAAGTTCTTTTAATGTAATATTCTTCATGCTTTCTACATAGCCCTGTTCCTGGCGGTACAGCCATTTGGTATCGGCCGGGCGGATCTTCTCATAATGATTATAATGAATCCAGTCCTCGTAGCTTACCGGAAGTTTATATCCAAGCTTTTCTTCCAGAAGTTTTGCGAAATCAATCCGATCGGCACGGTCTCTGATGCCTTCCCAGAATTCCAGCACTTCTTCTACATGCTCATGGATCTCGTAACGTCTTGCACCACCATCGTAAATGATGCATTTTTCAAATAACGGACTACACATAGAAAGTGTCTCTCTTCTGAATTCCGGTGCAACGATTCCACCCTTCCAGTAGAAATCAACATCCGGCAGATTGATTCCGGATACACCTTTGTCCTGATAAGTACTAAAGATTCCTTCGTAATAGACCGTAATGAATCCTTCGAACTCAGGCCAGAACTCACGGATCTCTTCGGTCAGCTTCTCAAGGATCTCAATCCCCTTCGTTCCACCGATCGTAAAGATGATGATGTTGCGAAGCTTTGTTCCGTGGTCTCTGTAAAAATCTGTCACGTAACGCAGGCAGTGGATCAGTGTCTCCCCGCTTGCAATAATATCTCCGATCATCAGAGTGCTGTCAGGAACCATCGTAAGCTTGCTGTATTTGATCTCCAGTCCTGCAATCTCATCTTCCTCAAACACACGCTCACTGGATAAGAAGCTGATGTCATGCACACGGATATGCTCTCTGTAACAGCTTTCCTCCAGTGGATAATTCAGTGCCCCTCTTAAGATAGAAAGAATATTGGCTGTTGTAACTTTCTTCTGTTCTTTCAGATAGTACAGCATCTGTGAAGTAGATGGAATCAGGCAGTCATATACCTCGTATCCTACAACTTCCGGTACATTCAGAAGCTTTCTCGATTCTGCTTCCGACACAATGTAATACTCATTCAGATAGTCGCCCCCGTCCAGACGGTAGCAGGCAACACCCTGTTCATTAAACTCTGGTACTAATACTACTTCATTCCAATCTTTCATACTATTCTTCCTTTGTTCCTTCCTTTTTCTGAATCTTTTTTATTCCAAAAATGCCGGCATATTTCAGCCGTAAAAATGTTCCTAGAACATCTTAACTGTAATGCCTGTTCCCGTCAAGAAAAACCACCTGTTATTTCCTGCCAGATGCCATGTTTTAAAAAAAATACTTGATTTTAAGACAGTTATTATGTATAATCCATATTCGGACAAAAACATAAGATGATTTTGGTTTAATTGGAAACGACACAAGTGTATGCTTGATTAACGAACAACACAAGTGTCTTTTTTGTACCCATTTTTAAATATTTACATAAAAAGGAGAACAAAAATTATGCCAAAAAATCTATTTCAAAACGTTATTTTTACATTAATGATGTCATTTCTGATGGTATACGTCATGATCTGCTACAATATTTGCCTGAATGTGGGAGGAATGAGCAACGAAGTATTCCTGATGGCTTTCGGCGAACTGAAAATCATGTGGCCGGTTGCCTTCGTTCTGGAATTTGCTTTCGTTGACAAACTTGCACATATGCTTGCCTTCCGTATCGTTACACCACAGGACAGACCAATCTTCATCACTCTTGCAATCTCTTCCATGATCGTATGCATCATGTGTCCTTGCATGAGTCTTGTTGCAACGATTCTGTTCAAGAACGCAGGAAGTAATGTGATCGCTACCTGGTGTCAGACAACATTCATGAACTTCCCAGTTGCTTTCTTCTGGCAGATCTTCTACTGCGGACCATTCATCCGTCTGATCTTCAGAAAGATGTTTCCTGAGAAAGAAAACGTTGCCGCTTCCGCTGTAACCGAATAATTGATACAAAAAACCGAGCCTGTTTCTATACAGTGCCCGGTTTTTCTTTCTTCTTATTCTGTTCTTCCTGCCTATACAAAAAGCAATGCTATATTCAGCCCTGTTACAATCACAGCAATCACCAGAAGCAAAAAATTCAAACGTCTGCTGTTCACATATTTTCCCATTACCTTTTTCGAAGCCGTCAGATATATCTGTGTAAATATTGTAACTGGAAGCTGGACGGCAAGCAGCATCTGGGAATATACCAGACCTTCGAATGGCTGTCTGATAAACAGGATGATCACCGCCGCCGGAATCATCGTCAGCAGTACTCCTCTTTTTGTTTCCTTTGTCTTAATATCATATGGCTGGTTAAAGATTCCGGAAAATATCGTTCCACCGGCCATTCCTGCAGTGATACTGGATGAGATACCCGCCAGCAAAAGTGCCAGTGCGAAGACCACCGTTGCCGCATTTCCCAACAAAGGCGACAGCATCTTTCCCGCAACAGTCAGATCATCCACCTGTTTTCCACTTCCGTTCTGATAAAGCGTCGCTGCCGCCATCAGGATCATCGCACTGTTGATTGCCCATCCAATGATCATGGAAAATAATGTATCTTTAAATTCATACTTCAACTGCTGCTCGATCACCGAACTGTCTTCCAGATTCCACATTTCGGTATGATGGCGAATATCCAGCCCCCTCTTTTGCAGGTGGGAGGACAGGATGCTGTCGAACTTTGCAAGGTCGACCGGTTTGACCGAATCGATCACTTCATGTAGAGCTTGCTGCATCTGTAAGCCTAACTCTCCTAACGACCTGAAATCGTTACCGACCTCCACTGCCGTGCTTTTTAGCATTTTACCCGCTTCGTTACGGAGTGTCTGGCTCCGGTATCGGGGATGATAGATATTCGTATCTAAAGGCTGCACGCTCAGTTCGGGAATAACCGAATCCTTGTCAGGAAACCGGGTACTGAGAGCCGCACCGCCTTTCGTATCGGCAATGGCGGATGTCTCTCTTTGCCTGTGCGTGACCCTGCTGAGGAAATCGGCCCGATTGAACAGTTCGATATGATCTGCATTTTTGATCGCCATCCGGATCTCTTCCTGGTTCTGCTTTTGCCGTGAGTGGTAGAGGCCGGTTATCCAGAATAGCTGATAGATGAAGAGGCCGGACAACGACAGGATGACCAGAACGATTACATATTTGAACGAAGATTTCATGTAAACAAATGTAGGGAAAGTTTATCTGATCCGGTTTATTTGGTAAGACTAAATAACATTCGTGCGGGGGGATGTTATATAGTCTTACCAAAAAGAGGCAAAGTTTGGAACTCTCGTTTCCGAATATAACCTTTACAAGAAAAAATAATACGATGAAGCATTTCTATCATTATTTGTTGACCGTTTTTCTGGCAGGGCAAGTACCTGGATGGGGGCAGAACGCAACGGAAAAGAAACACATCTTCGTGAACGACAGTATAACCGTAGATCTTCCGGAGGTGTTTGTAAAAGCGGAACGGTCGCTGGTGAAAGTGTCGGAAGGCAAGTTGCAGTACGACATTCCGAACCTGGTAAAAGATAAACCGGTCGATAACGCTTTTGATGTGATAGGCGAATTGCCCGGTATACAAAAAGATGGGGATAAGGTGTCGATTATCGGAACCCCTTCGACCTCGATCCTGATCAACGGACGCAAAAGTTCGATGACAGCGGAACAATTGGCTGGCTTATTGAAATCCACATCTTCATCCAAAGTAAAACAAATAGATGTGATGTATAGCACGCCTCCCCGGTTTGGCGTGAAAGGTGCATCCATCAATGTCGTAATAGAAAATGACAAATCTTTGAAAGACGTGCTGAAGGGGGAAATCTCTTTGACGGGTAAGCAAGGTTATTTCTTTTCTCCATCCGGTCAGGCGAACCTTTCGTATATCGGGAAGAATTACTCGGCTGATATCTCTTATTCGGCCGCTTATGATCATGGACGCCAGGAAGAGGAAATGATTGCCCGACCGACTGTAAACGATCGCCCGTACGATATTAGGCAGGATGACTGGTATAATAATGTAAGCCTTTCTCACAATATACGGGGAGCTTTCGATTTCGATTTGAAAAGTAAAGACCGCTTGTCACTTTCCTATACCGGCCGTTTTTACGACCCGGATAAAGTATCGAGAAGAGGCGCGTTGACCGAGTTTGTCGATATCCGGCGGGTAGAGACGGAGTTGGAATTGTCCGGCGCTTCGAATCTGCATAATGCCCGGATGGATTATATCGGTCATAAAGGGTTCAGAGCCGGGATGGATTATACTTTTTATAAGAATGACGACAAGCAACATTTGGTTAATGACTTTGAAAAAGAGGAAGAGCAGACAATCTCAACTCTGTCTTCCCAGCAGGTACAACGTGTTGATCTTTATATGAACGACAGTCGTAAATTGAAAAAAGAATGGATGTTGGATTACGGAGTAGATGCTTCTTTTTCCGATACCCGTAACGAGTCCGGTCAGTCGATCAATGGTGGGAATGCTCCTGAAGGAACTTTCCGCCTTAAACAAAAAGATTATTCAATGGGTGCTTTTGCCGGTTTTACGAAACAATTCGGGAAAAAGGTTTCATTGAATGCATCCCTTTCCTTGCAGTATTATAAAGCATCCGTCGATTCGGCAGGAAAGAAAAAGACATTATGGAACAGGGCCGGCCTTTTCCCTCAATTGAATTTTACTTACAAGGTGGCTCCGTCCGGTATGCTGATGTTTTCCTTTTCGAGTGATAAAACCTATCCGTCCTATTGGATGACTACTCCTACTACCTATTATATGAATGTCTACAGTTCTATAATCGGGAACCCGGACCTGAAGCCGCAGCTCTCTTATTCGATGCAACTGAATTATGTCCTGAAGAGCAAGTATGTATTCGGCTTATTTACAAATATACAGCCCGATAAAATACAACAGATGACGTACCAGCGCCACGATGAGTTGAGGTCCGTATTCCAGACAGTGAATATGGATATCTACAATATGTACGGAGCGGTCGCCGTCATCCCTTTCAGGCCTTTTGATTTTATGAGTTCCAGGCTGACGCTGATGGGCTGTGCCATTCATAACAAAGGGACGCTTTATGATGTCTTTTTCGACCGTAAAAAACTGTTTGGCCGGGCCGAATTGAACAATACCTTCTACCTGACCGAAGACCGGAACTTGTTGTTGGAGTTGCGGGGCTATTGTATATCTCCGGTCATACAGGGATTGTATGATGTCGATCTGATATACAACGTGTCGGCCGGTCTGACCTGGACATTCGCGAAAAAGAAGATGCGCCTGACGGTTCGGGGTAATGATTTGTTCGAGGGAGGCAATCCCGTTACCCGTGTGGATGAACAGGGGCAGAAAAGCCGCATGAAACTGTGGCAGGATAGCCGGAATGTGACACTGACATTACGGTATAGTTTCGGTGGCTACAAAGAGAAAAAGGCAAAAGAGGTAGACACTTCACGTTTGGGGACGGGGATTTGATATGCTTGCTGTCCAAATACCGGGATGAATCAACTGATGGCGGAAATGTTGGGAGGTATAGTAAATAAGTCTTGAAGAACAATTGTTTGTGTTATTATATTTTATACCTTTAGCGCTGACTTGCTAATGCTATCCTGTACCTCTTAGTTAGTTATCCTGTACACCCTGGTAAACCATCCTGTACACCTTGACCGATTATCCTGTACAGGCTGTTGTTACTGAGTGGTTACTAATAAGATAGAGGATGGTAACCTTTGAGATAAATCGTGTTAATGTTAAATCTAATAGAAAGATAATAGTATGGCGGTAAGATACAAGCTGACAAAAATCAATGACAATATTACTGATAATAAGACGGTAAAGTATTCGGTAACGACGGTAAGCTATGACAATGTGAATTTGGATGCTTTAGCCGAGCAAATAGCCGGATCCAGTACATTTTCCTACGGCGAAGTGAAAGGACTTGTGGAAAATCTGACTATTCTGATTGCGGAAGCTCTGGAAGGCGGCAATACCGTGACGATCGACGGTTTGGGAACATTTTCCGTAACTGCCCGACCCAACCGTGAAGTGGAAGATCCGTTGAAAATCCGTGCCGAGTCTATTAAGCTGAAAGGAATTGGCTTCAAACCCAGCCCGAAACTGAAGGAGAGGCTGAGAAGTATTGAGTTTACGAGGATGAAATAGGTTTTATACATAAAGTTTACGGGAAGTATTTGCCATTTGCAATCTTACCAGGTAATAATTTGTATAATAGTTTGTTATTCCATTGCAAATATCTTTTTGAGTTTGCAATGGAGTTTGTCATTAGTCATAAAACAAAAGTTGCACAAATGAGTCCGGATATGAAAATAACACAAGTGAAGAGTAATGGTAAGTCTTTGAAAAATATAGAGTTGTCCGATGTGATGACTGCGATAAGATCCGGAGAACAAGCCAGGGTGGTGAATGAACATCGGGGGATATTATCCTCTTCAATGCCTGGCGATCGGAACATTCATGCGACGGATATTCCTGTTTTGCTTTTTGCCGCCCGGTTCAGGAAGAAAGAAAGCAGGATAGAGTATCAGGCGTATAACGGGCTGGTGCTGATGGATGTCGGCAATCTGGCGGATAGGGAAGAGGCCGTGGAGGTGAAGCGACTCGCTTCCTTAGCCCCGCAGACAATGGCAGCCTTTGTCGGTTCGAGCGGGAAGAGCGTGAAAATACTGGTTCCTTTTGTGTTGCCCGACGGTTCCCTTCCGGAAAAGAGGGAGTTGGCCGAGTTGTTTCATGCGGTGGCCTACAGGCGTGCAGTGGCCTTTTATCAGGCTCATCTGCAACGTCATATAGAGATGGGGGAGGAGGCATCGTTGGAAAGAGGATGCCGCCATTCTTTTGATCCTGGTTTATATTATAATCCGTCGGCCACACCGTTGATTCAGGAGCAACCGATGCAGATGCCTGCCGAACCGACCTATCGGGAGGTGGTGGCCAAAGAGGAAGATCCGCTTTTGCGCATGATGCCCGGATATGACCGCAGTCGTATCGTTTCCCGTTTTTATAATGCCTGTATGTTGGACGCCCTCGAAAAGACGGGTGGCTTGGATGAAGGAAAAGAGGTCAGGCCTTTCCTGACAAGGTTGGCTGAAAATTGTTTTCGCTCCGGTATTCCGGAAGAGGATGTGGTTCGCTGGACAAAGATTAGCCGGAATCTCGAACTGTTTGAAGAGGAGATCCGGGAGACGATTCACATGGTGTACCAACTGTCGAAGTGTTTTGGGAAGAAGCCGGTGATGCCTGCCGAGCAACTGCTTTCGATAAAGACGGACGAGTTTATGAAACGACGGTATGAGTTCCGGCGGAATATGCTGGCAGGCGAAGTGGAGTTCCGGGCAAGAGGTTCGTACTATATCCATTTTGCCCCGGTTACCGAAACGGTTCTAAATAGCATCGGTCTGAATGCGCAGGCCGAAGGGCTGGCTCTTTGGGATCGCGATGTGAAGCGGTATGTCTATTCCGATAGGGTTCCGGTCTTTTATCCGTTGGAAGATTATCTGGAATATTTGCCGGAGTGGGACGGTAAGGATCATATACGTGCACTGGCCGATACGCTGCCGACCGCTAATGCCCAGTGGCGCAATCTGTTTTATATCTGGTTCCTGAGTATGACTGCCCACTGGTACAGGCGCGAGCATTTGCATGCGAACAGCTCGTTGCCTTTGCTGGTCGGTCCGCAGGGATGTGGCAAGTCCACCTGGTGTCGGAATTTGTTGCCGCCTTCGCTTCGTATGTATTATACGGATAGCATTGATTTCAGTAACAAACGGGATGCCGAACTGATGCTGACTCGTTTTGCCTTGATCAATATCGATGAATTCGATTCGGTCAGTTCCGCTTACCAGAGCTTTTTAAAGAATGTCCTGCAAAAGCCGGTTGTCAACGCCCGCCAGCCTTATAAGCGAAGTATTCAGGCATTGCACCGGTATGCCTCTTTTATCGCGACCTGCAACAATTACGATCTGTTGACCGATCCGACCGGAAGCCGGCGTTTTATCTGTATCGAGATCTCCGGTACGATAGATAATTCAACATCGATAGACTATGAACAGTTGTATGCCCAGGCAGTGGCTGCTTTAAAGAATGGCGAACGTTATTGGTTTACTTCCGAAGAGGAGTTCTCGACAACTCGTAACAATGAAGTATTCCAGCAACTGCCTGTCGAAGAACAGTTGTTTCTTCAGTACTTTCGTGCCGCCCGGCCAGGAGAGGAGAGTCTGGAATTATCCGCCATTGAAATTCTCCAGTATCTGCAAAGTGAAAGTGGCATTAAGTTGGGCAATAAACGGTTGACCTACTTCGGCCGCCTGCTCCAGAAGAACAAGATCCCTTCACGCCGCACGATGAAAGGAACTTGCTATTCGGTGGTGAAGGTGGGATAATGTAGGGTGAATAACAAATGTTATTGCAAATGAAAAAGAGTTTGCAATGAAGTAATGGGTTATTATATAGTTACTTATAGGTCGCTATTGCAAATGGCGAATGGATAGCGGAAAATTGTTGTATGATTGAAGCATAAGCGTAATCATGTTGTTTATAAAGTAATCTGTAACTTTGTCGCCAAAGTTAGGAATAAGCTTTTTAATATAGATGATGAATAATGAATAAAAAGATACTTCAGTTAGCGCTTCCTTCTATTGTTTCCAATATAACGGTTCCTTTGTTGGGATTGGTCGATGTGGCGATTGTCGGACATTTGGGGGCCGCTTCCTATATCGGGGCGATTGCGGTAGGGGGGATGCTGTTCAATATTATTTACTGGTTGTTCGGTTTCTTGCGGATGGGAACGAGTGGGATGACTTCACAGGCTCTGGGGAGACGGGATCTCCTGGAAGTAACGAGGGTTTTGTTCCGGTCGGTTGGTGTCGGGATTCTGATTTCTCTGGCTCTGCTTCTGCTCCAGTATCCGATACGGGAAATAGCTTTCTTACTATTGGATACGACGGATGAGGTAGAACGGTTGGCTTCCTTATATTTCAATATTTGTATTTGGGGAGCGCCGGCTGTGTTGGGATTGTATGGCTTCTCCGGTTGGTTTATCGGAATGCAGAATTCCCGTTTCCCGATGTTTATTGCGATCACCCAGAATGTCGTGAATATCGTGGCGAGCCTGATCTTCGTCTTTGTGTTCGGCATGAAGGTGCAAGGGGTTGCGACGGGAACGCTGATCGCTCAATATGGAGGCTTCGGGATGGCTGTATTCCTGTGGTTCGTATTCTATCGGAAGCGGTTGAATATTCGTGTTTGCTGGCATGAGATCATGGATAAGGTCGCTATGCGTCGCTTCTTCCAGGTGAATGGCGATATTTTCTTTCGTACGCTTTGTTTGGTGGCGGTTACTACATTTTTTACATCTACGGGTGCGAGGCAGGGCGATATCGTTTTGGCCGTTAATACATTGCTGATGCAGTTGTTTACGCTCTTTTCCTATATCATGGACGGTTTTGCCTATGCAGGCGAGGCTTTGGCGGGACGTTATATCGGTGCTCGGAACAAAACAGCCCTTAGTCGGATGATCCGTTTGCTGTTTGGCTGGGGAATCGGGTTGTCCCTTTCGTTTACCTTGCTTTATGGAGTAGGCGGGAAAGGTTTTCTCTCCCTCCTGACGAATGACTCTGTTGTCATACAAGAGGCCGGAACCTATTTCTATTGGGTGCTGGCTGTCCCGCTTGCCGGCTTTGCCGCCTTCTTGTGGGATGGAATCTTGATCGGTGCGACAGCTACCCGCCTGATGCTTTATTCGATGTTGGTCGCTTCCGGCACTTTCTTTTTGATCTATTACCTCTTTTTCGGAATGATGGGAAATCATGCATTGTGGATGGCATTTCTGATATATCTGTTGCTTCGTGGTAGTATGCAATGGGTATTATGGAATCGCCACAATGAATTAGCGTAATCGGTCGTATGCCCATTGTGCCGGATTGTTTAATATATAATTGGATATATTATGATATGCCTTTTCATCCTGTATGATATGTTCATAATAATTACGTTGCCATAATTTTTGACCGTGTAGATTAATCATTTTTGTCGATTGATATTTAAAATATCCCACAATATGCCCCAGTGTCACCACGTAGGGGCGGGGTTTGCCCGCCCTAAATGCATCCCGATCGATTTTTATAATCGCATGGAAATGATTTGGCATAATAACATATTCGCAACATTCGATATTGGGGTATTTATGTTCCAAATCCCAATAACATTGTTGGATTATTTCACCATATGGGTTTAATATCATTTATAACCCTTCCTGTGAATAATCATATCCTTTCAAACGGATACTGTGACGATGGTGGATGTCTGGATTGTACTGTTTCATAGTCGATGGTTGTCTTATTGGCTTAATACGAGTCTAAATATAAGGAAAAAGCCGGAAATCAAGAGAAGATATCCGGCTTTTATGAAATTAGATACGCTCTATTATTGTCTGTAGCTTGCTAATTCGTCGGCATTGAATTTCAAGATAAAGCTGCTGTGTTTTTCCACTTCCGCTTCGACATAATTCAAGTATACGACAGCTGATTTGGCAAACATTTCAGGAGCCTTTGTCGCGTCTTGGATCAGCAGGTGAGCCATGATGCAGTCGGCTGCCATTTCATAAAGGCGACGGGCAACAAAATCCTGCAATTCCTGGTTCTGGGCTTCCTTCACCTTGTTCATGCAGGCTTCGAACTTATCGGCCATTTCAACCAGGCGGCCTTTCAGCGGTTCCATTTCAGGAGAACACGGGATTGTTTCGAATTCTCGGATGGTAGCCAGATAGGAACCGTTGGTCACGTAACGGATGGCTGCAACTGTCTGCAACTGCGTCGTCCCCTCGTAGATGGAGGTGATGCGGGCATCCCGGTAGATACGTTGACAAGCATATTCCAGCATGAAGCCTGAACCACCATGAATTTGGATACAGTCGTATGCGTTCTGGTTGGCATATTCGGAGTTCATACCTTTTGCCAGCGGGGTGAAAGAGTCGGCTAGTTTGGCATATTTTTTCTGTTCCTGACGTTCTTCCGGAGTCAGCTTGCGTTCACGGGCGATGTCGTCCAGTGCTTTGTAGATATCTACATAGCGGGAAGTCTGATACAGTAAGGCACGGCCGGCATCCAGCTTCGCTTTCATGATAGACAGCATGTCGTAAACAGCCGGGAATTCGATAATTGCTTTGCCGAACTGTTTGCGTTCCTTTGCGTAAGCTAACCCTTCGTTGTAGGCGGCTTGGCTCAGACCGACAGACTGTGCGGCGATACCCAGACGGGCACCGTTCATCAGCGCCATCACATATTTGATCAAACCTAATTTGCGGTCTCCGCAAAGTTCGGCTTTCGCATTCTTGTAAACCAATTCGCAGGTAGGAGAACCGTGAATACCCAACTTGTTTTCGATTCGGCGGACATCTACGCCACCTTGGCGTTTGTCATAGATGAACATAGACAGTCCACGCCCGTCTTTCGTCCCTTCTTCCGAACGGGCCAAGACCAGATGAAGGTCGGCGTCTCCGTTTGTGATGAAACGTTTTACACCGTTCAGACGCCAGCAATTTTCTTTTTCGTCGAAAGTCGCTTTCAGCATCACGGATTGCAAGTCGGAACCGGCATCCGGCTCTGTCAAGTCCATAGACATCGTTTCACCGGCGCAGATACGCGGAATGAAACGGCTGTGCTGGTCTTCGTTTCCAAATTCATATAATGTCTCAATACAATCTTGCAACGACCAGATGTTTCCGAATCCAGCATCGGCAGCGGCCACGATTTCGGCGCACATGGTGTACGGCGTGATCGGGAAGTTCAAACCACCGAAACGGCGCGGCATCGTCATACCGTTCAGGCCGGCTTTCACCATTGCATCCAGATTCTGTTTGGTCCCGGAAGCGTATTCCACACGTCCGTTTGCGCAGTGGGGGCCTTCTTCGTCAACTCCTTCGGCATTGGGAGCGATGATCTCACCCGTGATTTCGCCTGTGATTTCAAGCACTTTGTCGAACGAGTCCATTGCATCGGCATAATCCTGCGGTGCATAGTCGAACTCTTCTTTATCTCTGTAATTGCGTTCTTTCAGTTCGCAAATACGTTCCATCATCGGATTGTTCAAGTGATACTTGAGTTCCGGAATGTCTGTATAATAATTTGCCATCTCTTTACTTGCTGTTCTGTTTGTAATACTTAATCATCTTCGGAATCACCTCCTCAACAGTGCCGTTGATCACGT